>Ga0187884_10000313_pt1 | contig 49456 bp, 47 predicted proteins | sample June2016WEW_20_4_FD_132983 | JGI IMG/M metagenome (GOLD analysis project Ga0187884, IMG submission 132983) | Peatland microbial communities from SPRUCE experiment site at the Marcell Experimental Forest, Minnesota, USA - June2016WEW_20_40 | ecosystem: Environmental > Terrestrial > Soil >...
CAGATTCTTCTGAAAGCAGTTGATCGCGTCTTCGAGGACCGCGATGATGAGCCGCCGCTCGCCGCCGTATGAAGCGCGACCGCGTAGCACGCGGAAGTATTGCGCCGGCAACACCACATCCGGCTCGAGCAGTCCACCGTGTCGTTCGGTCCAAGAGATAGGCTCACGTTCATCCATTTGCGTGCCCTTGTCCTTTTCCTCTTCTTCCGCCGAGCGGCCAGGCGATGTATCGACGGGCGCAGTGCTCACAGAGGGCATGGTTGCCATGCGCATACGTCACACCGTGCAGCCAACGATGGCAGGAAGCGCAGCGCTCTCGTTCACCCCTCTGGCGACTGATGGTCCAACCTTGGTGATTCAAAGCGAGCCGCGTCCAGCCGTGGCGATTCGTCGATTGGTTCAGAAACTCGAAAAGTACGTCCCACTCGTACGGAGTACTCGCTGGTAGGAAACACGACCCACCCTCGAACGAAATGTGCGCGACGTCTTCCACCCGACTGTCCTGCAGCTGGCTGCTCTCCCGGGCCTCTTTACTCTCTTCGTAAATGAACACTGGCAACGAAAAAAATGGCACTCTGATCGGTGGCACCCTACTCCAGCGAAACGCCGAACGTAAGCTAGATATTTCCCTGCCGGCATTAGGGTGATTCCGTAGATGTCCGGAAGGTTAGGCGTCAAAAAGGAGGTCACGAGTGGGCCTGAGCGCTTCAGGCCTTGGCCTTGCGGCTGCGCAACAACATGCCGAGCCGGACGAGGTCCGCTAGAGAGTCGACCTGCATCTTTTTCATGACGTGAGCACGGTGGACCTCGACGGTCTTGGGGCTCAGGACGAGTTCCGAGGCGATCACCTTGTTGGCTTTGCCGGCGATCACCAAGTCCATCACCTCACGCTCGCGCGGTGTCAGTTGCGCCAGACGGGCGGCGACCTCGGCACGCTCTGAATGAGCCTGACGGAACTCCACGTCCTTCTCGATGGCGCGCCGAATGCGGTCAAGCAGCAATTGGTCGCTGAACGGCTTCTCGATGAAATCCAAGGCCCCCGCTTTCATCGCGCGCACCGCTACCGGAACCTCGGCATGGCCCGTGATAATCAAGATCGGAATGCTCACCTCGCGGGCGGCCAACTCGTTTTGCAGGTCGAGCCCACTCATACCCGGCATGCGGATGTCGAGGACCAAACACCCCGGCAGTGAAGGGTCGTAGCTTTCGAGGAACTCGTTTGCCGTCGTAAAAACCTTGACCTTCAGGCCCACCGATTCGATGAGCCAGCGCAGTGACTCACGGATGGCTGGATCGTCATCGACGACGAAAACCGTTGACTGCATGTCCTTGCTGCCCTCCGGTAAAACTAGAGACGCCGCCGAAGCCGACCCTCGACTCATCGGCCGCCCCCGCACAGAAGGCCGTACGTTGCCGGCGCCGACACCGCACCGGGCGGTATCTCACATCCGGCGGTGGCGACAGGAACGCCGTGTCACCCCCGAGCGCTATACAGTTCGTTCGAAACTCCACCGCTCAACCACAATCTCCCTGCGAGATAGGAAATCAATTTTATTATATTGAAAGGATTTCCTGGCGCAAGAATACGTCCCGCATTCACTCTTCGCCTTTGCCTCCCCGCCGCTGGCCGCCTACAAGGCCGCTTCCTCGCAGTCAGCGCCGCGGTTGCCCGCAAGAAGCGCCACCGCCCGACGATTCCCGTCCGTCGAATCAGGAGAGCCCCCTGCGCTCCGGAACTGTTGTCGATCGCGTGCGTGGTGCTATCCTGTGTAGTCATGGGCGAGCGGCGCCAAGGCGAGTCGGACGATGTTGGAGTGGTCACCAGTACCCGGACCGAGCGTAAGCTCAAGACACCGAGGCTGTACAAAGTCTTGTTGTTAAACGATGACTATACGACGATGGAGTTTGTGGTCTACGTTCTGCAAAGCATCTTCCGTTTGCCGGAAGCCGAGGCGGTGCAGATCATGCTTCACGTGCACAAGAATGGGATGGGAGTGGCGGGGGTGTACCCGCGCCAAATCGCGGAAACCCGCGTCGCGCAAGTCGAGGCGCTGGCGCGGCAGCACGAATACCCGCTCCGTTGTAACCTGGAAGAGGCGTAGCGATGCGCATCAGCCGCGAACTTGAGATCACCTTCGCCCTCGCCGTGAACGAGGCCAGGCGCCGCCGGCATGAGTTCCTGTGTATCGAGCACCTGCTGTACGCCCTGCTGCACGACGCCGACGTCGCCGAGGTCATCCGTCACTGCGGCGGCGACGTCCAGGCGTTGAAGCGGGACCTGGAACGGTTTTTCGATGAAAAAATCGAGCGCCTCGCCGGTGGTGTGCAAATGGCGCCCCAGCAAACGTTGGCTTTTCAGCGCGTGATCCAACGCGCCGCGGCGCACGTGCAGTCCGCCGGCAAGGATGAGATCCTCGGGCGCAACGTGCTGGTGGCGATCTTCCGCGAGCCCGACTGCCATGCCGCCTATCTCCTCGAGCGCCAAGGGGTCACGCGGCTCGACGTGGTCAGCTACATCTCACACGGGGTTTCCAAGATAGGAGAGGAACCGACCGGCAAGGGTGACGGCGACGAGAGCGATTCCGAGGCCGTCGACGAGTCGGAGGCACAAGGCCGGACGCGCAGAGATCCGCTGGCACAGTTCACCGCTGACTTGGTGGGGCGGGCCGCTGAAGGCAAAATCGATCCGCTCATCGGCCGAGAGCAGGAGCTGGCACGCACCGCCCGCGTCTTGTGCCGCCGCCGCAAGAACAACCCCGTCTTCGTCGGCGAAGCTGGCGTCGGCAAGACCGCTCTCGCCGAAGGGCTGGCGCTGCAGATCCATCTGGGGAAAGTTCCATCGGCATTGAAGGACGCCCGGATCTACGCCCTGGACATGGGGGCGTTGCTGGCCGGCACGCGCTTTCGCGGCGACTTCGAACAACGGCTGAAGGCGGTGATCGCGGCGCTGTGCAAGCGGCCGGGGGCGATCCTCTTCATCGACGAGATCCACACCGTGGTCGGCGCTGGCGCGACCAGCGGTGGCTCGATGGACGCATCGAACATTCTCAAGCCGGTGCTGGGGTCGGGCGAACTGCGCTGCATCGGCGCGACAACGTTCCACGATTACAAGAGTTACTTCGAACGCGATCGGGCGTTGGCGCGACGTTTTCAGAAAATCGAAATTGCGGAGCCGAGCACGGAGGAGACGCACGAGATCCTGAGGGGATTGAAAACGCACTACGAGCGCCACCACGGCGTGGCCTACACCCGCGGCGCCTTGCGCGCCGCCGCCGAGCTGTCGGCCAAATACATCAACGACCGGCACTTGCCGGACAAAGCGATCGACGTCATCGATGAGGCTGGCGCTATTGTGCAGATGCAGGGCGCGGCCCAACGCAGGAAGATGGTCCGTACCAGGGACATCGAGCACGTCGTGGCCACGATCGCAAAAATTCCGCCGCGCAGCGTCACCATCTCCGATCGCGAACGCCTGGAGACGCTCGAGCGCGACTTGAAACTTTCAGTCTTCGGACAGGATCAGGCGATCCAGGCGCTGGCGTCTGCGATCAAAATGTCGCGCGCCGGCCTCGGCCAAGCGGAAAAACCCGTCGGCTCCTTTCTGTTCGCCGGGCCGACCGGGGTGGGAAAGACCGAGGTCGCCAAGCAACTCGCGTCGGTGCTCGGCATCGAGTTCATCCGCTTCGACATGAGCGAGTACATGGAGGCGCACACGGTGTCGCGGCTCATTGGCGCACCGCCGGGCTACGTCGGCTTCGATCAGGGCGGGTTGCTCACCGACGCCATCCGCAAGACGCCGCACGCCGTGCTGCTGCTCGACGAGATCGAGAAGGCCCATCCCAACCTATTCAGCATCCTTTTGCAGGTGATGGATCACGCTACGCTCACCGACAACAACGGCCGCAAGGCCGACTTCCGCAACGTCATCGTCATCATGACCACCAACGCCGGGGCGCATGAGATGGCGGCGGTGGTGATCGGCTTCGGCGGACGCAGCAATGCCGACAAGGGCGCCAAGGCCATCGAGCGCTTGTTCAGCCCCGAGTTCCGCAACCGCCTCGACGCGATTATCGACTTTGCCTCGCTGTCTCGGCCGGTAATCGAGCGCGTCGTCGACAAGTTCATGCTCGAGCTCGACGCGCAGCTCAACGAACGCCACGTCTTTCTGCAGCTCACGCCGGCGGGGCGCAGCTACCTGGCCGACAAGGGGTATGATCCGACTTTCGGCGCGCGCCCCATGGCACGGCTGATCCAGAACGAGATCAAGCGTGTGCTGGCGGACGAGATCCTGTTCGGGCGCTTGCGCGACGGCGGGCGGGTCACGATCGACGCCTGCGACGGCGCGCTCACGTTCACCTACGCACCCGCTGGCGAGAAGCCGGGTACCGTGGAGCCGACAGCGGCCGCAACCGAATCGGTGGATTGAGATCGGCGTTCCGCCTCGCCTTTCTCTCTAGCGCCGTCTCGTCATCCGTCATGCCCGCAGTCTGTAGGCGGCATCCAGCGGCTGGGGGATGTATTCCCGCCAGAAGATTGCGGGAATGACAAGAGGCAGGATCCTACTTCTCGATCTCGAGCAACTCGACCTCGAACACCAGTGTCGCGCCGGGTTTGATTTTCGGCGGCATCCCGTGGTCGCCGTACGCGATCTCAGATGGGCAGACCAGCTTGCTCTTGCCGCCGACCTTCATACGCTGCAACCCTTCGGTCCAGCACGGAATGACCTGATTGAGAGCGAAGGTGACGGGCTGGCCGCGTTGGATGGAGCTGTCGAACACGGTGCCGTCAATCAGCGTCCCCTGATAGTGCACTTTCACTTTATCCGTCGCTTTCGGCTGGTCGCCGGTGCCGGGAGTAATCTCCGAGTACACCATACCCGACGCCGTTTTGATGGCGCCCTTTTCGGCCGCGGCCTTCTCCAGAAAGCTCTGTGAGGATTTCTTTTCACCTACCGCTGCCGCCGCCGCGCGGGTGCGGGCGAACTCCTGGATCTTGGGGCCGAACGTCTCCAGTTCGACCTTCCTCTCACGATTGAGCACGCCGTCGGTCAGGCCGGCCTTCACCACGTCGAGCTCGGCATCGGTGAGCTTGAAGGAGGAGAGACTCTGGCTCAGCGCCAGCCCGAGCGCATACAGCGTCTTCTGTTCATCCGTCTTGAGGTCCGGACCGGCGGCCCTCGCGGACGCGGCCGACGCGAGCACAAACGCGGTGAACAGAAGCATGCACTTGTTCATGATGTCATTCCTTTCCGGAGAAGGCGATCTTGGGACTGAGCAGTACTACCTGCCCCTACAGGCGGACGCAAGGGCGTGAATCGTGCTCGAAACTCACCCGCACGAACCACGAGCCACTAGCACGATATCAGTCGACGTAAGCGCGCAGGCCTTGGCTTTCGCAGATCGGCAGCAGCTGCCGCAGCGCCCGCGCTTCGAGTTGTCGAATACGCTCGCGGCTGACCCCGTAGCGGCGGCCGACTTCCTCCAAGGTCAACGACTGATTCTCGGAGGTGCCGAAGCGCAAGCGCAGGATATCGGCCTCGCGCTGCGGCAGGCGTGACAGAGCGATTTCGAGCTGCTCACTGAGGTCGACTGCGGCGGCACCACGTTCCGGATCGTCGCTGTCACTGGCGAGCAGCTCTTCCAGCGTGCGATCGTCATCGGCGCCCAGGGGGGACTCCAGTGAGAGGCACTGAAAGCTCTGCGTCATGGTCTCGAGCCGGTCGGCATCGACGCCACTGGCCTCAGCCAAAGCTTCCCGTGTTACCTCGCCGTCGTTCTTGGTCTGCAGGCGTTGCGTCTCGCGCCCGACCTTGCGGCGCAGCTGGTTCCAGTGCACCGGAGTGCGGATCAGGCCGCCATGGATATCGCCGGCGCGCCCGATCTGCTGCCAAATCCACCACACCGCGTAGGTGCCGAACTTCACTTCCTTCACCGGGTCATACTTTTCCACGGCCCGGATCAGCCCCAAGGTGCCCTCTTGCACCATGTCGAGGAAGGACACGCCGGTACGCCGATAGCGTTTGGCGAACGAGATCACCAGGCGCAGGTTGGCCTCGATCATCCGGTCACGCAGCTTGCGGTACGTTTCCAGTTCCGCCTCCAGCGTACGTACGAACTCGCGCAGTCGCATCCGGGACACCATCTGCAGATCAGAGCGTCGTCGTGAGCGAAGCAGACGACTTGCATATTCCAGGATCATCACCGTCTCGCGCTCGCGGAAATCGTCGTTCGGACGGATCACGCTGCGCCCATGCTTGGGCAGGGCGGCCGCGCTGAGGCGAGGCACGCGGCGCAACAGGCCCCGGATACGGTTGCGGGAGCGCACTATGCCGCGGGCGACGGTTTGCTCCTCCTCCGGCGTCAGCATGGTGGTGGCGCCGACATCATGAAAGAAATGCAACTGCAGGTCGTACTCGCCGATTCTCTCGTATGCCTCGGCCTCGTCACCCTTGACGGCCTCGGGACCTTCATCCGAGTCGACGCTCTCGTCTAGAGCATCTTCATCTTCCACTTTGAGCGCGAGTGCGCCAAAACGGCTGTCCATCAAAATTCCTCTTCTTGTCCGATGGAAAACTGCCAGAGGCAGGGTTCGATCGCTTAGACGCACGATCCCTCGGCAAATTCACGCCGCTAGCCCGCGCTCGCACCTAGGCACAGGCTCACTCCTCCCCCGGTACAGGGCGAGCGGGTGGCACGAATTCGGTCCCGTCCTCATGCGTTTCAGTGACATCTTCGGTGCCTACCTCATCCTCCCACGGCCGTGTTTCCGGAGCGGCCTCCTCTTTATCTCGGTCCTCTCGTTCCCACAGGATCTCTTCGACCTGCAGTCGATCGTCGACTTCTTTCAGCCCCATCACGTCCGTGATGGTCTGCAGGACGATCTGGTGCTCACGCTCGCTGGGTACAGAGCCACTTAAATGCACAACCCCGTGGCGGCAGACGAGGCGCAACTCCTCCATATCCACTCGCCCGTCATCACGCAAGTGGTCGCGGATCCCATCCTCCAGTTCGCGTCCTGTCAGCAGATTGTAATCCTCGGGCACTGGCGCGCTACGCACCGGCTCGCCCATTTCGCGTTCCGTCGCCTGGCCGCGCTCGATTTCCTCGGCACAATCGCGACAGTACCGCGTCGCCGGCAGCGCTTGCAACCGGCCGCCGGCAATCGCCTGGTGGCAACTGAGACACTGGCCGTATTCACCAGCCTCGATGCGTGCAAGTGCCTGATCAATCTCCTGCAGCTCAACTTTGCCCCGGGCGTCGAGCCGATCCAAGAGCCGCGCGGCGCGTTCTGCTTGTGCGGCTTCCTCGATCTCAGGTTCGCGATCCGTGGCGATCTCCTGCAGATTCGTTTCGACGCTCGAAACTTCGTCGAACAAAGCCCGGCGCTGTTGCAGCAGCACGGCGCGGAACTGCTCGATCTTCTCGCGTTTCATGGCGCCACCCTCTCTGCAGCTCTCCTTGTCACCAGTGTAACCATGGTTTTCCGCCAATGCTAGCCAACCCGCCGAGATCTCGGGGGGGCGCTTCCTGCCGGCGGCGCGGACCTGCAGCTCGCCTGGCTTGAAGTTTGACCGTACCGCGCATTGCCACTAGTCTGCTTTCAATCGGGGACCGCGATGCCAAAGAATCTAGCCGTAATATCGGTCATCGGTCGCGACCAAAAAGGCGTGGTCGCTCGCATCTCCACTTACCTGGCGGGCTGCGACATCAACATCGAGGACATCGAGCAACGGGTGGTGGAGGGGCTCTTCATCATGACCATGCTTGTCGACTTGTCGGACCTGAGCATAAACCTCGACGATCTCATCTTCAGCTTGAGGGGCATCGGAGAAGACATCCACATGGACGTGAGCATTCGGCTGCACGGTCGCAAGGAGCCGAAGCGCGTCGCGGTTCTGGTCAGCCGAGAGCCACACTGCCTTGAGCAGCTCATCGCCGAGCGCGACCGCGGCGCGCTGAACGGCGACTTGGTCGTCGTTCTCTCCAATCATGACATGCTCCAACCGTTGGCTGCCGCCCACGGCATCCCGTTTTTCTGGCTCCCCGCGACCGATAAGGCGGCGCATGAAGCCTTTTTGCTGGAGAAGCTGAAGGAGTTCCAGGCCGACCTGGTGGTGCTGGCGCGTTACATGCAAATCGTCAGTCCTCCGGTCGTCGAGCGCTACCGCGATCGCATCATTAATATCCATCCCTCGCTGCTGCCCTACCACCCCGGGGCCAATGCCTACAAGCAAGCCTACGACGAGGGCGTGCGTGTTTCCGGCTGCACAGCCCACTTCGTCACCGAGCAGCTCGACCAAGGGCCCATCATTCTGCAGGACGTGTTTCACATCCGCGTCGGCGAGGACACGCTCGAGGACGTGAAGGCGCGCGGCAAGAAACTAGAAGCGCAGGTATTGGCACAGGCAGTTATTTTGTTCCTCAACGACCAGCTCGTGGTGAAAGACAAGAAGATCATCTTCCGCCCTGGCCACCTCATGGGGCCAACCTGACAAGCCGTGGACGCGCCGGCCCAGTGTCCGGAGCCGCTGCCGCGACAACTCCAATGGGGCACGCGCCAAGCGAAGATCAGGGCTGGGTGATCACCACCTTCTTCACGTGCAGCGCGGGTGCGGGTCGATCACTTTGTCCGGCCTCGGTCACGTACGCCAGGCGCAGCGCAGTCGGGCCGCTCGTGCGCGCTTGAGCGGAGAAGCGGACGGCTCGATCTTCGGTCGACTCCGGCGTAACAGCCCCAATCTTCTCGCCCGCAAGCCATAGCTCCATCTGCGGATGGTCATCGACGGATGAGGGCGCCGCCGTCACGGTGACCGTCACAGCACCGGCGTCCACGTAGATCGTCGAATCGGCGCTCGCCCCGGGGGCCATAGCGAGTGTGCCGTCAGCCGCGGCGGTGCAGGCGCCCGTCGTGTGCATGCCGGTGGGCGCAAGCGTGAGGACACCGGCAGGCGGACGACGGCAGGCGCTAGACCAGAATGCAGCGACACACAGGAAGACGATCAGCCGGACGCCGCGTTCGGCACGGCGGTCGGCCGCGGGCTGCCTTTCCCGCCGCACTCGAGGGCCAGCGATTATCGCTTGAGATCCGAGTTTCGCTAGTGCCATAAGGGAACTACGCATGAGTGATGGCATATTGGCAAGGGAGGCCCAAACACCGGCCAAGGCGGCGACAGCCAGTCCCCTGGCTTTTCTGCGTGCAACGTGGACACGCTGGAAGAAGATCGCCCGTGCGGTCGGTGTGGTTCAGACGCGCATCCTCATGGTGTGCTTGTATTTCATCTTCGTTCTGCCCGTCGGCGTCGTCGCGCGATTGAACGGCGACCCGTTGCGCCTGAAGCGGCCAACCCGCGGCAACTGGACGCCGCACCGGGACGAAGAGGCGAGTATCGAGAGCGCTCGCCGCCAGTTCTAGCGGCCCGCACCCGGCCTCGGTGCGGTGTGCCGCTCCCTGCCCGCACTCCAGACCCGTACTCCGCAGCCCTGGGGAGGGTTGAGGCTTCCGCCTGCGGCGGGCGTGTCCGGCCGCTCCGGGCGGCGGACGGAGCTTGACACGTCCGCCAGGGCATGCGGATGAGAACGCCGGAACGGGGAGAACACGCTCATGTCGAATAGGAACGACGCAGTCGAGCGGGCGATAAAGCTGTTGCGGGACGACGGGCATGCCGTCGCCCTGACGGGGGCCGGTCTGAGCACCGAGTCTGGCATCCCGGACTTCCGCAGCCCTGGCGGCGTGTGGGAGCGCTTTCGGCCGGTTGAGTATGCTGAGTTCCTCGCCAGCCACGAGGCGCGCAAGGAACACTGGCGCTATAAGCGCGCCACCGTGCCGACGATGCTCGCCGCCGAGCCCAACGCGGCGCACAATGCGCTCGCACGGTTGGAAGCCGCGGGGCGCCTGCAAGCGGTAATCACGCAAAACATCGATGCCCTGCATCAGCGGGCGGGCAGCCGCCGCGTACTGGAGCTGCACGGCACCAATCTCGAGGCGGTGTGTTTGCGCTGTGGCGCGAGGTCGCCGATTCAGGAGGCCCTGGCGGCGTTGGACGCCGGCATGGAGGTCCCCAAGTGCGCCCGCTGCGGCGGGTGGCTGAAGCCCGCCACCGTGTCCTTCGGCCAAGCCTTGCCTGCGGATGTGCTCGGCGAAGCCACCGAACTGGCGCAGCGCTCGGATGTGTTGCTGGCGCTCGGTTCTTCACTGCTGGTGACGCCAGCGGCTTCCCTCGCGGGTCTTGCGAAACAGTGCGGCGCCGCGCTCATCATCATCAACTTGGCCGAGACACCGTACGATCGCCTTGCCGATGTGGTGCTGCACGAGAAAGTCGGGGCGGTGCTCGCTGCGATAACGGCAGCGGTGCTGCGCCCGGAATAGCCACCCGGTCTTGACCGCAGCCGCCAAAACCTTTGCAGCCGGGAAGTCGCCGCAGGGCGACTTGGCGCTCTTGTAGCCGCGAATTCATTCGCCGGGCGCGGCTTTCCCGAAAAATGGGGTGGCCCGCCGCGGCACTACACCCCCTACATCTTCCAACCTTTTGTGCTAGTGATGGGCGCGTCGCGGGCGCGTCCGGCAGGCGGCCGGTCATGCTTGGGACGGAGCCTAATCATGGCGGCACTCTGGATCGCACAGGTGGTGATCTTCGCGGCCGGCTGGCTGGGGCCGTGGCGCGATGCGCCGGCACGCGCGACCAACGGACGCTTGCCAGTTGCAGCCCGTATGCTCTTGAGCCTGTCGCTGGTCTGCGCGGCCCTGCTCATCTGGCAGCGCAGCCGTCCCGAGTTCGCGGCCTACACCCACCTGGTGTTCCTAGGCATGGCCGCATCGTTTGTGGGGGATCTCATCATGGCTCGCCTGCTCCCACTTCCGAATCGGCTGATCGGAGGCATGCTCGCCTTCGGCACCGCGCACGCACTGTACATCGGCGGCTATGTGCGCGTCGTTAACGTGCACGGAGCCTCGGTGGCGAATCCGGGCCTGTGGCTGGGGCTGGTGTTGTACGGCGCCTGCTCGCTCGGCGGCTGGTGGCTGCTCATACGCAACCCACAAAAGGGCACCGCGGTGAACGCCGGAGCGCTGGTATACGGCACGTGGATCGGTGTCATGGCCGCGTTCGCGCTGGCGTTGGCGGTAGGTTTGGGCGGTGCGTGGTGGATCGCGGGGCTCGGCGGGTTGCTGTTCGTCGCCTCAGACTTTCTGATCGGTATCACGGACATTCGCGGCGTGCGGATACAAAACGCCAATGACTGGATCTGGTTGACCTATGTGGCCGGACAAATGGGGATTGTGTACGCGCCGTGGGTCGCAGCGGGGTAACGGCCCGGTGCCACAGAAGACCAGCCTGCGCGCCGAGGTCATCGGCGGGGTCACCACCTTCGTCACCTTGTCGTACATCATCTTCGTGCAGCCGGCGGTGCTGGCGACCACCGGCATGGATGCGGGCGCCGTGATGACCGCAACCTGTTTGTCGTCGGCCTTTGCGACGCTGCTCATGGGCCTGTGGGCGAACTACCCGATCGCGGTGGCGCCGGCGATGGGGCACAACTTTTACTTCGCCTTCATGGTTGCAGGCCCGGTGGCAACCGGTGGCCTGGGCTACTCCTGGCAGGTGGCGCTCGGAGCCAACTGCATCGCCGGCATCATATTCCTCGTGCTCTCGCTCGTCGGGTTGCGGGAGCGGCTGGTCGACATCATTCCGGATGCACTGAAGCACGCCATCGCGGCGGGTATCGGTTTGCTGATCGCACTGGTTGGCTTCGAGTGGGCTGGCCTGGTGCGGCCAGCACCCGGTACGTTCGTTGCCCTTGGGAATCTGCGTCAGCCGGTCACACTGGTGGCCATCGGAGGGACGGTGCTCACCGCGATCCTGGTGGCGCGCGCCAACCGTGGCGCCATTCTCATCGGCACGCTGGCCACAGGAAGCGCCGCGGTGGCGTTCGGGCTAGTGCCGTATCACGGCCTGATGGCGCCGCCGCCGTCACTCGCGCCGACGTTGGCGCGCCTCGACATTGTTTCGGCCTTTCGGCCGGACCTGATCGCGGTGATCTTCATTCTGTTCTTCCTCGGCCTCTTCGATACCGTCGGCACATTGATCGGTGTCGCCGAGCAGGCGGGCTTTCTAGATAACGGGAAGCTGCCACGCGCGCGTGAGGCGATGGCCACCGACGCCATCGGTACAATTGTGGGCACGGTGATGGGCACCTCGACGCTGACGGCGTACGTCGAGAGCGCCGCCGGTGTGCAGGCCGGTGCGCGCACCGGCCTGGCCAACGTGGTCACTGCAGCGCTGCTGCTTGCCGCGCTGTTCTTCTCACCACTGGCGCAGATGGCCGGGGAGGGCGTGCACGTTGGCGAGCTGACGCTTTATCCGATCGTCGCGCCGGCGTTGATCATCGTCGGCAGCTTCATGATCCGCGGCATCGCACGCATCGACTGGGCCGATGCCCCAGCTGGGATCGCGTCATTTCTGACCATCGTGACCATGCCTTTCGCTTTCTCCATCACCGAGGGCATCGCCTTCGGCTTCATCGGCTACGCGACTTTGATGCTCGCCGTCGGTCGCGGCCGCGAGGTACACCCCCTGCTCTACCTCTTCGCCGGGCTCTTCGTGCTGCGCTACGCACTTCTGGTGTCTTGATCACCCGGTGCCCGTCTGGGTCCCTTCTCCCTCCCGGAGCGAACAAGGGACACCAAGCGGACACAGGATGCCGAGACTCTGGTCGCAGCATGGCAGTGGCGTCGTCGGTGTCGGTGTGGCCTCGTAGGCGCTGCTGGGCCGTGGTGTGGGCGTCGGCTCATTGGGTGAGTGCACCGTAACGTCAAGGCTCACCACCGGATCCTAGTAGAGATCAAAACGCCCGTAGATCGTATAGGTCCCGGCCGGCACCGGGTTGCCACTGCCGTCTTTGAGATCCCAGAAGGCACGCAACTGATATTTCACTGCTTCCTGATCCCGCCCCGGCGCGGATGAGGCCTTCGTGACGGAGCCGTTCACCGTGCAGACCGACTGAGCGTCTGGGGTATCCGACTTCTGACTTCCGACTTCTGACTTCTCCTATCATGAGGATCCTCCAGATTAGGGCCGCGGCGCTCTCGACCCGCTTGTAGTGCTTGGCTGCGTTCGTACGCAGCCGGACCGCCGCAAACGGTTCCGCTACCACGTTGCGGGTGCCCGGATGCACCCGGTGTTCCTTCGGGAAGTCGTAGAACGCCACCATCAGCTCCCAGTTCCGCGCCAGCCCCGGCACGGCCTTCGGGTAGCTGGCACAGTAGCGCACCTCCGCAGCCGCGGCCGTTTGCAAAACTCATCTGCATGTGGTGATGGTAGCGCGATGTGATGCCGCGTAGGCGCGCAGAGGAGCGACGGTGGCTCCGGCTGATCCTCGACGGGTGCGAGGGGGCAATGACTGAGCAGATCGGTCCGTAAATGACACCGACTTACAGCTTCAACATTTACGCTCTTCCGCCGGCGGTGACGGCTGTGGGGTTCCTGCTGGTCGGTGTGGTGGTGCTCATCAATGAGCGCGCTTCGCGCATCAGCACGGCGCTTTTCTTTATCCAGCTCGCCGTGAGCCTGTGGCTCTGTGGGCTCACGGCGATGTATTGCGCCACCAATGAAGCGGTCGCAATGTGGTGGGCAAGACTCCATTTTCTCGCCATTCCCTTTATTCCGTCGACCATCTACCTGGGCTCGGTGGTCGTGATGGGCATCTACGCGCGGCGTAAGAGGCTCATTTGGGCCGGCTTGCTGCTGTCCGCATTTTTCTCGGCGGCCGCCCTCGGCAGCGATGTGATGGTCGCCAGCGTGCACCGCTACTGGTGGGGATACTATCCGCGCTACGGCTGGCTGGGCATTCCTTTCCTGGTGTTCTTCTTTGGGCTGGCGCTCGCCAACCTGCGCGATTACTGGGTCGAGTACCGCAAAGCAGATCCCGGAACGCATAAGCTCAGGCTGCGCGCTCTGCTCATCGCGTTCAACTTCGCCTATCTGGGCAGCTTCGACTATCTGCCGTGTTACGGCGTGGCGCTCTATCCCTTCGGGTACTTGCCGGTTTTCGTCTGTCTCGCCTTGACGGCCCGCGTCGCCCAGCGCTACCGGCTGGTGGACATTGTTCCGGCCTTCGCCGCCAACGAGATCCTCGCCACCATGGCCGATCCGCTGGCGGTGTGTGACGCCGACGGCAGGATCCGCGTCGTCAATCAGGCGCTGTGCGCGACCTTAGGTTACACGCAGCAGGAGCTGCTCGGCGAGCCGATCGAGTGTCTGGCGGGCGCAGATGCTAACGGGGTCGAACGCCTCCGCCAGCTGCTGTGGCCGGGCACGGCTCGCGACGAAGAGACGGTGCTACGCACGCAGGCAGGTGAGGCGGTTCCCGTGAGCATATCGCTCTCGCCGTTGCAAGACGGCAGGCGCAACCGCCTTGGCACCGTACTCATCGCCCGCGATGTCCGCGAGCAGAAGCGGGCAGAGGCGGCGCTGCGGGCAAGCGAGGAACGCTTCCGGCTCATTACGGAGACCATCGGTGAAGTCTTCTGGATGGGCGATGCCGAGTTGGCGCACACGTTCTACGTGAGCCCGGCTTACGAGCGCATCTGGGGACGGACGCCGGAGAGTATCTACCAGAACACGAGCTCGTTTATCGACGCTATCCACCCGGAGGATCGGGAGCACGTGCTTGCCGATCTGGCGGTTGTGAAGTCCGGACAGCCGTTCGATCACGAATACCGGATCATCCGCCCCGATGGGTCCGTTTTGTGGATTTGGAGCCGCGGATTTCCTGTCCACGAACCGGCGGGGCACATCAGTCGTTATGTCGGCGTCGCGCAGGACATCACCGAACGGAGGCGCGCGGAAGAAGCACTCAAGCTCCATGGTACGATTGTCGATACGATGTCCGAAGGCGTCTGCCTGGTGCGGGCGACCGACGCGGCAATCATCTACGCGAACCCCAGATTCGAAGCGATGTTCGGCTACGGCCTGGGAGAGCTGGACGGAAGGCCGGTGGCCACGCTAAACGCCTCGGACGAACAGAGCGCGGAAGCGGTCGCCCAGGAGATCATCCGGGCTCTGAAGACAAACGGGGTGTGGCGGGGTGAAGTACGCAACAGGAAGAAGGACGGCACCCAGTTCTGGTGTCAAGCTTCCGTCTCAACGTTTCAGCATTCCCAGCATGGGGACGTCTGGGTGGCCGTCGACACGGACATCACCGAGCGCAAACATGCCGAGCAGATCAGGCAACGTCATGCGTATGAAACCGCGATACTCAGCGAGATGCTAAGCGCACTCAACGCACAACAGGATACTACGAAGGCGTTCCCCGTAATCGGCGCCGGGCTGCAGAAGCTCTCGGGCTGCGACTTCTCGGCGTTGGCGCTTTTCGGTGCGGACAACGACTGGATGACGTTATATGCACTGGGGCCGGAAGACCTGCCCGTTGAGCCGGGCGCTCGGTTGCGGGTTGCCGACATGCCTGCGGCCAAGGACGTGCTGTCAGGACGGCCGCATGTCGCTACAGACCTGGCCAGTCAACTCGATTTCCCTGCCATGCAATTGGTGTACGCGCAGGGATATCGTTCCAGCATGGCCCTACCGTTGCACGGCTCTGACGGCATTTCGGGCATGCTGGGCCTGCTGTGGCGGCGGCCCGGCGGCTTGGATGTGGCGCAGCTGCCGTTACTCGGTCAGGTCGCTGACGCCCTCGCCTTGGCGATGGAGAAAAGCCGCTTGTTCGAGCAGGTGAGTGCCGCGCACAAGCGGCTTCAGACGCTCGCCAAGCGGCTCATCGAGGTGCAAGAAACCGAACGGCGGCACATCGCGCGCGAACTGCACGATGAGATTGGCCAGCACTTGACCGGTATCAATTTTCTCCTGGGTGCGGTCGAGCACCTGTCGGTGGAGGGCGCGGTCGCGCGGCTCAAGGAGGTGCGCGCGTTGGTTGATGGCATTATCGCGCGCGTCAGGGATGTGTCCCTCGATCTGCGGCCGGCGATGCTGGATGATTTCGGCGTGCTAACCGCGCTGTCGTGGCTCTTCGGCCGCTATACCGCCCAGACGGGCATCACGGTCGCTTTTAAGCACCGCGCTCTGCAACAACGCTTCACGGCCGAGCAGGAAACCGCTGTGTATCGCATCGTGCAGGAGGCCCTGACCAACGTCGCCCGCCACGCCGGCGTGGGCAGCGCCAAGGTAGAAGCCTGGGCAGATGGCGACACCTTGGGTGTGTCGATCACCGATCAAGGCGCGGGCTTCGATGTGGATGCCGTGCTCGCCAACGGCATGACCGGCGGCCTAGCGGGGTTGCGTGAACGGGCAATGCTCTTGGGCGGCCGCCTGACAGTCGAGTCAAAACCGGGGGCCGGCACCCGCTTGATTGCGGAGTTACCGCTGAGCTCCGAGCCCGGATTCCATGTGGAAGTTGGCGAGTAGGCAATGGTTCTTCTTGGACACTCTTTCCGGGATTGACCTGATGGTCGGAACTACGTATCTGATTCTGTGCACGCGAAAGTGGCGGAACTGGCAGACGCGCAGGATTCAGGATCCTGTGGGGTAAAACCCGTGGGGGTTCAAGTCCCCCCTTTCGCACTTCCTTTTACTAGTTTAATCGGGCACTTATGAATTCAGGCTCCGACGCCTGATTTACCGGCCAGCCGGAGTGTGTAAGCGAGTGTGTAAGCCCTGGCGACCTGGCTCCCCGCCTCGGTCTCGACTTATGGTGAAGGTCGAGACGCTCTTCGCAATGAAATCCTTGCCGCAGAGCCCTAAATCGGGTCTTCTAAAAATTGAGGGGAGCATGGGGTTGGAGCATGGTGGCGGAGTGGGTTCCTTGTGGCAGTTCGTTCATTGCGGCTGATGTCATTCGCTGGAGCGAAGGCGTGTGGCAAAAGCCCCGGCGCCGGCGGGGCCGCGCCGTGAATGTCGGCGACCGCGTGGTGATCGCCGAGGTGATCCGGGATGACGGAGAATGGGTCGATCTTCTCGTTCGCGACTCCGCCGTCGCAAGCGAAAAACCCGGCCATAAAATTCTGCCTCTGGCGAAGGATCTGGAAGTGCACCGGAAAAGGCACACCATCGAGAAGGGCAAACTCGAGCGGCTTCTCTGGAGTGATGAAACCGTCCGCGCTTCCCTTGTCAGCGAGCGGCCGGGAGCGGATAATCCCTCCGCGTCCGAAGACGCGTCGCCGTAACCGTGCCCGTCCCGGCTCTGGCGATGGCCGGAGTGCCCAAGACACGGAGGCCAGCGCGGTCTTCAGGGATAACTCGTCCGAGTTCGAAGAAGCGGCACTGTGAGCGCGTCAATTCTCGGCCTTGGCCATGGCTGGCTTCCAAATGTCGCCACCAGCAAGATGCCGGCGCCGTGTTGCTTCACGCCGGCAAGCGCAGCGCTGAGGCCAGGGCGCTGATTGGCTGGGGCGGCACCGCGAACGGCCTGATCAAAAAAGACGTGGACCAGCGTGCAGCCCTGCGCCGCACACCAGGCGAGCAGGGTGGTCCGCTGTGCTTCCGGACCGAGCGCCTGGTCGCCGGTGCTCACGCGCACATAGCCGATGACCTTATTCGGGTCGCCTGGGAGTCGTGATCGAGTCCGACGACGGGTGCTAGCCATCGCGGACAAGTGGGCGAAAGCGGCCGGAGAACGCCAGAGGCTGCATAGGGCAAATGACGTTATTATACGCAGTCAAGGACCGTCGGCAGTTCCCACCAGCACCAAGGGGTCGCCGGGCGTGGCGCTCTTCTCACTGCACCTTGTGAATGCCGTAGTTGCCATTGACCACTTTTGTGATCGTGATCTCCGCACCGTGGTTTTCCAGGGTGAAACTGTCCCCCTGATAGAGTCCATCGGGGTCGGTCGAATAGTTGAAGTATATGTCGTAATGCCCGTTGGGAACCTGGACGGACTCCGTTCCATTTCCCGCAACGATGAAATCCCTGCCCTTACCATCCGAGCGCAACCCGACACGCACTTTGAAGTCGTTTGGATTCTTAACACGCACTTCGTGGGAGCCGGTGATCTCACCCGAAAAACTTGGCCACTTTGCCGGTGGCGCCCCAAGTGCATCGCGCTGCTCTATCCTTCCGGCGGCTTTCCCACTGATCTCTGGGTGAACGCTAATAGCCCGCGCCGTATAGGAAAACGCCCCAGACCCAGAAGCGTGCGCAAAATTAAAGCTATTCACAGCCAGTTTCCCTGAGTACGCCACATCAACCACATCGTTCTGCTTCAGACTGCTAATCCCAATTAGGCCCGGTTCGCCGCCAAACACCTGCGACTCATTTGTGACTCCAAACTCCACCTCCTTGTCTGCACCGACCACTGACCCTTCGATAAGCTTCACGGTAAACTTACTATTGACAACATCAACAGCCTTCGTAACACCTTTTATCATATATTCGTACTTGGCAGTTTTCTGCTTTGTGTCAGCTCCATGAGCAGCAAGCAGTTTAACTATGGCGCTATTTCCGGCCATCGATGCATAATATATCGCGGTTTTTCCGTTAGCATCTGTTGTGTCAACCCTAGCTCCATGTTCAAGTAGAAGTTGTGCTATGCTGGTATACCCATTGAAGGACGTTAAGCCCAGGGCGCTCGAATTGCCGTTGTTCCGTAGATTCACGTCTGCGCCGCTATTCACCAAAATCTCAACAATCTTGGCTCGACCATTTTGAGATGCATAGATGATAGGTGTAGAGCCGTCATTGCTTCGGCCGTTAACGTCGGCCCCGTTCGCCAGCAAGAACTGCGTGAGATCCTGGTAACCGTTAATCGAGGCCAAGATCAAAGGTGTAAGGCCAGCGGCGCTCTTGCTGGACATCAGATCAGGGGTGGTCTTGAGCAGGGCCTTGACCTTTTCCAAATCACCATGCTGGGCCGCGTCGTGGATCTCGCCGCCGAATGCAAGACTACTCCAGGCCAGCGTTATGAGCATGATGAAGGCGGCGAGGTGGGAAAGCGATGGGCCGGCCGGGCGGATACGAAAGGAAACGGGCGTGCTCATGGTTACCTTTCTGCAAGTGTCACTGCAATTGGTGGCATTTTACCAAGACGAAGGGCCGCATCTTTTGAGTCTCTGGGAACGAGAAATACCAAGGCCATCCACGTTTTCTCTTTCGGCTTCAAGTCGCAGGACAATCCGCCTTCTATGGAGAGCTTGATCATCATCGACTTGTCCTCCGCCTTCTTGCCGAGGGACAGCGCCTGACTGAGTTCGTCGTGATCCCCGACGACACCGGCAAAGAGGAACTCGAATGGTGCAACCGTATCGTGACCCGGTATAGCAATGCCCACGTTTTCGAATCGGAATGTCTGGGTCCTGGCGCCGTTGTTGGAGACGTACACGAGGATCTCAACGATCTTTTTGTCTTTGTCGTCTGGCACCTTTGCCACTGTTCGATTGACCACGCTTCCTGCGGTCATATGCCACGGCTGATAGGTACCCTTTGGAAAGGTACTCAGCACCCCGTAGCGCGAAGCCATATCCGGAGCAGTGGCAACAGCCGCGACTTCTGCGGTGAGGCCCGTTTGTTGAGTGGGAGATTGTGTCTCCGCTGAGGAGTTCGATGAGGCCGTCACAATCCCTGAGAGCAGAATGATGAGGCATGCGCTCTTCGGCGAAATAGGCAGGGCATCCATGCCCGCTACAAGAGCAAAACATGGTCAGCGTGTCCAGACCGGAAAGCTGGCGCCTGTCGGCTCGGGCGATGGCCGGAGTGCTCACGACACGAAGGCTATTGCCAAATCCCGCGGCGCGTACGTGCCAGACGCGGGAAACGGTGATAAGGAATATCGGCACTGGCTGGAAGACATTTCACGGTCCCGACGTCGAAGGATACGTTTGATCGAAGGAGGGTTTTGTGGCGGAAACTGAGGAAACTGGCCTGGTGAAATGCGTTGAAAGCCTGCTGGCCGACAAGCAGGCGATGGCCGCACGGGAAAAGAAATTGATCGACGATCTGAATGCCGCGCTGGGGAAGATGGGCTATCGGGTGGTCTCGACAAAAGGCGGTAGCGCGGAAACGCCCAAAAAACCGGGACGGCCTCCAGGCTCCGGGAAGGCGGGGGCGTCCTGACGGACAGGTCCAAGACAACCATTCGACAGAATTAGCGCTTCGGGCCGTCAGGTTTCCGGGGCCAATGGGGGCGGAGCCACCCGGACGGTGGCGGCGGTTTGGTCAAGAACCGCGACGGAATGACAGGCGGTGGCGAAGGCGTTGCGGCGCCCGCCAGGAACCGCGACGCGAACGGGCGCGCCGCCGGCGGTTTCGTAAGAAACCGCGACCAAGGGAAAGACGGCAGCGGCGGCAATAGTGCCGCGGTGCCACCCATGAACCGGGATATCGGCCGGCGGATCTTCCTGGCAACCTGGTTAAAGAAGCGGCTCAGCTTTGGTCGCAGGAAGCGAGAGCCGCTCAGCGTGCGCGCGTGGGCGGCGGCCTTTCGAGGCCTTGTCTGGCGAGTTCCTCCTCGCGCTGGCGCTCGCGTTCCTCGATTTCAGCCCGGAGCTGGCGGGCCAGTTCCTCCTCGCGGATATAGCGGTCGAGGTCTTCCTCGCCCCTGACGGCGTGGTCATGGAGGCGGAGCGCGTGCCGTTCCGTGAGGTTCTCGATTTCCAACTCGTTCGACTGCCGTAAAAGCGCGGCGTAATCGTCGCGCTCCTGCTTCTGGCGGGCGGCGAGTTCTTCGTGTTCGCGCTGGCGCTCGGCTTCCTGCTCTGCGGCGCGGGCCGGCAAGAAGAGGTTCTGGAAGGCGTCGATCAAGCCGGCAAGACCGGAGCGCGCCTCTCTCTGATCGTCCTGGAGGCCTTCGGTTTCGTTCCGGTGGATGGCGTCGAACCGGTCGAGCTTTTCGCGGGTTTCACGGTCGAGCCTGTCGCGGAGCTGGTTCATTTCCTCCGTCTGGGAGTCAACGATCCGCTGGCGCTCCTCGGCCTGGCGCTCGGTGACGGCTTTTCTGAGAGCCTCGGCTTGCGCTTGAGCGGGATCTGAAACCGCTTCCGGAGGTGTGCTGCCGGCCTCGGCTTCGGGTTGTTTCCGGGTTTCTTGCGGCTGAGTTTCCTGCTGTTGGTGTTCCTGTTCCTCGGGTTTTTGTTGCTGCGGCTCCTGCTGCGGAGGTTCATCCTGTCGGATTTCCTGTTGCCGTTGTCGCTGAATCTCGGTCGCCTCTGCCGCGGTGGGGAGAGTTTCGCGGTCGACGTCTTTCATGAACGCGCGCAACTCGGCGGCCTTCATGGCTTTGATCTGGTGGCCGAGGCTGTGAATGCTCCCCGTCTCGTCGACAATGACGAAGTCGCGGCGGTCGCCTTTGGCAAGGATATAGCCCTGCTCTTCGAGCGCCGTCTTGAAAGCCTGGCCATTATCGCAGGCCTGTTTGAGCGCGGTGATTTGCTCCTTCCGAGTCGCGGCGTCGATGCCGGTCCTCTCCCCCTGCTGCCATTCGGCCTGATTGGCCTCGGCTCTCGGAAATTCGGGCTGCTTCTCGCGGTCGCGTTTCGCGTGCTTGCCGGGGACGTGCTCATGCCCGAATTCCTGTTCAAGTGCCTGGCTGGCTCGTTCATGGGCAAGGTAATTCTGGCTGTCCGAGCGCAACACCATCTCGTCGATGTCCGTGCGTGCCCAGACGACATGGATATGCTCGCGGCCGTATTTCTCGTGCATGACGACGGCGCGGGGCTGGCCTTCAAGGCCGAGTTCTTTTTCAAGGACATCGACGGCCCGCTGCCACTGGTCCCGCGTCATGGTGTAATCCTTGGCGGGATCGATATTGGCGTGGTGCAGGCCCTTGAAGCCGCGGGTCCCCTCGCTGAGGATCTGCCAGTCGCGGAAGGCCTCGCCCAGGTTGGGAGCCGGGGACTGGAGTTCGAGGATTTCCACCCTGTCGTTGGTGTCACGCCGCTGGAGGTGCCAGGCAAGCTGGCCCGGTGCCGCACGGCTGCCACCCTTGATAATCATGGGCCTGGACCACTATCTGGGCCGTGGTTTTTGCCGAGAGCGTCAAGAATCGCGTTTCGAATGTCGTTGATAGCGCGCATGGCTTCCTGCACCTCTGGAAGCTTGGCCCTTTCTTCAGAGTTAAGGGCGCGGGCGATCTGGTTGATGTTATTCCCGATGCGCCCGGTCTGGCCGAGAAGCTGGCGGAGCGCAATGTGGTCGGCCGGGGGCCGGCGCTGAGCACGGATTCCGGCATCGCCAAGGGCGGCGGCGCGCATGAAGGCGCCGTTTGAAAGGCCGGCCTTATCGGCCTTGGCGGCGATGGCGTTGAATTCCTCGTCGAAGCAGCGGAAGGCCATGATCTTGCCGCGCTGCCGTTTGTCGCTGCCTGCCATGCCGTCTCCTTTTCAGTTGGCATGATGCGCCGCAATGGCCTGCCCGGTTCAGGGGCGGCACGAACCCCTGAGCGGTCCAGCAAGACTGCTGGTCCAAGTCCAGGAGGGATACTCCTGGTCGTGGGTCCAGGGGGCGCGAAAGCCCCTGGTCAGGTCCAGGCGGAACGCCTGGTGGTATCGCAGAGGCAAAGCCTCCGCACAGGGTCCACGGGGCGGTGAGGCCCCTGGTCTGGAGGGATGCAACGGGAGGACGAAGTGACCTCCCTTGCCAAGCCACGCCTCGTTTCGAGGCGTTTGTGCGGTTATACCGCACATGGCTTGCCACGCACGATAATGGGACTTTTCCCCTTACAATTCCCAGAATACCGCAGAACGATTGAAGAACGGTTAACGTTCGCGGCGTGGTCTTTTCGATGCTGCTCATTATACCACGATTCGCCAGAAATATGGGAACAATCTCACCACCAGACCAAAGAATTATCGGTGCATTTCCATTTCATTTCAGAGCGCTGAGCCGGACAATCTCCCTGCCTCACGGCCCCCATTTTCACCTGAAAATGAACCGGAACCGCATCTATTTTCCCAGCAATATCTCTTTCGCGGCATCCAGTTTCTGCGCAAAATGAGTATCAGCCTTCGGCACGCCGCCAGAATCTCCCCATTCCCCGCTTCTCCTGCGCGCTTTCGCTCTCATCCGGTGGCGGCGGAGCGAAATACGGATTTTCGTCGTAAAGGACCGGCGGCTCCCAATAGAGGGTCGGGTGTTTTTTCCGCAGCGCAGCAAAAGCCTCCCCCAGGTTCCAGTAGTCAACCGGTGTGAGATAATGCGGGTTGCCGTTGGGCTGGATACCGATGGCGACGTTTCTCCCCAGGTTGAGCACTTCGTCTGGGTTCAGCAGCGAGCGCCCCGTTTCACTCTGGCTCACGGTCTGGCTTGAGCTTGAGCTTGCGCCGTGCCCTGATCTGCTGCCCCCGAGAGTCGCTGACATACTCACGGTGCGGACTGTCTTTTTGCCCAGGGTGTCGCTCAGGTATTTGGCGCTGTCGAGGTCGTTGACGTTGCAAAACCACTTGTAGGCACAGTTGGAAAGGATCGTGCCGCGGGCCTCGGCATAATGGTCCTTTAGCTGGTCGAGCCCCTGCACGATGAGGGCAAAATCAACCCCGAACCCGCTCATGGTGGCGATGTCGCGCGGCAGGTCGTCGAGCCGTCCGAGCGCGGCAAACTCGTCGATCAGGAACAGGCAGCGATGGCCGTGCTGGAGTTTGGCCCGCGGGTTTTTGAAGATGTGCATGCCGGCGGCGATGACGATACGCAACCATGTCTTTTGCGTATCCATGCGCTCCGTCGGGATGACGACGTAGACGGTCGCCTTCTTGGTCGCGAGGTCCTCCATCGAAAAGGAAGACTGCGCCGTCGCCGCCTTGATCTGGGGGTCGCTCAGGAATTTCGTGCTCTCGCTCAGGTTCGACATGACGCCGCTGTAGGTTTCATCGGCAAGGTCGATCATGGGGGCGGCCATTTCGCGGATCGCGTTTGAGAACGCCTCGCTCGCGGCCATCTGCGTCAGGTATTTCGTCGTGAATTCCTTGCGGGTGAGGCTGACGATCTCCCGCGCCCGCGCCAGCGTCTTGCGCTCGTCCTGCCGGTCGGTCAGCCACAAAAATACCGCCGTGAGCACATTGGCCGCGCTGCCCTGCCAGAAGCGGTCCTTGGCGTTCGCGGGGGCCGGGCAGATCGCGCCGGCCAGCGTCTGGGCGATCGCCACGACATTTGGGTCGTCCCGGTCAAGGATATCCAGCGGATTATACGTAGCGGGCTTGAAGCCCCGCTCGTCGTACGTGCCGGCGAGTTCGTTCCAGGGGTTGAGGATATGGATGCTCTGGCCCAGTTGCACCTTGCGGACCATGGCCGTAATGGCGGCATTCTCGCCCTTCGGGTCGATCACCAGGGCGGAGCCGCCGTAGCGCAGCAAGGTCGGGACGATGACCCGCGTCCCCTTGCCGGTTCTCGTGCGGGCGACGATGAGCGTGTGATGTTCCGGGGTCGAGCACACAGGAGCGCCGGGCGCGCCGGGCGCCGTTGCGTCCCGCCCCGGTTCGCTGCTCTTGCCAAAGAAGAGTCCCTTCGCCAGGCACGCCGCGTCGGTGATATCCGCCTGAAGAGGGGCGTAGCGCGCGGTGCCGTAGACGGTGGAGACAGGCCGCTGAACCGGTGGTTTTTTGTGGAACATCCGGTAGAGCAGATAGACCGCCGCTATCCCGCCGAAGATGTAGGTGTTGCTTCGGCGGATGCTGGCGGAAGGCTCCATGAAGGTTCCAGCAACCCCCAGGCACCAGATCACCCAGGCTACCCAGCGCCCCACATAGTGCCAGACGCCCTCTAGAATCTTGCGTGTGGTCGGTTTCATTAGGGCTCCTACTGTACCGCATTCAATGCCCGAATTCTCCCGATTTTTCCACTTGGCCATTCAATCGCGGACCTGGCATTGCGCAAAGGATTTGAGACTCCCGTATACAGGCGGTGACGTGCGTGCAGCCGGCGCGCGGGTGCGCCGTTCAATGCGTGGACGTTTGCAACGCGTTTTCTTCTTCTGCCGATTCCCTCTTACAGGCCTTTCAAAGATCCCGGTCTAGCACGGCCGGCGTGTGACGCCGCAAGCGCAAGGCTCCTTCTCTCCGTTGCGGTCCTGCGGATGCGGCTCACGCCTGGGGCCGAGCAAATCCCTCAAGCACGAAAGGCCTCGGTCGTCGGGGCCTCAGTTGCAGAGGAGAAAACGCATGTACTTGATAACACCCGCCGAAGCGAGAGAGCGCACCGAGCTCGACCTGGTCGCATTCTTCGACCTGATCACAACGGAGTTTCTTCAAACGAAGCCAGGGTCTCTGGAATGGCACAACGCTGTGGCATCGCTCATCAACATCCGCCACGAACTGGCGAGACGGCGCGCGGTCGCGCGGTCACGCCCCCGGCCCCGCGGTCCGGGTTTCTAGGACCCGCGGTCCGCCGCAGGCAATCCGCCTGCGGGGGATTCCGACTCGAGTCGAGATCGGTGCGCCGCCTCACGGCGAGGTGCGCCCGTTAGGGCGCACCTTCCAGCGGCGCGAGTTCGTCAAGGACGGCGCTGCGGATGACGCGGGCCTTCGCCATGACCTCGCGCGTCGAGTCGAACATTTCGTCCGGCTCGAAGCATTTCAGCTCGGGCACCGCGAGCAATTCGCCGAGAACTTCAACCAGATCGTCGATGCGGTGTTGCCCGAGCGCCTCTCACGCGCAACTGTGCGCCGTTCAATGCGCGGATGTTGGAACGCGTTTTCTTCTTCTGCCGATTCCCCTCTCACAGGCCTTTCAAAGAACCCGGTCTAGCACGGCCGGCGTGTGAAGCCGCAAGCGCAAGGCTCCTCCTCTCCGTTGCGGTCCTCCCATGCAGAGCATGGCGGATGCGGCTCACGCCTGGGGCCGCGCCCTCCCTCAAAGCCACGAAAGGCCTCGGTAGTCGGGGCCTCAGTTGCAGAGGAGAAAACACATGAACTTCATAACACGCATGGAACTGTCAGATCGCACGGACGCCGAACTGGCCGCGCTGTTCGCCCTAATCTCAAGGGAGTTTGCTCAAGCGGAGCCAGGGTCGCTGGAATGGCACGGCGAGATGATATCGCTCGACAACATCCGTCGCGAGCAGGCGAAACGCCGCCCGGTCATCCGCCCACAGCCTCAAGGTCCGGGGTTCTAACGTCAGCGATCCGCCGCAGGCGATCCGGCCTGCGGTGGGTCCGACTGAAGAAGCGCATTCTGTCCGCTGTCGAGCGCGGACGGTTCCATTTCTTATGCCTGGTAGCTGAAAAACGCAACAACATTTCGTTTTTTGTGTGTTACGGTGCCTCCGACTATTAGTTTTAATCCGGCACAAGGACAATCTACATGTCGAGTAGTAAGACACATATTGAGATTATATATAGAGCTTCAGAAGAAGCCCCTGAGATAACTAGTTGGTATGCCGTAACGCCTGAGCTGAAGCGGGCGTGGGAATTCTGGCTGGCAGCACAATCTACGGCGCCATCAAATGAGGCCATGGAAACTTGGCTGAACAAGAATGCCGACAACGTCAATCCCAAGCTAGACCGTGCCGATGGCCCGGCCGTTATTATGAACTTTTCCGACGGCAGTCGAACCGAGGAGTGGTGGGTCGACGGCAAGGTTCACCGTACTGGCGCTCCAGCCGTTCTGGATTTTAACGCCGATGGTTCCCTCAGCAGAGAGGTGTGGTTCACTAACGACAAGATCGACCGCGCCGACGGCCCGGCTATCGTTGTACGTGGTCACGACGGCACCATTTTGTCCGAACAATGGTACCACCACGGCGTGCTTGATAAGTCTCGCGAGCCTGCCCCTCGCAGCCCCGTCAAGCCGCCCAGCAGTCCAGCACCCTGAATCGAAGAACCGCGCTACGGCATCGGTCAGGCGTTTGCACGGGACTGCGAGTTTCTGCTAGCCTTTCCTGCGTTGGCCGTGCTTTTATGGATGAGGTTATTTCCTCTCTTCTCGTGACCGAACGCCTGCTCACGGGTTCAGAGCCCGAGACCGTCAAGAGAACCCTGACTTACCGGGGCGAGGCGCTCGCAGACGTGTATGTGGAGCTTGGGGCCACAGACTGCACGATTGCGTGGCCTGTTATCACCGGCGTCGAATTGGCAGCACTCTTCGACGGCTATCACGAACTTGCCGGAGACCTGAAGACATCTGTCGAGTGGCGGATAGGGAATGAATTCTTTGAAAGGAGCCTCAGCCATCCGCAGGAGATTCAAGCCACCGCCTGGTATTTGCGCGAGCAGGAAAAGAAAATGGGTTCTCCATTGGATCTCGTTCAGCTCGCTTGCTCCGACCTGGTTTTCGAAGTGGCCTTTCGCGCCGTGGACGCCCCTGCGCCAGCGACGAGGCTGGCGGTGGTGGTCACGTCGGTCACCGAACGGCTGCTTAGGCTCTTCTCGCGCTTCCACAGGAATGAGCTCGTCCGGGAGCGCGAGGATATCGCATACGTCGCGTTAGCGGCACCTCTCGGACAGGGATTCCGGATGCTGCGCACCGTCAACTCACCTGGTTAGTCACTCGGTCAAGCATATGGGCAAATTGGTTAACATAGGACTCGGTATATCTGCTTCCCTAAGGGCCTCGCCTTCCAGTAAGGCTGCCAAGGAGCCTTCAGCCAAGCTTGAGGTCTACTGCGAGAACTGCTCGACGGTCCCGCTGGATCTGCAAGTGATAGCTCTGCACTCTTCGGATGCTTCCGTCGCCAGCGTGAGCCCTGCGATTTTCTCCCCGGTTCTAACAGTCCATCTACCGCGCCGGCCCGACAAGCGGACATTATTCCGGGTACCCCCGTCTACGAAGCAGGAGCCGGTCGGAAGCTGGCAACCCATCTCAAGAGGACCAGCTGAGCTGAAGGTGATCGTCAACGCCGCTCCGCCAGATGCGGCCAGCGGCGGACCTACGGAGGATGTCGAGGTTACATGACATCTAAGTGGCTAGTCCTCACGGCGGCTATCAAGGCTATTTTCCTGGTCGTGCCGTTTCTGGATCTCAGTGGTGATTTCAATTTGGGCGACAGGCTCGACGAGGCCAAAGAGTTCGCCGCTGCCGGCAGCACGAAGGGGATGCTCTTTACCTCTCCGATTCTGCTGGAGCTACGAATGCTTTACGAAACCTCTCAAGTCTGTCGCGCTGGCGGCGACGGATTCAGAATTGCGCTGTCTTTTGTTGCGCTAGGGGCGGTACTGGTAGGCTGCTACGCAATACCAACGCGTCTTTTTCGAGGGTCTTGGACTCCATTCGCATGGTTTATCATTTTGACGGCTGCGGAGAGAGCCTTTGAGATCTGTTTGCTAAAGCCTATCGCCGAAGTGGTTTGCGCGTGAATGTGGCGGCCAGTAAGATTAGGTCGCAATATTCAGGTCCCGGTTTCTGATCCCCGCGACCCACCGCAGGCGAGCCGCCTGCGGGTGGGTCCGACTCGAGTCGAGAGAAGTGCCGTTCCAGTTAAAGTGGTGGAGTGCGGTGCGCCGGTTCACGGCGCACCGCACTCCTCTGCGACTTCTTCTTCGTGATGGCTTTTGGCGCGGTCGACGCAGCGCGTGAAATCGACGCCCTGCCGCTCTGCGTAGTGCATCAGGTCTGTGAGAAAGTCGGACAGGACAAGTTCTGTCTCGTCGTAGAACCCTTCGCCGCCTTCTTTGCCGATGACATATTCGAGCAATCCGGTTTCCGCCCACATGGCGCGTTCGGCGTTGGTAATTGGTTTCGTCACGGTGCACCTCCCTCTTCGTCGGCGGCTTTGAGATGTTGTTCGATGGCCGCGACGAGTTCGTACGTTGAGGTGCAGGTTTCGTGATGGAGGCGCCGGTTCGGTATCTGGTTGAGCGCCGAGAGCGCGGCTTGCAGAAGTTCAACGGCGCCGTATTCCGCCGCGCGGAGGTGGGTGCGCCGGCTCACGGCGCACCTCCCGCTGGGGCAAGCTCGTCGAGGACGGCGCTCCGGATCACGCGGGCCTTGGCCATGACCTCGCGCGTCGAGTCGAACATTTCGTCCGGCTCGAAGCATCTCAGCTCGGGCACCGCGAGCAATTCGCCGAGAACTTCGACCAGATCGTCGATGTGGTGTTGCGCGAGCGCTCTCGCGCGTAACTGTAAGTCGTAGTGCATGATGACCTCCTGTTGTTGGAGGAAGAGCGCTTACGCGCCCTTCCCCTCGGTTGCCTCTGGTTGAGCGGTTTCGGCTGCGGTCTTCACCTTGGGCGGAAACGCCGCGTAGCGCTTGCCGTTGATGAGGAAGCTGTAGCCGGTGCCCTTCTTGTGGGCGAAGGCGGCGCCGACGCGCTTGTTCTCCTTCTTGCCGCCGCTCTCGACGGTGTCGAAGATGTAGAAGGCCGGCAGCTGTTTTTCTTTGGTGGTTTCGGTTTGTGTTGTCATGGTCGTATCTCCTTTTTTTGTGTTTGAACAAATCCCCGAAGGGATGAGTCCCCGTCGCCATGCGCCAGGGCGCGGCGTCAATCAGGAAAATTGGGGGGACCGCTTCGCGGGGGAGCCAAGGCTTCTTGTTGACGCCACAAGCGCCCGCGTGTGGCAGGGAATCAGACGATGCCATCGGGGTTTGTAAACACGCCTTGAAGGAGAACTGGTGACAACAGCGGAAACGCGACCGGAAAAAGACTCACGGCATTCCGCGTCATCGAACGTCCCGCCGTCGGATGCGGCAAGGATCAGGAACGGACAGTCGGTGCCTTGCGGAGCGCAAAAAGAAGATGCCGGCCGCCAGCGCCACACGGCACCAGCGGCGGCGGCGTTCGCGAAGAATCTTGACCGCAGCCTAGCGCAGCAGCGGAGGCAGCCAGGGGTGCCGGAGATTTCGCGTTCGGCGAGAGCGGCGAGGCCGGCCTTCGCCAGTTTCTCCCATGCGGGCGCGGGCGGCGCATTCCGCTTTTCGCGCAGCGCGTCGAGGATTTGCGCCTTGCTGATCCGGGTGAAGTAGTTGGCGGCATTCGGCGTGAACCAGCCGGTCATGTCGAGGCTGAGTGCTGACGCGAGCATCGCGGCATGCGCGAGCCGCGCGCTTTGCTCCTCGTCGTACTTCACCAGCACGGCATTCGCCGGCAAGCTCCACTTGCTCGGCGGCGGGCTCCAGGCTGTGGAGGTAGTTGCCTGTGGCGCCCGCTTTTTCCGTGGCACCCACCCATGAAAGAGGCAAATGTTGATCTCTATCTCTTTCGCTTGGGCGGCGATTTCTTCCTAGACTGTGGCGACTTGCCGCCACGGCGCTTCCCCGGTGCAGTCTTGGAGATTTGGACCAGAACCCGCCGTGACGTTTTCTCCAAGATAGCAAGCGCAGGCCGAATGACTTTGAGCACTCGCAGAATCTCTGACCTATTTTGCCCGAGAGGGAAATGTCGCCCCGTTGTAAACTCGAGTAGGTCGACAAACTCGTATGCGTCATCAGGGTCGGCGCCGCGCTCAATCAGTTGCCTGGCAAGATCCTCGTAGCCCTGCTTTCTTCTGGCGTCATTGTTCATTGTCTCTCGTCTCGATCGTTGCAGCGTTATCAAAGTAGCTAGTGGCATATACAGTGTACAACTACTGTTCTTAACAATACGTTAAATGTAGATACTCGACGTGCCACTCATCGTTGGCAACGGCGCGGAGCCCGGAATTCGGGAAATCAGCAGTCCCGCTGGTTTGACAATTGAAGCGGCGGAGTTAAGGCGGAGGCCGCGAAACAAAAGTGTTGCGCATTTCTGCGAGGGCAGTGCGGACGGCTTCGACGGCTTCCCGGAGATAAGCACTCTCCGTGTCGCAGCACGGCTCGAATTGATCCAGCTCGCGGTCGTACTCGCCCGCGTCGAGAAGCTCGGCCTTCAGGTGATCGTCGGCGATGGCTTCGCCCCACAGGAGGGGGATCGCAGCGATCATCGTCAAGACCTGCAGCAGCCTGGGGGCGGCATCGCAGGGTTGGAGGTCTGGGCTGTCGGCGTTGATGGGGATCATGCGGCCTCCTTCCAGACGGCGGCTGCGTCGGTTTTGCTTTGCCGGTAGCGTTCAACACCGGCGAGTCGGGTGCGGGCAATCGTGCAGTAGCGCTCTTCCAGTTCGATGCCGAGGTAGCGGCGTCCGGTGAGGGCAGCGGCGACGGCTGTGCTGCCGGACCCGGCGAACGGGTCAAGAATGAGCGCGGCCGGTTTCGAGAAACATCGAATGAGGGGCGTCAGGATGCCAACCGCCTTCTCTGTCGGGTGGTCACGGTTACCCGAATACTCCCACGGCTGGACGTCGGAGAGTGGGCAGGACGGCGTCGGAGGGTGGCCTTTGGCGAGAACGTAAGCTTGTTCATGGCAGGCTTTCAGGAAGCGCGTGCTTGAGGCGTAGCCCTTGTGCCAGACGATATGTCCCACCGGCCTGAACCCGGCGCGTTTCCAGGCTTCGAAGAAGGCGTCCACGCGGTTCCAGCCATAGAAGCAGACGCAGAGGCTGTCAGGCTGCAGCATGCGGTAAAGGTCATCGAAGGCGCCGAGGACCGCACCGAGGTCGTCGTCGTTCTCGATGGTGCGGCCCTGGCGATCGCGGTAGCGGACCCCGTAGGGCGGGTCGGTGACAACCAGGTCAACGCTCTCGGCGGGAAGCGTCGGCAGGATGCGCGTGCAATCGCCGTGAAGGATCTGGTCGGAGATCATGGCGGGCTCCTGCGGTGCAGGGCGATGGCGGCGCGGTAGAGCGCGATCGCGTCGGTGAGCATGACATCAACGTCGAGGATGGTGCCGATGCCGGCGTTACGGTCGCCGCGCCGGAGATAGTCGTGAGCCTCGGCCGTTCTGGCTGCCGCTTCGCCGACGAGCCAGTTGAGGGCTTCAACGTTGGCGGCGATGGCCGGAATGGGGCTGCCGTCGGTCATGGCGCCCTCTCTTTCGCACCGGCGTCGTAGGCGGCGCGCAGCGCGGCGTGGATTTGGTTGCGGTCAAATGTCGTCATGAGCTTTCTCCTTTCGTTTGGGTTTTCGTCGACTACGCCTGACCCAGGGACAGGGCGGACAAGCGGGACGGTCACCGCGAGGGTAACGGGCAACACGGGAGCGAAGCGAATGGAGCGGGCAGCCCGTTGACCGGCCCGCGCGCCCTGTCAGGTCATGGCGGCAAAGGTCGAGGAAAACCCGGAATGAGAGAAAGCAACGGCGGCAAGGATGCGTTAGCGAAAAGCAGGACGCGGCGGGGGGGGCACAAGGGTCCGCGCTGTAAGCAGCCTTACGGCTCGGCGTTCAGCGCCGCGGTCGAACCGCGGTGCCGTGCCGCACACAAGCCAGCTCCCGGCCGCGGTCGGTCTGGCGTTGGTTACCCTGATTGGGGTACCATCGAGAGCACCCAGCCCTCAAACGTCCTCCGGATGAGCCTCCGCCGCTTCCCGATTCCGAACGCGAGACCGTCCCAGTATTCTTCGCCGTGAAGAGGGACCACAACCGTGATTTCGGAGATATGTTTATTTCTCACGAGTGCCGACGCAAACAGCTGACGCGCTGGCGCGTCGGCCCGATTGAGGCTGTATCCAATGACTATCAACTCGCGCGCATGAACAAGCGCGGCACTCGCTTGATTCCAGAGATCCAGAAGAAGTCGATTTGAACTCGGGTCCTTCAAGTACGTAGGCGTTATCAGCCACCTGCCTTCGTTCCAATTGCGGGCTCCCCGAGTATAGATTCCAGCACCGTCTTCAGCTCCCCGGAAGAAGTCCTTCTTGTGCTCGATAGCGGGGTGCACGTCGCGCTCGTCTTGCTGCGCCCAATTCACCGAACCGTGTAATTTGAGTATTCTGATCGGCGATCGGGCATCGCCGCTGGGGTCGGAACACCCAAAGCCGTAGCCGTCGTTGTAATGCCACTTGCCAGCGCGCCACAACGCTGCTTCGTGAAGTAGGTCCCAGTTGAAAGTTATGATCGTATCGCCCTCGTTGAGAACCGCCGTCCACCGATCGAGAACGCTGCGCACGTGGGACCCGTTGAGACCGAGGTTGAACGAGTACGGACCGCCGCCAAGGATCTCGACCTGGACCTTGTCCTCGTACCACTGGAACGCCTCCGCTATCATCCCGACCAGCATCGGCCGCAAATGACGCCAATCGATGTTTTTCAAACTCAGAGGCGATACCCCGAGCTGCGCGAGATCTAAAAGTGTGCATATCTCCTCCAAGTTGGGGCGGTCAGGCTCGGAAGGAGGGATGACGCGAAAGATGCTGTCGAAGGCGTCAACCACCCTTTTGCGGCGTTCCTCGGCCATTACGTGACCACCGCTTTCGTCTCGCGCAAAACGCCATAAGTCGAGTGCAAGCGGATAGCCGACGAATTTCGATGCTCCGGCTCCAAGGACAAACACTCGTGACATCAGTTCTTCCTATTTGAAGGGCTTGTCATCCCGTCGCGACCCTCCTTGCCTTTTACGCCGCGCCAGCGGCGTTTGACATCCCGATTATTCGAGCGCGGGATCATCCGATTCCGTTCTGCTCGTCGGCGGGTCGGCGAGATCTTATTCAGCTAGAATCGTAGTTTGACATCCAACCGTGGCGCATGTTCGGCCTTGCGCGCACTGACGTGTGTGAACTTCCACAAGTCCCGCTGCTCGATGTTTCCGAACCCAAGATCTCGAAGCCCACGAACGAACCCTTCGACGTTCGAGAAGCGCGATGTGGCCTCGATGATATGCAGCCAGCCATCGAGTTTGAGCGTTCGGTACGCCTCCCGCAGGTAGTCAGTAAAGTTGGCGCCCATGAGCGACAAGCAGAAGACCGCGACGTCCAGCGTTTCATCGTCGAGTGGAACATGCGCCATGTCGCACGCGACCACGTCGTCGTGAGCTGCAACATGGTCGAAACTATGTACAACGTGACGATCAAGTAGAGCCTCTCGCAGCTTTGCCTCGCCGCAGCCGAAGTCCCCGATCGCAAGATCCTCACGACGCTGTGCCCACCTGATCATCTCTTCGTAGGGGACCACCGTCCAAGTTGCACGGGCTGCGCGGTACTCCTCGTGGTAGTGCCTCCATTCCTCGGGGTCGCGTTCGAGGCGTTCGTGAGTCGTGGTGCTCGTTGCCCGGTTCCATCTCGCGTTGAGTCGCGACAGCTCGCCGTACTTTGCTCGTCGTTTCTCGAGCGAGGAATCCGTTGGGTCGGGCAACGTAAAGTCTACGACAGAGCGCTCGACATCGGCGACGTGACCTGCAGCAAGCTGTTCGAGCCACCGCATGAGATCTTGATACGCCTTCTCCGGGGACCGCAAATGTCCCTCCGGCACCACACCGTCCACGGCGGCATCGGCGATGGATTTCTTGAAATGAAGTCGCCGCATCTTGGATTTGCACCACGACCACTCCCGCCCGTTGACGTCGGCTCGTGTGATGGGGATAACCATTTCAACTGGTCGGGCTTGCCCCTGGCGATAGATACGTCCTTTGAGCTGTTCGAATTCTGCACTTGTCCACGGAAGAACGTTGATGATGAGTCGGTTGCACACATACTGGAGCCCATCAACGCCAGTGCCGATTGCGCTGGAGCCGATCAGAACATCGAGGTCGCCATCGCGAAATGCGTTCAGACCCGATTTGTCTTCTCCGGTGCAAAAACCCACCCGCCATCCGCGCGCCAGGACAGCATCCCGGAGTTGGCGGTCAATAGCCTCGACGTAGTGCGTGTAGATGAGCGTCTTCGGAACGATGTTGTCGAGTATCGTCGGGAGTCTCGCTTTGGTTAGAAACTGTTCGAGTTGCAACGGTGAACCTCGCCGTCCAAGCCCGCGGATATCGTCCAATTGCTCGGAGCAATCCACTTCTATCTCCCGTTGCTGGTAGCCGATCGCATAGTCCGGCATCCACCTCGGGCCAATGGTTGTGAGCCGCTGGTAGAGCCTCATGCAATTGGACACGCTGGGACGCACCTCAAGGTCGTCATGGCTCTTGCCGGTGATCATCTCGACGAGCGCGACGCCTTCGCGGAGGTTGTTGATCACTGGCGTTGCAGACATCCCGAGGACATAGAGCCCGCCGTTCTTCTCCGTCGCGCGAGTCAGTAGGGCGCCCACCATCTGCCTTCGGCGCGACATGTTTTCGACCTGTCGCTGCTTGGCGTAGTGAATCTCGTCGATAGCCACGAAGTCGATGCGGTAGCGCTCGGTGAACTCGCGCACCTTCGCTTCGGCATCACGTTGCTGAAAGGCTTCGTAGTTGACGACAAGAAAGCGATGGTTGGTCGTGCGCCCCCAATCCGGGTGGAAGGTCTTGCACTCAACGAGGCTGTCAGGAAACACTGCCTTGATCGCGTCTGCCCACCCATCGACTACTGCGTTCGGACAGCAGACCACGGTCAGCTTCGAGCCCACAACTCGGCTCGCGAGGATCGCCGAGTTTGTTTTACCACTCCCAGTGCCTGACCAATTGCCGAGCCTCCGCTCCCGTAGCATTCGGCTCGCAACAATCCGCTGCATGAGGTTTGGCGCGGCTGGTTTCCCCTCCAGTGCAAATGCGTAGCCAGAGGGAATCCGTAACGAACGTGACTCTTCGTACTCCCGAAGAAACTCGGTTCGCACGGTATCGGCGTATCCGGTGCCCACAAAGGCTTGGACGTTCGCCACAGCCGCCTGCTCATCGCGGAAGACCAGTCGCCACAACTTCGCTTTCGCAGACGCGACCAAGAATGCAATCGCTTCGAGGTCGGATGACCGCCCCACGGCGACATTCAACGCCTCCAGCACGCCGGTCACGGTCGTGGTTGGTAGCGTATCCGCAGAGTCGTCATCGACGCCGGGTTCCTCGTCTGCAATGTTGTCTGCGTCCTCGTCGTCGTGCTTGTCGCTCGCTGGAATGCCCGCCGGGCCGTCGAAGAAGCGATCCACCAGGGAGTTCTCACCGGCGACAAACCGCTCAATCTCTTCTCGGGGGAGTCCTCCAGTTGCGAGCGCCTTAACAAACGCCTTGCCCCGTCCGTAAGAGTCGAGGGTGCCACTCTGCTGGAAGATTACCCACAGCTCTCCGGGCGTAAGCGATGCTAGGTGCGATTTCAACGAGCGCACAAACTCGCGGATCGCGGCGATGCTCCAGCCGCAATTGCACGCAGGACACCCGCTCCCGTTGGTTCGGTTGGAAACAAGCGACTGCCATGAGTGCCCTTTGGAACAGAGGAACCACGCCTTCCGGTGACTCTTGGGTGCAACCGTCTCCGGTGTAACTCCGCCGTTTTTCGCGTTGTCCCATTCCGCAGCGATCGCGGGGAAGAGCGCCGCTAGCGAGGTCCCTGGTGTGACTCTGTGTCCAGCACAGTATGGGCACCCGGAACCTTGCATGCGGTTTCCCACTGAAGCGGACCATTCGTGTCCGCACGCGGCGAGCCACCATACGGTCTGAGCACTGCCGGAGGTGACCTCGGAACGCTTGAGATCGCCGTTCTTCGTGGGGTGCCACTCCTTGGCCAGTTCTGATGAAAGTGGAACGGTGCGGCCTCGCTTGGAGATCTGGGGGATGCCCAACGAGTCGTTGAATTCTGTCAGCGTGGTCTTGCCGCAGCCTTCGATATGCCCGCGGCGGAAGAGCTGATCCAAAGCCTTCCCGGTTAGTCCGCCGTCGAGAATAGGCTCTTTCTCACCGGTAGTGAGTCTGCGTTCGTGTAGCTCATAGAATCTGCGGCAAGCGGTTTCCGCTTCGTCTTGCGTAACGACGTGTTTTCGGAAGACGAGGCCGAGCCCTTGGCAGTACTCGGGCCACTTCGTTCCTTTCGGAATGCCTTCGACCCTTCCGTCTAGCATTGCCCGAGACAAGGCATCGAATGTGATCGCCAAGCCTGGTGGCCGCTTTGATCGTCCGAGAGGAGAAACGCCTGGGCTCTCGGCGGCGTGACCGAGTATAGCGGCATCGACTTTTGACTTTGTGAGTCCCGCTTCGCGTAGGCGAAGGGGAACTCCTCGATGTATGGCAAGCAGGCCAGGGAGACCTTTTTCTACCTTGGCCAGTCCCCACATGCCCCTACGCAGGGCCGCGTCGGCGGTTCGGAATTTTACGCCCGGATGATTTGGGATATCACCAGGCGTGCTGGTGTGGGGCCACTCCCCGTGTTGCTCCATGAACTCAAAGCAGCCTGCAAGGATCTCGTCGGCAGTCGGGTGCTGTAGCTTCTCTGTCCCAAGAAAATGGTGCCACCCTTTCCAGTCAGCTTTGTAGTGGTTGCCGGGATCTTGAGGAGCGCGTGGGTCAAGGTCCTTCTTGGATTGCCATTGTGATCCGGTCCTAATGCCCTCCCTTTTCGCGTAAGCCCTCGCCTCATCGAACGACATTCTTTTTCTTTGCCTCGGCAGCGGCCCACCCAGCTTCGCAACTGCTTCGGACCATGAGCTTCCTGCATATTGTTTCAAAGCATGATCGAATGACTTCGAAGTGCGACCATCACCGGGGATGATCCCGACTTCAACGGTGGGCCAGCCGTCATCGGAGAAACCCCGACGCTGCGCCATCTCACCGCGCAGCCAACGCTGACGGAGATCAAGAATGGCCGAGTGAGCGTACTCAAGAGTAATCTTCGGCTTGCGCGCTGCAGGTGTCGTCTTGGACGCGCCAGCAGCGCGGCGCCCAGAGCCAACGGAACTACGCCGGGGCACCTGACGCTTCGAAGACATCGGCGTTCCAGCTTGCCACGGACGAGAAAGACGCGGAACCTGTCATTTCTCCGAGTTGGTTATCACTTCTATTCTCTGAACGCGATGCGCTGGAGTGTCACCGCTTCCCCCGAGTTGAGGTCAGCGCAATCGTCTTCTCCAGTCCGCGCAGCATCGCCGCCGGGGTAACCCTCGACTTTCGCATGCCCTAACGAGAGTAGGAGTGATGGGCCTTCCTGCTTCGGTCTGCTGCCAGTGCCGAGCCGAGAACCCCACCCCGATCATGTCTTCCTGAGTGTAGCCGTTACGGATTCGCTGCTCACGCAAGCGACCTCCCAAGAGACGAAAAAACCGAGTGAGGTCGAGTTCTGCCACGTAGGTCACGCCGCCTGACGTGACGAACGGGAAGGCGCTCCGGGACGTAGAGACAATTCGGACGATTCCGCCAGTCGGTCTCACGACCGGCGGCGAACAGGTCGAGGGTGCGCTTTCTATCTAGCGCGCTTTCATTGACGGTCTCGATGGTCTGAAACGGCAGCGCGATGCGCACTGGCGCGACCTTCTTGCCGTCCTTGTACTTGCCGTCCCAGATGAGCTCGGTCATCCGTGACCGACCTCACTGCCGTTGCCGGATGGTCTTCTGGCGTCGCCCATGGCCTTCTTGTCGACGAGTTTTTGTTGGATTGCAATGCGCTCGATCGGGGTATCCCGTTCGCCTGAGTGACCACTACCTGTCGGGGGGGCAAATTGGGCGTGCAATCTGCCCAGCGTTCCGGCATACAACCTGACCATGCCTCGCATCATGCTCGCCTTGCTCTTTCTGCTGCTGCTGGCGGCATTGTCGTCACCATCCGATGCCAGGGCCGAAAAAGACAAGGAAGAGTGCCATGGAACTGAACGGCTCAAACGCCGTCGACGTGCGGACAGACGTGGTGACCTCAGTGGATTCCGAACAGGGCCGGTATCTCTACCGCGGGATTGACGCTGCCCTGTACAGTGGTACCGGAGGGCGCCTTGCACCCAAGGGCACTGGTCCGTTCGTGCACGTCTTCCGTTATGATGGAACGATCACGCACGATGGCAGCGCCACCCATGGGCCGTCCGAGCAAAACGCTGTGCTCCGACATGAGCTACGCCAGGAAGGATTTCCAACAGCTGGCATTTCCACTACGCCTGTCTTCGCGCGCGCTTGTTTCTACGCAACAGCCGGCGGTACGAAAGCGCGCGGGTTTGTCGTCAAGATCGACCGAGAACTTCTTCGCGCGCACGGAATTCGAGAGTATGTCGTTCGCGAATGGATTCCGAGTCCCAGCGTTCCCGAGGATATGGAGGTCATATTAGTCGCGCCAGATTTCGGGAGCCTACCCTTGGAGGTCGTCGTTGAACTCATCGAGGTTGTGGCGTAAAAGGCCTCTGCTACCGATACGGACAATGGTGTTGCTGTCGTTGGCCCGGAGCACCACGACGGCTTGTTCAGGCGCGCGGTGCAGCAGAGGTGGCCGGTTAGGCGTTTCAAATCACTCATGGCGATCATCGTAGCCACGTCGGACGTTTCGCAGAGCATCACAGACGAGCTGCGCCAGGACTGCGGTCCGGACCTCAAAGTGCGGAGTCGCACCAGCGTTGCGCTCATGTCCACCGACCCGCCCAGCTTTATCAGACTTGTTGCGGAGTCATCTGAATGGAGCCTCGCACTTAAGCTTGCTGCTAGCACTTTTCTTGCGCCCTTTCTTGCGCAGCTCGGGAAGGACGCGGGAGACGATTTGCGGAAGAATAAAGCGGCGATCGCAAAGGCGTTAGCGAACGCGTCCGTCACGCCGATTCGGACGCTTAAGTTAGCAGGGATACCATCGATTAACGAGCCGCCAACGGATCCTGACTCCGACTTTCAGATTCGAGGTTCTCTGGCCTTGGTCTCTTCTGGATTTCCATTCAGGGAGAAAGGAACTCTTGAGAAAATTGCGGCTTTCCTTAACGCGCCCCGGGCGTAGATAGCCGGGCAAGGAAACCTGGCGCCATCGAAACCTATGATCCGGGCAGACCATGAACGACCTTTTCGCTCGTAAGGCAGTCATCACGGGATGCGCGTTCCTTGTCGCCGCTCGGATCCGGAGTGCCGGCGTTGCCGACAGGCTTTGGCGGATGGCAATTCATGAGGTAGCGCGTATATTGCCGACATGCGACGTCCGCCCGAAACCGATGCGAAACGCCATCACCACGTACCCGTTTCGTATATGTTGCGCTTTTCGCCTGACGGGAAGCACGTGTTTGTCTTCGACCGTGTCAGCAACAAGATCCGGCGCGACATCCCTCACAATGTCGCAGTCGAGAGCGAATTCAACACTGTCGTAGCACATGGCGGAACGAAGGAGCGTTGGGCGGAAGCGAAACTGGCAGAGATCGACAGCATCGCAAGACCGTTGCTCGACAAGATAGAACGCGGCGAATCGCTGTCACGTGAAGAGCGATGGTATGTGTCGTTCTTCATCGCGTTCGGCGATAGCCGCGGCGGAGGTTTTCGCCACGAACTGCATGCGAGTGGCGATCATGAGGAGCTTGAGGTGGGCCTTCGGAACGTTGATCTCAGCCAAATCGCGCTAGATGGAGAGGATCGACGCCGCTTCGAAGAAGCATTCGCGGCGGCCACGGGGGTTTGGGTCGATGCGCGTACGCGGGCTCGAATGGCCCTCGACGACATGGCGCGAATCGCTTCAGGCGGCGCAAATGTCCTTGCCATGGTGTCGATGGGCTTCGAGTTGGCCCAACTTATTTTTCACGCAGGCTGGGTGATCGCAGAAGCACCGCCCGATTCCTCATTCATAATGAGTGATCGTCCACTTGGCCTGTGGCGTCCGGGCCACGGCCTTGCCCGCGATCCATTCGAGCCTGACGTGCTTAAGCTGTTCCCAGTATCCCCGGCCACGGCGCTCATCATTGGAGACCTCGCGCGCAAGCCGTTCACGACCGAGCAAACAATTGATCCGCCGGCCGTACGATTAGCTAATGCTGCGATTCTTCGACGGAGCCATCGATTTGTGGTTGCGTCTTCTGAAGCGTTGCTTCAGATTGCCGAAGCCGATGCGGCGAGACTATTCCAGGTGAAGTAGTTCGGTGGCCAACTGCTGCGTGCGCCCGACGCACGGCCCGCGCGCGGGTGACGTGACGAACGTTAGCTCGACATGGGATCGAGGTGACGGAGAAGCATGGGACTACTCGACCGGCTCTTCGGGAATTCGCAGGCAGCGGGGAAGCCCGAACGTACTGGTCTTGTGGTTCGGGACGGCGATCGGCTTCGTATATCCGGCATTGATTTCTTTGGGCAATACGCCGTATCTGCCAATGGGCAGTTTACTTTTGGCTGGTGTGATTCCTCCATGGACGTGAGTTCGAGCGGCCGCACGCGGAACGTTTCTGGTCGGTATGTCCTTGTTGAGGGCGAAAGAGTCATCCTGACGGGACAGATGCAGCGCCCTGACGATGGGCACGTGGCCAACAACGGCACGGTCGCCGTCTGCGATTGGATGTTCACGACGGCGCTCAAGAGTACTTTCAGAGTGATCGATCGAAACGGGAATCCGTTGGCCACCCATCTTTTCAAGGCCAACCTTTACAGGTGCGGCATCTCCGATGACGGCCAATGGGCTGTCTGTCAAACGGCCAATGCTGACAACCGCGATGGCAACAAACTCACCTTCTTCGAGGTTCTGTCTGGGAAGCTGCTTTGGCAGATCGACCCTCTGACGGGCTGGGCTGATAGCTACAAGTTTGACGTCGAAGAAAGACTCCTCTACTCCTGTCATCGCGATAAAGGCGAGTTCGCCTATCGTTTCTCAGGCGAGTTCCTCGATGCGCAGCGGTGGAGAAATACTCAGATCGAGAAGGGACGCGGGTGGGAGGCGCTGAGCGCCGTTTCCGAGATCCTGGATGAGGCTCGAAGCACAGGCGTGGTTCCCGATTACGCGGCGGTGTTGGCAATGCTCGATCAAACCCGCGAGCGTTCAAAGGGAGACGATGCCGACATGCAAGCTCAAGTTGAGCGGGCGATTGCTGAGATTTATGATGCTCAAGAGAAGGTCCCGGAAGCAATCCAGCACTATGAAATGGCTATCCGTCTCAACCCCAAGGTGGGCGCCAAGCGCCGTCTGAATGCGCTGCGGAAGCGACTTGACCCCCAAACCAAGTCTCACGGCGTTGTCGATCCTTAGTAGATCGCGTTACAGTGCCGTCAGACAGGGTTGTGTGATTCGAGGCGGCGAACCAAGCGCGTCACCCGACGCGCCTCCCGGTCGCGGGCCTCGGCGATCTCTTAGGCCGCTTGCATCCGGAGAAGCGTGTCCATCTTCGGGCCGGAGGCCTTTTCGATCCGGATCGCCATGTCGGGCGAGAACGCGGGCCGGGGCACGCCGAGAACCTTGGCGGCATCGGTAACGGAGAGCCCGAGGGGCTCCGCTGGCGCACCTGTTCCGCTTCAGCGGGTGCGCTCACGGATTGCTCGGACATCAGAGCCGCCGCACCGAACTCGGCGCTCCTACGGCAGTCCGGCAATCTCCCTCACTTCTTTCGTCGAGGTTTTGCGCCTGTTCCGGCTCCGCCACCGTTCACGTTGCCGGATTTATCGCCGGAACTTTCTGCGATCGGCTCCCATCCCGGTATTCCCTGCAAAATGCGCTCGGCATTTTTGGCAGGCGTGATGTGGCCGTAGTAGTCCTCGATCATCTTGACCGAGGTTCCCATCTGCTTTGCAAGGAAGTACACATCGACACCTTCCATCAATCGGAAGGTCGCACTTCCTTGGAAACGCCGGAAGGTAGCTACCTCCGCAAGTCAGCGGTTCTCCTTATCCGCTTTCGGCTTCTTTTTTTGATTTTTAGCCAAAGAGTCTCCGGTCTTTCTGACGTTGATGGCGGAAGCATCCAGCGTATTCTTCAAGTGCGCTGCGTAGTGCTTCTCGATCATTTCAACGGAAGTCCGGCAGTTCTTGGCGACTTGATAAATGTCCGCTCCCTCCAGAAGACGCATACAGATATAGGTATGACGAAGACTGTAAGACGTTCTCGCCTTTCCATCGCGGTCGCGTTTCAGGTTATTCTGCGCCAAAATGTTGTCGAACATCGTGACGTGGCTTCCTGGAAAAACAAAATCCATCGGCTGGGGATAAGACGGCTCCACCTTGGGATCATCAGCAGGTTTTGCCCGCTTCACAATACGCTCGTAGGGGCGCACGGCTCCGGCTGTGCTTTTGCAAAAACCGATGCCGCGCTTTCCGCGCACCTCGATAACGAGGATTTCCTGCCCTGTAGCCCTATCCTTGACGATTTCAATGTCGCGGTGCTGCAGGTTTTTGGCCTCATCAGGGCGCAAGCCCGTGTTGCCCATGAACAGCACATAGTCGTGAAGCTGTTCGGCGCTCCATCTGTCCTGCGCCCGCGCTTTTTTGGCGTTTTCACGGGTAGCTTCGTAAAGGGTTTTGTATTCGGCAGGGCTGAACCACGGCCTGTGCGACACCTTGCCCGATCCGCGGAAGGGCGCGGACAAGTCCGGCACGACGGCAATCCAGCCGTGGCGCACAGCGGTTTTCAGCACCTGCCTCAAGGTTACGATTTCGTTGTGAAGGGTTTTGGGGGCCGGGATACCGCCATTTTTATGGGGGCGGTTGTCTTCGGCATGGGGGTTTTTATCTTCTTTCGGCGTCATGCGCATGACGCGGTATTCCTGAACCTTTGACACGGTGACTTTTGAGATAGGCATATCCCCAAAGAACGGCGAAAGGTGGACGCGGAGGCGGATGTCATGCCCCTGAATCCAGCGGGGGCTGCGCTGGCCTTCGGTCATGACGCCGTATTCCTTCATGAACTGCTCGGCGACCTCGCGGAAGGTGATTTCCTTCTTTTGCGGAAGCTGGCCGATGCTGTTGAGGCCCAGCAAATGGAAGTACCAGTCCTCCGCCACTTTGACGGCGTGGCGGAGTTGGGTCTCCTGCGTTGAATTTCGATAATTACGACCCTTGAAATAGGCGGCGGCTTGCCAAAACTGGCTGTCGTGACGACGATAGAGGTAGGCTTTTCCGCCAAGGACGGGGTGGGCTTGATTCTCCATTTTAACTTCTCCTGAAACACGGTGACCGTGTAAGTACCGTGTAAGTACATTATGTCAGAAGATAGTTAACGAATCCTTAGCTAACCTATTGATATATTGGTTGCGGGGAGAGGATTTGAACCTCTGACCTTCAGGTTATGAGCACGACTTGTGAACTGCTAACTATCTGATATTTCACCATGAAATATGTGTTTTCTCTTGTACGTGTAAGTAACCGTGTAAGTCAAGAAAAGAAGCAAGTGCTTGATTCTGCATGAATATGTCCAATTGCGGGTTTTGCGGCGCATTAGATCAGGGCCTGGCCGAGTATGTGGTGCGCCGAAACGATGGTTCCATAACCAGACGCTTACGATCAAACGGATTGGTCTGGAACATCGGTCCGGCCATTCAGGCTGGTCCTGGATTCTTCGAAGCCGCTAAAGGCATCCTTCACGATCTTCTCGATCAGGGCTACTTCGTCATCGCGGAGCTTCTGGAAATCGCTTTTGCGGCGCCTCGTGGGCAGACGACCGTGGTTTTGCCAGATGAATATGACGAGGTTCTCTGCGAGACGGTCCGGCATCTCAACCGCATCCATGATGCGCCGGAGCGCCTCGTCGTGGCGGCGAAGGTAGTCGATCTCGCGCGGCAGATCCTCTTCAACCGTGCGCCGGACGCAGGTAAAGAGAAACTCGGCCGCAGCCGTGCAGTCGAAGTATCGGTACAGGTCTGCGGTATCGTTGAGGACCTCGACGTTGCGCTCGGCTGTCGGACGCCAGTCAATGAACGGCAGCAGTGGCCCCGAGTGCGCTTGCAGGGTGCGCCGGTAATCGTCGATGCGGTCAAACATGACCGACGAAACCGGAAAGACCATGCCTGGCGGCGTGAACCTGCGCTCGGCGAGGACGTGATGGATGAGGCAGCGGTGCAGGCGTCCGTTGCCGTCCTGGAACGGATGGATATAGACGAAGCCGAACGCAGTGGCGGCGGCTTGCAGTACGGGGTCCATGCTGCTGTGTCGCATCCGATCGTTCGCTTCCAGCATACCGCGCATCAGGTCTTGGAGATCGCCAGGGCGTGCGCCGATAAATTCCGGCAAAGGGTCGCCCGTGTGGTCACGTTCGCCCAGAAAGACACCGTCGGGCCTCAAGCCCGCATGGATGAAGCGCGTATCCTCGATGAGCACCCCGTGCAGGCGGATGATCTCCGGCAGGGTCAGATCGTGCTTGCCGGCCTGCAACACGGCGCGGCCCCACCGCTCCAGCCGGTTTCGCGGCGCGCGCTCTCCTTCAATCTCGAAGCTCGCCCGGCTGTCTGCCAGCAACATGAAACTGGCCGCGCGGGCGATGAGGTGAGCGCCGGTACGCCCAACAATTTCCCCTGCTTTGGTCGCAAGGTTCAGCTTGAGGAACTTTTCCAGCGCCGGAGTACGCTGGATGACAGGACAATAGCGGGCGTTCCCGAGCAGATTGTCGCGCACGCGGTGCCGCTTCGAGAGTTGCGGGCTCGATGTGAAATACGCCTTGGGATCGAGGAGGTCGACGATGGCGGTTGCTCGGCCGGCGTCCTCGGCATCCAGCATCCGGCCGGTCAATGTTTCGTAGAGGTACCACGCCCGCCGCAGCGACGCGCTTTTCGGCACGCCGCGGGCGATCGCATCAATGGCGGGCGGCGGCAGGGCCTCGAACACGCGCTTGAGGACAAGCAGGTCGAGCGGTTCGTGGCGCAAGGCGAAGTTTAGATGGTCAATCAGGTCGTCGCCGGGCCAGTACCGTTTGTCGAAGACCGTCCACGGCGCCTCGACGCGCTGACTGCCCTTGACGTACTGGCTTGAGACGCAGGATCGATGGCGGACGGGCGCCGGGATGCCGAGCCGGTGTACGAGCGCGGCAGAGCCGGCCAAGCGGGCGGCGGCCGGGAGGCTCTCGTCCTGGAAGGTCGAAGGCTGCTGATTTTTTGTGGCCATGGTCGAGAGTTCCTTACGTAGGTCGAAAAACGTTCATTTGCTGGTCTCTCAGTCGAAAACATCATAAGGCACTCACGGGTCGAAATCCAGTATTTTCGGTCGAAATATGCTTTTTGCGGGCGCTAAGAGTCGAAAGACATTGTAGGAGCGCCGGCACGGCGGATTGACCGGAGCAGGGAGGCCGCATCACGCGCGGCGTCCGCCTTCGAAGGGGGCGCGAGGCCATTCCAAAACGCCGTTATGGCCGACGTCGCTCGTCGCCCCTCTCGTGTCCGGCCTCATTGTGAATGTTCGGGTGCTCGGGGCGCTCTGCTGGCCTCGGGTGTTTCGGCTTCATCACGTTGATCGCGGCGGCATCGAGGCTGGTCTTGATGTGCGCCGCGTAGAATTTTTCGATCATCTCGACGCTGGTGCGGCAATTCTTGGCGATCTGGTAGATGTCGGCGCCCTCCATCAGGCGAAGACAGATATAGGTGTGGCGGAGGCTGTAGGCCGTGCGCGGCCGGCCTTCGCGGTCGGTTTTGAGGCCCTCCTCGTCCAGGATGGCGTTGAAGAGTTCCCGGTGGGTTTTCGGGAAAAGAAGATCGGTCGGATTGGGTTCGGTTCTCTTCTTCGGCGCGGGTCTGGGATCGGCTTCGACGTTGGCGTCGCCGTCCGCCGTCTTCGGTGCGGCGCTCGCCGCGAGGGCTTGTTCCGCCGCGCGAGCGACATTCCGTGCCTTCAGCCGCAGGAAGGGACGCACAGCTCCCGGCATGCTCTTGCAGTAACCGACGCCGCGTTTCCCCCGCACCTCGATTTCAAGGATCTCCTCTTCCATTCCGTCGTCCTTGACGATGGTGACGTCCCGGAACTGAAGGCGGCTTGCCTCGTCCGGCCGGAGGCCTGTGTTCGCCATGAAGAGGACGTAGTCGTGAAGCTGTTCGGATTCCCACTTGTAGCGCACGTTCTTCGGCTCATGCGCGCGCTTGCGCGTTGCCTCGTAGAGCTTCCTGTATTCGTCGGGCGAGAACCACGCCCGGTGCGAAATTTTGGCCGATGCCTTGTAGGGCTCCGACAGATCGGGCAGACGGTCGAGCCAGCCGTGGCGGATGGCGGTCTTGAGCGTTTGCCGGAGCGTGACGATTTCCTGGTGGATCGTGTTGCGGGCGGGCGGCTTGCCCCGCTTCTTCATGCATTCTTCGAGGCGATGAATGCGGTACTCCTGAACGGTTCCCCCCGTGATCTCGGAAACGCCCATCTCGCCGAAAAACGGCAAGAGGTGCACGCGGGAGCGCCAGTGCTGGCCGTCGACGTAAACTTTGTTCCGCTGGCCTTGCGTGATGATGTCGTACTCGCGGAGATACTGCTCTGACGCCTGGGCGAAGGTCTTCTCGGTTTTGATCTCGCCGGTGCGGAGCTTGCCCCGCATTTGCAGGTACCAGTCCTCGGCGATCTCCTTGGCCTTGGAGAGGCTGTCTTCCTTGGTGCTCTTCCGGCGGTTCTTGCCGGCAAGGTAGGTCGAGCACTGCCAGTGACTGCTTCTTGGACGCCTGTAAACGTGAACTTTGCCGCCGAGGATCGTATGGGTTTCGGTCATCCGGATCGATTGGGGGCCTCCCACTCCGCTTGCGATTATAGAAAGTGTGCAAGTAGTGTGCAAGTATCAGAGGCCTAGAAGATGCAATAACTCATTGAATTTTATGGATTTTGATTATACTAATGGGATTCAGGATCCTGTGGGGTAAAACCCGTGGGGGTTCAAGTCCCCCCTTTCGCACTTCAAGCATTTCAAGCACTTAGGCTACAATTATCCTGTGGGCTCAGGTGCATTAAGTTGCGGTTTGCTACCATTTTGCTACCACTTGTCCGAAACCCTTGTCCCCCAAGGGTTTTCGCCGTGTAATGCGACGCAAACCCTTGAGCCATGCGAGTTTCAGCGGCCACGGACGTTCTCCGGCCGGCTCTCTGGAGCGCATATCAGCTTGGCCAGGCCCGCCACGGGGTCCGTCCTCACGTCTTTGAACCAATGGCTGTAGACTGAGAGGGTGATTGTCGGCGGCAGAGCCTGACGTTGCGCGAGCTGCGCGAACAAGTATTCGCCAACCACGTGTAGCGGCGCCCGCGTAGGCGTCGGAGTGCATGAGCCAGGCGGCTGCTACCATCCTGCTACCGCGCTAAGCTGACCCGAGCAGACCTGTGCTGACACGGCACGAAGAAAGGCCCGAGTTTCCGCACGTGCTGGCGTGGCATGATCCGCCAAGATGCCGTGAGCCTTCTACACGATCCTGTGCTCACGGCGTTCGTTTTCGGCCGGCGCGTTGCTCGTGGCGCCTCTGCCTCAACTTACCAAGAAGCGAACACAAAGCGAATCTGCGCTTCTCCTCGTTGCTAGCTGTACCTCGCGGCCCACGAGGTACAACTGTTTGAAGAAAGTGCTGCGCCTTTGTGCCGCGAAGGGCCTGCTCGTTCATCGCGGCCGCAATAGGACAGTCCATCCCCTCGGCGCGATCGCCAGGGGTGCTTGCGGGTTCTCGCGCCAACGAGCCACTTCGAGGTCCCAGGGGGGACCGAGGACGACAGCAACGCGGAACTGCCACACGCCGATTGCGATGGCGCACACCAGAAGGGCGACGTGCAAAACACGGCGCGGCGCCGCCAATCCGGGCCGCCCCTCAACCAGACCGGACAGGACGGCGATCAGCAAAATCGCCACCGGTGCGTAGAAGTATCGTCCACCGAAGCCCGGCTGGATCAGAACCCATTTCTCGGGGACGGAGCCGGTCGAAGTGAGGGCCGAGAGAACTACCAACACGAGGAAGCTGCCGAGCAGAAAGCAAGCTCTAGTCGCGACCAGCCCCCGCGCGAGCCACCAAAGGAAGATAGCGTCCGCAGCCAGCAACAGCACGCCGAGGTCAGTGAACTCCCGCAAGCCGGTGTTGCGGGCCGAATAGACGACACTGGCAAACGTCTGCGCCGTACCAAGCCCCAGAAACGGCCAGGCGATGGTGTTGGTCCATAGCAGTGCGCCCAGGGTCGGCAGGTCGAGCGGCGAGAACCGTCGCGTCACGCTCGGGTCGTCAGCCTGCGACCAAAGCGCCAACAGCTGCACCAACGTGCAAACGGCCATCAAAGAGGCCTGAACGAGATGCTCGCGATGCCGGTGTAACCAGTAGCGCAGGAAAAACAGCGGTGTCAGAAAGCAAGACACCGCTCCGGTCAGGCCGCCGACCAACAGCACCGCTCGGTAGGCGAAGCGTCGGCCGGGCGCGACCGGCGGTTCCTCCTCCAGCAGAACGAGGAAGGTGCACAGAGTCAAATAGAACTGGCTGTTGATAGTGTTGAGCCACAGCTCAGTGCTGATCGGCACGAAGATGACGATGACGGCTCCAGTGAGCGCACTCGCCCACGACCGCCAGAGCGGCGCCCGGCTCAACAGAATCAATGCCACCGGCAGGGCCTGTACCGCGAGCGCCGCAGTCAACGTGACGAGAGGAGCATACTCGAGGGGGGCAAAACGCGCCGCAGCCAGGGCCGTTCCGTTGGCAAACAGGGAATAGTAGCCGACGTGTGGCGCGAACAATGAATCGTACCAAGGCTGGTTGAAGGCGGCCGCAAAGTGGATTGTCCCCTCCTCGCCCCAGAAGCGCAGGTGGCTCCACAGAGCGGGGGCGCGCAAGGCAATCGCCAGCACGGCCGCGAACCAAACCACCACGCAAGTCGCTCGTGACCGGTTCATTACCACCCAATAGTCACAGCCAACAACCCGTAGCCAGGGCAAGCAGCCCTCGACGGCTCATCTCAACCTTTTTAACTACCACATGAGCCGCCTACATCACCATCGCGCTGTCGCCCCCCAAATCCGGCGCTAACGCACCGGCGCGCGCGATCCGGCGCGTTGGGCGCCGCTGCGGGCGGCTGACGCCGGCCGGGCGGCCCGCTGTGGTCGGCGAGTGGGCCGAGCCAAACTGCGCAGC
>Ga0187884_10000317_pt1 | contig 49316 bp, 42 predicted proteins | sample June2016WEW_20_4_FD_132983 | JGI IMG/M metagenome (GOLD analysis project Ga0187884, IMG submission 132983) | Peatland microbial communities from SPRUCE experiment site at the Marcell Experimental Forest, Minnesota, USA - June2016WEW_20_40 | ecosystem: Environmental > Terrestrial > Soil >...
CGGCCCCTCCTACCGCACTCGCCACTTGCCGCCGCTTGACTTGCCCGATTCAAACAGCGATCACGCTACTAAACCGGACAGAATTTCCGGAAAAAAGCGGACACAATTTCCGGAACCCACAGATGCTTTTCAACGATGATCTTTATTGGGCGCATCGTGACTCCTTTCCGTTCCATTTAGCACGTAACGCCGTACCACCGCTATGCTGTCACCGTGACCTCTACGACGTCGCTCGATGTGCTGGATCGGATCGCTCGACCCGGCGGAATCTGGTGGTCAGTTCGGCGCAGCCGCAGCTGGCGACGCGTGCGGCTGCCTTGCAGTCGGTGATGGCGCGCATCAAGGCGGCAAGCGGTAGAAGGCAGGCTGCAGGGTGTTCGCTGTCATGTTGCTGTGGCGGCCACTCCTAAGAACGCAACAGCCAGCAGCCAACAACTTCCGCCGTGTGGGAGGGCTGGCGCAACGGCAGATCGCGGCGGCGTTCGGGGTCACGCCGTTTGCGGTGAGCCGGGCGATTGTAAGGCATCACGAACGCCCGGCCGCCGGCAAGGCCGAGCAGCGTTCGGAGCGGTGGGTACTCACCTACAGATCCCGGGAGAAAGCCGAGACCCCGGAGGGCATGGCGTCGGACTCGGAACACTCGGACCCACGTCCCTCAGGTTCCCTTCACCACGGCCTGGGCGACGGCTGGCGTGACCTCGCCGGTCGTGCCCCTGAGCCGCAAGAGCACTCGGTCGATTGGCCCCTATGTCCCGATCGTGATCCCTCCGTGTGCCGATTCCGCCGCGCTCTCATCGCTTCCCCAAACCCCCCGGAGCGAGGTAGAGTCGCTCCTTAGCATGTTGCCATCATGGTTGCAGACCCGGCCTCGTCGGAAGCGGAGCACCCAACCCTTTGTTGTCGTAGACATAGCTGAGACCCGTCCGCCCACTGGGCCGATCGTAGATCACCTCTGCCAGCTGGTTCGCTCCTGCGTTACAACGCCGAACCTCCTACAGGAGGCTGCGGATAGCCTCGGCTGGGAGGCCGCGCATCGGATGCTAGTCACAACCAAGTTGCCCCGACTCAAGAGACTGAGGCGCGGGGACTTCGGGGAGGCATTCGCGATCGGACTGCTTGAGGAGATCGACGGGTACCAAATCCCGGTTCGAAAACTCTATTTCAAGGTGACTGGTTCCCAAAGCATGCCGTCAACCGACGCGCTCGCACTCAAGACAAACGCTGCCGGTCGGGTAGCCGAGGTGTGCTTTGTGGAGTCCAAGCTCCGAAGCGGGACTGATCGCGATGCGGCCGTTCACGCGGCCGAGCAATTGGCCAAAGACTACGCCCAAAGGTACCCTGATCTGCTTCGGTTCGTCTTGGAGCGTCTGTCCGACCTGTCCAGCGATCTTTTCAAGCCGTTCCTTGAGTACACGGCTGACCGCGAACACGGGGATTCTCGCGACACTTTCTGCGTGGCCCTACATTGGGAAGCATCGAAATGGGAGGAAGTAACGCTCTCAAACCTGCAGGAGTACGGACCGCCGTTGTCCCCTCTGACGGTTCGCGTGGTGCGCATCGAGAATCTGGTGGATCTGGTCAACAAGGTGTTTTCTCAACTAGGTGCTCCGCCGGCGGATGATGACGATGAATTTTGAATCGTTTCGGCAGGTTCTCACGACTCTAAGCGACGACCGAGGTTTCGCGGCGGAGGCTGCCCAGATTCGCGCCAAAGCGCTACTTGGTGAGGTTACAACCGAGGAGGTGATCGTTCGGTGGACGTACGTTGTTCCCCGGGTCATTCGAAATCTAGTGGCGGCAAGCGTGGCGGCTGAGGCTCTATCGACCTCTTCATCGGGGAATGATGGTCTCCGCCACTTTCAGGAGCAAACGAGGAGCCTCGCATCAGTGTGGGAAGCGTTAGCTCAGCTTGAGGAGGGTACTTCGCGCGATACCGCTCTTCTGAACGCGGCGGTCCAGTATGAGCTCGCTGGTTACCAAGCCAACGCGGCATGCCTGGCGCGTCGGGTGCAGACTGAGACCTCACGAGTTCCAACCTTGCTGGAACTCGTGACGCTGTTCCTCCGACGCCAACTTGTGAAGCTGCGGCGTCGCGCTGCCATTGCAATTGCGCCCCGACCAGAGGTGACTGAAATCGACGAGTTGGCTGACGCGCTAGCAACTGGCCTCACAGCGCGCGGGTTCAAGACGCTTAGCGAGGCACTGTTGGCAGGCCGAACCGATCTCTACGCTCCCGCGCTGGAGGATCTTGCGAGGGGGCAGCGGATATTCGCGGAGTTGGGTCAAGCGCAGCATGCCAACCTTGTTCGATCCATATTGAGCCTAGTGCCAGTGATACGGTGTCGTTCGACGTGGACGGTTCTCCTAGACGGAGCAGGAAGCGGTCCACGCTTCGACCGCTATCTCAAGCTATTGTCGAGAGGAGTCGGCGACAACATCCTTGAGTCTCGATCCGTTTGCGAACTGTGGCCCTCTCAAGTTGCCGCGTTGAAGGCCGACGTCCTAGACGCTTCAGCCAACCACGTCGTCCGTATGCCGACAAGCGCTGGAAAGACTCGCATCGCCGAGCTTGCGATCGTTCACGCGCTAGCCAGCCGACCGCACGCGAAGTGCATATACGTCGCGCCCTACCGAGCGCTCGTTGCTGAGCTTCGACGCTCGTTTCTCGTCCTCCTCCGTGACCTGGGTTACAGCGTCTCGGCTCTGATGGGTTCCTACGAATCGGATGATTTCGAAGAGCGCCTCGTGACCGACAGCGACCTTTTGATAGTCACGCCTGAAAAACTCGATCTGATTCTACGCGCCGATCCAGAACAACTGAATGCAGTGGAACTCGTGGTCCTTGATGAGGTACAACTGGTTGGCGATAGGTCACGGGGGACCAAGTTTGAGCTTCTCCTCGGGCGTTTGAAGAGGCGGCATCCGCACATTCGTTTCCTGGCGATATCGCTGTTGCTTCCAGATGTAACGCTCAAGGAGATTGCCCGGTTCCTCAGTAGTCCAGGCGAACCCGGCAATGTGATCAGGGAAGACTGGCGTCCTTCAAGGCAGCGGTACGCCCTCTTCGAGTGGACGGCCCAGCGTGGCGTATTGCGCTATGCTGCCGATGCGGAGACCGCTACGGGCCCAGAATTTGTACCTGGCGTGATAAGCGAACGACGATTCGAGTTCAGAAACCCGAGGACGCGACGGCTGAATCGCAGGGTTTTTCCAGACCGGACAAGCAAGGCTCAGGTTGCCGCCGAACTCGCGCTGCGATTCGCTGATCTCGGCCCGGTCCTGATTTTCTGCTCACAGCGCAGTTTCGTGGAGCCAGTCGCGGGTGCTCTGTTCGAACGCTTGCAGCTTGCTGAACGCGTCGGTGAGGACACGCCCGGTCACTTCACCCCTCACGAAGACCGTCGCTCAACAACGCTGGCGGGCGAGTGGCTCGGCTCCGTTTCTCTCGTGCAATGGCTTCGTCGTGGTATCGGCATTCACCACGGGAATCTCGCCGAGCCGCTTCGCGCCGCTATCGAGGGCGACTTCCGAGACCGTCAGCTCCGTGTTCTCATCGCAACCAGCACCTTGGCACAGGGTGTGAACCTCCCGGTGCGAACTGTCATCGTCCATAGTTGCTGGCGCCACTTGGACGATGAACATCAGCGCATCCTCGCCCGGGACTACTGGAACATTGCCGGTCGGGCTGGGCGGGCGGGTGAAGAAACTGAGGGACTCGTCATCCATATCGCTCTTCAAGAGCGGGAGAGAGACGATTTTCGTCATTTTCTGTCACGACGCGAGGACGTCGAACCGGTGAGGAGTGCCTTGGTAGATCGTTTGTACGAGCTCATGGACGGCCGGCTCTCCCCTGAGGCACTAAAGGCCGGCCTCGACTCGGAGGTGCTGGCGCTCGCTGTCGAGGAACAGGCTGGAGAGACCATCGATGCCATCGAAATTGCTCGGACCGCTTTGACCGACACCCTATTCGCGCAGCAGACCCGCGAGCTTAGAAGCGATGCCGACCGTGTGCATCAAATCCTCGCCGGTGCGGTTGAAGAAGCAAGGCAAGCTGCGCCGGACCTTGGGCTTCGAGCGGTTTACAGTGCAACAGGGCTAAGCGTCGGAAGCTGCCGAAGAATAAAGGACTATGCCGAGCGAGAGGCGGAAACGCTTTCAAACCTAATTAGGGCTGCTCAGCCAGGTGACGTCCGCTCCCTCATCGAGATGCTAGCGGCGTTTTGTCTGAGACTACCCGAGGTGGCGACGGACAGAGATGTCGGTGGAAATCATCTAGACCTTCTCGAACAATGGATCGGGGGAGCGGACATCGACGCTCTTGCTGCCAGTCTCCCAAGTGGTACATCGCGAGAGGACCTGGGTCGTTTTCTCGAAGATGCGTTCGGTTATCGCCTCTCGTGGGGAGTTTCCGCATTTCTGCGCATCGCGGGACGCATCCTCGGTATCGAACGATCCCAGATGAGTGCGGTTGCCCGTGCGCTACCCACCATGATCAAGTTTGGATTACCGCAGCCAGAGTCGTGTTGGGCGATGTCGGCGGGGGTTCCCTTCAGGAGAGCAGCGCTAAGGTTGGCGCAAACGTTTCGACGCGAGAGCGAAGTATCAAATGCGGAGGCGTTCCGGAACTGGCTGTCGGAACTCACGGCGGAGCGATTGGTGAACGAGTTCTCTATTCATCCATCTCTCATTGACGACGTGGGCAGGAGCATCTTCCTTGCGAGTGCGAACCCACTGATCAAGCTGTTCCAGGGCCTGGATCGTTTCCTTCCCCGGGAAGTTCTGGTTGCCGGCGTGCGATACGGTGATCGCCGCCGAATTGCTTCGACGATTCGCCCAGGAGACCCGCTTTTCCTCGTCCGGGACTATGACAATCTCGTCGACAGGAATGCTGTGCAAGTGGAAGCAAGAGAAGGTGCGATCGGATTCCTGCCACGGCAGATTGCTGAGATACTCGCGCCTGAGCTAGACGTCGGAGCCGCACTGGAGACCCATGTGGTGCACCGTAGCAAGGCACGAGTTCCGGAAGTGCGTATCTCTATCGGGCTTCCCAGCCGAGCGCTGGGAGCTCGTTTGACAAGCTAGTGACGAAGCCGAGGGTTGGGGTCCGCCTCTGGCATTAGAATTTAGTAGTCCCCCGCCTACTCGCTTCACGCCGGGCCGGTTGGGTGCGCGGGTCGTCCGCGCTCCGCGCGCCGTCGCTGCAGGAAGCGGCGGACGGCCGGATCAGCCTCCAGGTCGATCGCCCGCTCGGTGGAGGAGTATCCCTCTCTGCTCGAATCACCCCATCGCCCGCTTCGCAGCGGCGACGAGTTGGTCGGCGAGGCGGGTCGGTTCCGGGAGCCGGAACGGCAGGTTGTTGGGTGTTAGTTGTTAAGTTGTTAGATTTGATCATCACTTCGTCATGGCTCGACGGGTCCCGATCGAGGCAGCAGCTTGGCGCGCGGGTTGATCAGGTGACCGAGGCTGATAAAGACTGGATGGATGAGGCCGTGACCGGTCCGGCGGCGTGGAGGGAACCCCGTCAGGGACGTAGTAACGCGTGTTCCGAGTTCGAGTTGACCGTGCAGTCGCGATGGGGGCGCTCGGGACGCGACGTGAAGCGGAGCAGAGGCCCAGCGCACGGGATGCTCCTCGATTTCTGGATCGTGTCCGCGGCGATCGTCCCTTGCACCCGTCCAGGGACGTAGGTCGGAAGAGTCGGATACGACGACGACGCCGTGCACCCCGGAGGTTGTGGCGCAGGCAAGGACGATCCGCTGCGCTTTGCAAGACCGCTGGTTGCAGCTAGGATGCCTCCATGAACGCGAGAGCAATCCTCAAGCAGATTAGAGCGCTCCCGAAAGACGAGCAGGCCGAAGTCTTCGAGATGGTCCATCGACTCGAAGACGACGCCATTCCCGAGTCCTTCTGGCAGGGGCTCGACGACATCCGGCACGGGCGCGTCGTCGACATGGAAACAGCCCTCCGTGATCGCCCGCCGAAGTGAGCTACCAGTTCAAGGCCTCGGAGACCTTCTGGCGCAACTTCTACCGCTTGCCGGACCGTCAGAAGGCAGCGGTGCGCCGAGCGTGGAAGATCTTCAAGGCCAATCCGTTCGATCCGCGGCTCGGAGTCCACAAGATCCACGCCCTGTCCGTCAAATCAGCCAAGACCATTCACGCCCTCACCATCCAAGCCGATCTGCGCGCAGTCTTTTTTGCGGAAGGCGATACCATCTTCACGGTGGACGTCGGCACGCACGCCATCTATCGCACCTGAGCACCGAACCGCTACGCACCGCAACGTGGTCCGCGAGGCGGGTCGGTTCCGGGAGCCGGAACGGCAGGTTGTTGGGTGTTAGTTGTTAAGTTGTTAGATTTGATCATCACTTCGTCATGGCTCGACGGGAGTGCGGATCGAGTGCGCGGGTCGATCAGGTGACCGGCACTGATAAAGACTGCATGGATGAGGCCGAGCCCGCTCCGACGGCGTGCGTAGCTGGCGCAGCGCTGCCAGCACAGCCAGCGCGAATGCTACCTTGGCAACGGGGAGGTTGCAGTCGGCCGCATTCGGTCAGGCGAGGTAATCCTCTCGGCTGACCTGCCGTACGGTGACCTTCGACCCCATGCGCCGCAGGAGCGCGGCCCAACGGGCGAATGACTTCGCGTTCTCGGTCACGACCACTTCCCACCGCGCTGGTCCGGTGCGCTCCGCTGGAAGACGTCGTCGACGCCGCCGCGCCCACGGATCCGCTCAAAGGCGGCTTGATGCCCCTCTGTACCGGTGTGTAAATTCTCATGGAACGCTACACACCAATGCCCCAATCGTCAAGCTTCGCGAGTGGTTTGAAGGGTCCAGAATCAGCCGCTGAAATTCGAGTTTAGTAGTCCGATCCCCGCTCGTGAAGCGATCCGGGCGTTTCCTGCCTCGGTCAAGCGCCAGCTGGGGAAGGCGATCTTGGTCGCACGTGACGCTCGCCAACTCGCCGCAGACCCTGAGCACTCGTTTCCGGCAAGCAAGCGCTGGCCGTTTTCATTCTCGGCTGACCGGCTCCATGCTGACGACGCAATGTGCGAGTGGAAACATCAGTCGGCTCCGCCCTCGCGTCACCAAGGTGTCCCGAGGGTTGCGCCGCGGGGCAGGCACTGCTACAGTACGCACAGTCACAGCTGATTGTCCGGCGCGAGAATCCCGCCTAGCATTGCGGCGTCTGGCACGCCTCCCGCTCCTCTCATTCAGAAACGGCAACGACAACAGGTGTCGCTGTCTTAAAGTGCCAAACGCAACGTGTCGTGGCGGCGGCCCAGCTACAAAGGAGTTCATGCAATGGGAAGAAAACTGTACATCGGCAATCTCGGCTTCGACGTCAATAACAAGGACCTCGAGGAGCTGTTCGCGCAAGCTGGGGCCTGCGAGTCGGCCGCGGTCATCACCGATCGCGCCACCGGACAGTCACGTGGCTTCGGCTTCGTTGAGATGGGTTCGAACGGCGAGGCCCAGAAAGCCATCCAGCAGTTCGACGGCCAGGAGTTCAAAGGCCGCGCCCTTAAGGTGAACGAGGCCAAGGAGCGCGAGAGCAACCGCGGAGGCGGCGGCAGAGGTCGCTACTAATCGCGCACGGTTCGCGCCCGCCGCATGCGGCGGGCGCGAACATTCTCACGATGGCGACGCCATCCTCACGCGCGTTGCAGGAGAAAACATGCAATTCAACCGCAGCCCCTTCCATTCGGCGCCACGGCGGGCCAAGAAGGCCGCCGTCTTCTGCGTCGGTTGGCACGCCTTCGTGAACTGGCCCCAGGCTGCCGGCACAACGCCGAGCCCGGTGCCAATGACCGATGCGGCCGGAAAGTCGGTTGCCAACGATTTGGCCGACGGTCAAGAGGTAGAGATCGTCTCTTGGCGGCCCCGAGCACGGGAAGGCGTCGCCTATCAGGTCCGCCGGAACACCGACGGGAGCGAGTGGTGGATTGCAGTCCAGTATCTCCGCCGCCTCCGCGAGGCGCCGCCGCTGGTTGAGGTTGCTGGCGTAGCGCAAGGGTGATCTCGGGCTTTCCAGGAATGGGTCTTGGGGGACGTAGGTAGTTCCGACCGTTCCGAGTCGACCTGTCTCGTCGGAGGGTCGGGATCAGAGCAGGTCGTTGCGCTCTATGCTCATGCCTGACGCTGCGTAGTCAGCGATTCGCAAGGACGGCACGAGCACGGCTGCGGCGGCGATCGGCGCGCCGTTAAACAGCGGCGGGTGCGCTAATGACGTTCGAGCGCCGAGACCACCTCGCGCTTGAAAGCGTCGAAGTCCCCGAGCTGGACGCTCACCGCTTCAAAGATGATCGCGTCATTCACGCGCGCGTATTCGTGCACGAGGATGTTCCGGTACCCCTTCATGTGCTTGACCACCGCGAGCATCTCGCCAGAAATGATGCCTGCTTGTTCCAACTTCTCAAAGATATCGTCTTCCTCGGCGGGCAGGCCGAGTCGCAGTCCGGACACGAACAAGTGGCCGACATCGATGACGCATTCGATCGCTATCTGAAGCAACCGTTCACAGGAGCGCTTCTTTTCGACCTTGCGGTACTCCGCAATGCTCGTCGGCGCAACCTCCCGCAGCTCACGCAGGTATCCATCCAGCTCGTCGAGCTTTGCAAGGATGCGCTCCCGATCAAGCACGCGCCACCTCGTTCAGGTACGCCTGGTAGCGCGGTCGAAAGTCCTCGAACGCTTGTATGGTTCGGAATGCCAGCTCATAGAGTCCGTCTTCGTCCCGGACGAACAACACCCGGCCGTCCTTCAGCACGCGTTGGCGGATGTACAGCGGCAACTGCTGAAACACCTGGACGTCGAGATCGACCTCCTGCAAGTACTGCAGCCGCTTGGCCGACATCTGCGCCGCGGTGCGTCGCTCCGGCGTCAGCACTAGGCACACGTCGACATCCGACGTGGCGGAAGCGTCGCGGCGTGCGGCGCTCCCGTACAGCATGACGGCCAAAACATCTGCATCGTGCGCAGCGCGCTGCAGAAGCCGCGCGATGCGCCGTTCCGGATTCATGGCCCCTCAGTACCATGCACACCCCCTCTGGCCAAGCGGCCTGCCGCTGGAGCCAAGTGATCGATTGGCACGAGGAGCCGAAGATCTTGTGGAGCGACCTGAGTGTCCTCCTCGGAGCGGCGCCTCTGCCGTTTGTCGACCATCGCCGTGGAACTCATCTCAGGGACGCTGCGTCAGCGAGATCCCCCGCATCCGCCAGGGTCGCCAGCGAGAACTTGAATGCCGCGCCGCGTAACGGTACTTGTGGCAGCATGAAGGATAATGGCTTTTTGCGTTTCCGCGGCACCGCCGGATACATCGCCTCCGGTCCGCTTCTTGATGCGGTGAACTGTGCCATCGCCTTGGAACGGCCACTGTTGCTTAAAGGCGAACCGGGCACCGGAAAAACTGTCCTGGCGATGCACGTCGCCGAAGGGCTGGGGATGCCGCTGATCCAGTGGCACATCAAGTCGACCAGCAAGGCGGCGGACGGCCTGTACGTCTACGATACTGTGCAGCGCCTCAACGACAGCCGTTTCGGCACGGGGGACGTCTCCGACATCAAGCACTACATCAAGCTCGGGCCGCTGGGCCGAGTGTTCGCCGCCGAGCAGCGGCACGTCCTCCTCATCGACGAGATCGACAAGGCTGATCTAGAGTTCCCCAACGACCTGCTCCTCGAGCTCGACGAGATGCGCTTCAAGATCATCGAGACCGGAGAGGAGGTCCTCGCCCGCCACCGCCCGATCGTGATGATCACTTCGAACAATGAAAAAGAACTGCCGGACGCCTTCCTGCGGCGCTGCATCTTCCACTTCATCGAGTTCCCGGACCCGCCCCTGATGCGCAAGATCATCGCGGTGCACCATCCGCACCTCGACGCCAAGCTCCTCGACCAGGTTTTGATCAAGTTTTACTGGCTCCGTGAGCAAAGCGAGCTGCGCAAGAAGCCGTCGACCGCCGAGCTGGTGGACTGGATCAGTGCTTTGATCCGCTCGGGGGTCAGCATCGACAAGGTCGAAGCCCACATCCCCTTCGTCGGTGCCCTGCTGAAGAAGGAACAAGATGTCGACGCCGTCAGCCATTACCACTCCGGGGGCGGGCGATATCCGACAAAGTGGGCGGAGCTCGGGCCGCGCTACAATCAGTGAAGTCGGTCGGCACGGTTCCTGTGTCGACTACCCTGCAACCACGTCGCGACCATGAAGGGAGTGAATCCAAGTCAGTTAATGCATTTTCCCCGCGGCAGACCACGATCGCTGCAGTATCCGTAAATCAAAGTAGTCGAGACACTGATGTCTGACAATCCATTGTATACAATTATGCACCCTTCCTCCGTTGTTGTTGCCGGGGCGAGCAACAACGTAATGAAGATGGGGTCGATTCAGGCGCAGAACCTGGTCAACGCCGGATACAAGGGGGAAATCTACTTCCTCCATCCGACCGATAAAGAGGTCCTGGGACATCGAGCCTATCCGACCCCCGACGAACTACCGATAGCTCCGGAACTGGCGTTGCTGGTCACCCCGGCGAAGGTAACACTCGGCCTTATCGACAAGCTCGGCAAACGTGGGACCCGGCATGCCGTTATCGTGACCGCCGGTTTCCGCGAAATTGGGGGAAGCGGGACGCAACTGGAGGCCGACCTGGTCGCTACGGCGGCGCGCCATGATTTGCGTTTTATCGGACCGAACTGCATCGGCATCCTCAACACCAACATCGGGCTCAACCTGACGGTGATGCCCTACGCCGACCGTCCGGGAAGACTGAGCTTGATCAGCCAAAGCGGCACCTATGTCGCTCAGTTGATGCCTTATCTGCGTGAACGCGGTATCCGTTACAGTCAGGCGCTGAGTGTCGGAAATTCGACCGATATCGATCTGGTCGACTGCCTGGAATATCTCGGCGAATGCGAGGATACAGCTGCCATCATTATGTATATCGAAGAGATCCGCCGCGGGCGGCTCTTCGTTAAGACAGCGCGCGAGGTGGCGCGGCATAAACCCCTTGTCGCGCTCTATGTTGGCGGCACCGCATCTGGCGCCCGCAGCGGTCTCTCTCACACCGGATCGCTCGGAGCTCCGGACACGCTGATCGACGGCATCTTCGAACAGGCCGGCGTGATCCGTGCGCGAACAGTCGAGCAACTTTTCGAGTGGGGCCACACACTGGCGGTGATGCCTGTGCCGAAGGGAAACCGTATTGCGATTCTGACCCACTCCGGCGGACCGGCGACTTCGATGGCTGACTTGTGTGACCGCGAGGGACTTGGCCTGCCCCCGTTCAGCGAGGAATTGCAGTCACAAATCCGTCCGTTGATCGAACCTAACGCATCGGCCCGTAATCCGGTCGATCTTACCTTCTCGTTGAAGCACGGGACTTTTGTCGACAAGATTCCGCGGATCCTTTTCCACAGTGACGAGATTGATGGCGTCCTGATCCACGGCGTGATGGATTCCGGCTTCGCCATGGAACAGTACGACAATATCAAGGATCGCCTGAAGATTTCGAAGGAGGAGTACGTCAGGTTGATGGTGTACGACCTCAGCCGCCTGGTGAAGATGCCGCTCGAGAGCGGTAAGCCCCTGCTCGCCTCAAGCTTTATGCGAGTCGATCATGCCGCGGAGTATTTCCGGGAGCATGACATTCCATTGATGCGTTACCCGGAAGCCGCGGTCCTGGCGATGTCCGCACTGGTACGCTACGGCGCGATCCACAGGCGACTCGAGGCGCAGGGTGGTACAGTAGATTTCCCGGCTGCTCTTCCTGGACAAACAGCCGGTGGTGAAAAGAAAAGGACAGTGCTCGATGAGTTTGAATCCAAGCGACTGCTTGCGCAGTACGGCGTCCCGATTCCTCATGAGTATAAGGTCAAGTCGCTGAGCGAAGCAAAAAAGAGAGCGGCCGAGGTTGGCTACCCGATCGTCTTGAAGGGACTGCCAGAAGGCGTGGCGCACAAGACCGAAGCCGCCCTGGTGCACCTCGGGATCACCTCGACAAAGGCGCTTCATGAGGCTTGGCGGATGATCGAAGAGGCTGCGCCGCACTGTCCGCGGCTGCTGGCCGGGATGGTGCGTGGCGGACGTGAACTGGTGGTTGGCATGACTCGCAACCGCGGCTTCGGACCATGTGTGATGCTCGGTCTCGGAGGTATCCTGACTGAAGCGATCCGCGACGTCACCTTCCGAGCGGTGCCCGTAAGTAACGATGAAGCCCGGGAGATGCCCGATTCATTGCGACTGAAGCGGCTCTTCGATGCTCAACGCGGCATGCTGGAGATCGACCGTGCAATCCTCGCCACCGTGATTACCGGCGTTGGCAAGCTCGCGCTCGATCATCCGGAGATCACGGAAATCGACATCAATCCGCTGATTGTCTGCGGTGGGAAACCAATTGCCGTCGACGCCCTCGTGGTGATGGAGGAGCCGGAGCAATAGTACGTTTTGGAGCATGTGTCACTGGACTGGTCGATACCAAGTAATATGCTCACAGCGACCCGTCCAGCCCCTCCGCCACAGGGGTCTTGCAGGCCCGGCATTTCTGCGCGCCCCTGAAGAGCGGGCTGCCGCATGAAGGGCAGTGGTAGCGTTCGCACTCTGAGCGGGCCCATTCGACGCTGCCCTCCGCGTCGCCGTAAGCGGCCACCTGCTTCCTCCACTCGGGGATCGCCCTTTTCATGACGTTGCGCCCCGTGGCGAAGGGGAAGTCTTCTATGCAATTGCACGGCCAGTCTGCGCACTGATGGCACGAGTAAAGGCCTTTCGACTTCACGCAATCCCTGACAGGGCAGGATGCGCAGTACCCGTAGATCTTCTTGGGAGGGTCGCTCTGCATGCAGCCGAGGCACGCCGTCTCCTCAGGCGTCGTGCCGTAGAGGTTCCCCATCACCTCCCTGAATTTGGCGTTGTCATCCCGCGTCGCGATGTACACGCCGCAGGCGCCGCAGTACAGGCCGCACGGCGCCATCAGGTCCCTGTTGCGGATCTCCTCTTCGGTCCATCCTTTCATGCGGGCGCCTCCTCGAAGCCGCGCGTTGTTCGTGTCGGAAAGATTCAAAAGCCCCCGACGTTCATCGGGGGCTGTCTCCGGTGTCGTTCACGAGCAACCGAACCGTCTCGCACTGTCCAGTTCCGACCCGATCCGTCTACCAGCGCACTGCTCGCTCCGCAAGGACACGCACACCTTCTTGACGGCCTTGGTTGAGGCATGGTTGACGCTGCTGAAGAAGGAACAAGGTGTCGGCGCCTCCAGCCATTACCAGTCCGGGTGCGGGCGATAGCCAAAAAGCTGGCAGGAACTGGGGCCGCGGTACAACCAGTGACAAACGCGCAGGATCCCAGCCGAGTGCGACCGTGCTAATTCTCTCTTTCCGGACCTAACCCCGATAACCCCTCCAGGCGAGGGCCAAGAGCGTGACGCGCCTGAGCGCCAAGGCGTCGCTTGGCGTCCAGGCGAGGCAGGTCCGTAGGGGGGCTTGTCATTACTACGGTAATGTGCGACAGAAAACGCATGGTGCTCGCACACTCGAAGGTGACCGTGCAGGGACAGATCTCGGTTCCGGCGGAGGTACGGCGGAAGCTGGGACTTGGCCCCGGTTCCGTTCTGGAATGGGACGAGGACGGTGAAAGGATCGTCGTCCGAAGGGCGGGTCGATACAGTTCGGAGGAGATTCATCGGCAGGTGTTCGCTGAGGCTCCGAAGCCGCGAAGCATAGCTGAGTTGAAAGAGGGGATTCGGCGGCACATGCGGAAGAGGCATGCGCGCGGTTGATACCAACGTCCTGGTGCGCCTGATCACCCGCGACGATCCCAAGCAAGTGACGGCTGCGGAGTCGTTCGTGGCGCGGGGCGCCTGGGTGTCGCATCTCGTTCTGGCCGAGACTCTGTGGGTCTTGGAGTCAGTCTACGAGCTTGACGCTGAGGGGCGCGCCACCGCCGTAGACATGCTGCTGAATCACCGGAGTCTCACGCTCCAGGATCCAGACGTGGTCACGGCGGCGCTTGTGCGCTTTCGGCGCAAACCGTCGCTTGGCTTTTCTGATTGCCTGCTTCTGGAGATCGCCCGGAAGGCGGGGCATCTTCCCCTTGGAACCTTCGATCGCGATCTCGGAAAACTCGATGGCGCTGAGCGGCTGTGATCTGTCTAGCCGAACATCTTCCGTCTGTGCCGAGGCGACGGCCCCCGAGCTGGAGGGGTGCGGCGGGTTGTACCTCGAAGACTGCCACGTGGCGGAGGCCGACGACGCCGAGAACGCACCCCATGGGGTGCGGTCTTATGCGATCGACCCCGAGATTGCGCAGCAATTGTGGGCGGCCTCGGAGGAAATGGTCGGAGAACGATTCGAGCTGTTGTGAGGGCGGTGTGCTAACTCCGCTTTCCGGGTCTGACCCCAGGCCCCGGAAATTGAGGAGTGACGGGTGCTATCCGCGGCGGCTCCGGTTCCGCAACAGATATGCTGGCGATCAGGTCATCGAGCACCTTCTCCCACTTCGCTGCATCCGGATTGTCCGGGAAGTACGAGAGCATGAGCAGAAACTGCTTGCCGCTGATGCGGACAGCGACGGCAGCTTTCTCGCCCTGTTCCCCGTCTCCATCGAGACGCTCTGCCGGGATGCCCCGGATGGAGCACTTCGTTCGGATCGCGAGAGTGTCGAACGGTGGCAGGTTGCTGATCGCGGAATCGTTCGTTTGGTCTGACGGAAGCACCTGTATGTTGATTACGACACAGCTAGGAGGAATGTCGACAGGGCCGTGGTCGCACTCGGGCGAGGTCGTTACACTCACCGGCCGGCCGGGGGTCGGATAAACGACGACTTGCCAAGAGTCCGGGTACGTGAAGCTGTATCCAAGACTGGGATGGACGAACTGTGCTGCTAGCGACGGTTGTGCCGTCAGCAACAACAGCGCTCCCGGCATGCAAACGCGACGGACGATACCCATATCGGCACCCGACTACAGAGAGTACATCACGGAGAACTGGTTTCAAGTAATCACGCGGGAGCCTCAGCTCAGACAGTGACATTGGGTTTCGCGGCCCACTCGCCGTCCGCCCGAGCTCCTCAATCACATGCCGGGCCGTCACCGGGAGCAGCCGGTGAGAACGGCCCGTTGCTCATCGCAGATCGCGGATCGAGGACGACCCGAACTGCCCACGGCTTGCGCGGAGTTGCGTGCGCTGGTGGGGAAGAGGTAAATGAACCGCGGGCGCCAAGCCTCTGGAGGGAGCGATGAGGACACAAGCCGAGGTGGTCGTCGTTGGTTCGGGTCCGGGCGGAGCGGCAGTCGCTCGACAGTTGTCGCGCGCCGGCAGGAAGGTGATTCTGCTGGAATGCGGGCGCGACTATCGCCGCGAAGCGTATTACGGCACCTACCTCGGTGCCTTGATCTACACCGACCGGCATAGTTTCCTCTTCACCAAGGAGGGGCTGACGATCATCCGCCCGTTGATGGTCGGCGGCGCCACCAGCATGTACTGCGGGTCGGCGGCGCGTCCTCCGGCGTGGCTCAAGGAGAAATACGGCATCGATGTCGCGTCGGAAATCGAGGAGACCATCAGCGAGATCGGCATCGCGCCACTGCCGCCGGAGCACCGCGGTGTGGCCTCGACGCGCATCGCCGAAGCCGCGCTTTCCCTCGGCTACCAGTGGGAGCCGCTGCTGAAATTCATCCGCCCCACATGCAGCTACCACTTCGATTGCGGCGCCAAGTGCATGCTCGGCTGTCGCTGCGGCGCGAAATGGAACGCGGGCGAATGGGTGGACCAAGCCGTCGCGGCCGGTTGCGATCTGTACACGCAAGCGAAGGTCGACGGTCTCATCGTCGAAAACCGTCAGGTCGGCGGCGTCCGGGGGAAGGTGCGCGGGCAGCGGTTCGAGATCGAAGCCAAGTTCGTGGTGCTGGCGGCCGGAGGCATCGGCACGCCGCTGATTCTACAGCGTGCCGGGTTCTTCGAGGCCGGACACGGCATGACCATGGACACCACGGTCATGGTGTATGGCCTCTCGAAGGAGAAGGGCATCGGCAACGAGCCGCCGATGACCTGGGCCTACGCCAACGACGAGATCGGCTACATGCTCAGTACCCTCATCGATCCCTGGTTACTGTATCCACTCGTCACCGCGCTGAAAGGTCTGAGCTACCCGCTGACGTGGCCGCGCTGGGGCCGCACGCTCGGGGTGATGATCAAGATCAAGGATGACATCTCGGGTGGCGTCACGCTCGAAGGCGAGATCTCGAAACCCATGACTGAGCGCGATGCGTTCCGCCTCAATCACGCCGCTATTGTCGCGCGCCAGATCCTCATCCGCGCCGGCGCCGACCCGGACTCGATCTTCATCACGCCGCTGCGCGGCACGCACCCCAGCGGCACGGTGCGTCTGGGACAGATGCTCGATCAGAATCTGCAGACGGAAGTGACAAATCTCTACGTGTGCGATGCCAGCACTTTTCCCGAGGCGCTCGACCGGCCCACCGTGCTGACGATTCTCGGCCTCGGCAAGCGGCTGGCGGCGCACCTGCTGAGCATCCTGAGTGCCGAGCCGGCCGTGATCGGCGCGAGCCGCAGCGCGGCGTAATGGCAGCCATGGCGGTGAACGAGGCGGCACCCTGGTTGGGCGCCCTCTTTTCCGGCGCCTTATCGAAGGGCACTTGAGACCGTGATCGGGCGGGCACGCCGGCAGCCGCATCGGCAGTGATCAGTACCCCATCATACCGAGAAAGTCTTCCAGGCGGTTGAAGCTCAGGTAAAGGTTATGCAACTTTTCTTCGCCGATGGTCGACGTTGATTGCCCGGAGTAGTTGTGGCCCGGATAGAGCACGGTATTCTCCGGTAGTTGCTTGAGCTTGTTCACCAGGCTGTCGTACATCTGCGCCGGATCGCCGCCCGGCAGATCGACGCGGCCGCACGAGCCGATGAACAGGGTGTCGCCCGAGATCAAACGGCCGTCGACCAGGAAGCACTGCGAGCCCGGGGTGTGCCCGGGTGTATGCATCAGGCGGATGCGCCGCGTCCCGAGTTGCAGCTCATCACCGGCGTCGGTGCGCACGAGGTCGGACGGCGACAGCCCCGCAATGCGGCCGACGAAATCGGCCTCCGACTTGTGAACGTACACCTTGACGGGGAAATTGCGCTCCAGCAACTCGGCCGCTCCCGGGATGTGGTGGTTCATGAAATCACCACCTAAATGGTCGGGATGGTAGTGAGTGATGAACGCCACCTTCAGCCGCAGATCGTCCTGCTGGATGATCTGCACGATGCGATCGATGTCCCACGCCGCATCGATGACCGCCGCCTCACGGGTGACCGGATCGGCGAGGATGTAGACGAAGTTCTGCATCGGGCCGAGCTCGAGTTGCTTGATATAAATTGACTCCATGGTGTTAGTTCCGCTCCGTTGGTTGGCCCTCACCCTCTCCCAGGGGGAGAGGGAGATTTGGTAGTAGCTCTGCCCGAGGGAGAGGGAGATTTGGGCTTGGCACGTTCGTGCGACTGCAGGCCGCGCTCCCACAGGAACTCGCGCTCCCCGTTCTGTTTTCCGATCCACCGAGACAGGACAAAGAATAGATCGCTGAGGCGGTTCAGATACCGCAGCGGCCCCGGGCCGATGTCTTCTTCGCGGCCGAGGCGCAGCACGATGCGCTCGGTGCGCCGGCAGACGGTGCGGCACTGATGAAGAAAGGCACTGACGCGCCCGCCGCCCGGCAAGATGAATGAGTTGAGCGGTTCGAGATCCTTCTCGCACTCGTCCATCAAGCCCTCGAGCGCCTTCACCTGCTCGTCGCCGACGCGAAACATCCCCTCGTAACGGGCCTCCGGCGGCGTCGCCAATTCGCTGCCGACATCGAACAGTTCGTTCTGGAGCCGTTTCAGGATGTGCTCGAGTCGATCCCGGGCAGGAGTGGCCGGCGCTTCATGGTTGCAGGCGCGCGCCAGCCCGACGATCGAGTTCAACTCGTCGACCGTACCGTACGCTTCGGTGCGCAGGCTGTCTTTCGGCACGCGCTTGCCGCCGACCAAGGCGGTATCGCCTTTGTCGCCGCGGCGTGTGTACACGCGAGTGATGCGGATGGCCATGGGCGCTCGCTTCGCAGTGTAGCAACGATGGGTGCGACGGGAAACACTCGCCAAGGGGTTTGACGGGCGCCTGATAAAGGATAAAAGTGGAAGGAAGGTTGATCACAGGAGGGCTCGTGCCATGAAAAGACTGCGCGAGATCATGCGCGAGGGGTTCTTGTTTGCCGTGCGTAAGGATGCCACCGTCACCGAAGCGGTGCGCACCATGGCGGAGAACAACGTGGGCATCGTTGCGGTCCTCGAGGGTGACCGCCTGATCGGCGTGTTCTCGGAACGCGATGCGGTGCGGCGGGTGATCGACAAAGGGCTAGACCCGGCGGCGACCCTGATCGAGCAGGTCATGACGCGCGATGTGTTGGTGGCCGACGAGCAAGAGCATTACCAGACGGCCATGCGCACGATGGACCAGGCCAACATCCGCCACCTGCCGGTGGTGCGCGAGGGCCAGGTGGTTTCGATGCTCTCCATCCGCGACCTCGTGCGCGTCGACATGGCGCGCATGGGGGAGGAACTCCGCTTCCTGCACGAGTACCTCTACACCGTGCCGCCGGATGTGGCGCAGGAGTCCAAGTGAGGAAAATTCTCGATTTTCGATTTGCCGGGTAGACAATCATTTCCGCCTTTCCCGCCATCAATCGGCAATCGAAAATCGGAAATCGAAAGTCGAAAATCAATCTCCTGTCGGGAGCCACACGCGGAAGGTTGAGCCATGGCCGACCTCGCTGTCGACGCTGATAGTCCCGCCCAGCATGTCGAGCAGACGGCGGACCACGTACAGCCCTAATCCCGCGCCACCGTACGGCCGCGTGAGCGAACCGTCGACCTGGCGGAACGGCTCAAAGATGATTTCCCGCGCTTCGGCCGCGATCCCGATTCCCGTATCGGCCACCGTGATTGCAACCCCGCCATCGTTCGGGGCGACGCTGACGGTGACGCTCCCATGATCGGTGAACTTCAACGCATTGGAAATGAGGTTCTTGATCACGATCTTGAGTTTCACGCCGTCCGTCCGCAGCGGCGGCAACCCCGGCGCGACCTGCCAACTAAACGCCACCCGCAGTCTTTCCTCGCGCGCCTCGCGTGTTGCCGCGTCGATCTGATGCAGCAAATCCGGGAGATGAATCACCGCGACATCCAACGGCAGCCGCCCCGCTTCCAGCCGACTCAAGTCGAGCGTGGCGGTAATCAGCTCGAGCAGCTCGGAGGAACTTCTCTTCATGTATTCCAAGCTCTCCGCCTGCTCGGGCGTCAAGCTGCCGAAGGTTTCTTCGAGCAACAGATCATTATAGCCCATGATGATGTTGAGTGGCGTGCGCAGCTCGTGGGACATGGTGGCGACGAACTCGGACTTCAAGCGATTGGCGCGCTCCAGCTCCTCGATCAGCCGCACATTTTCCAACGCCAGTGACGCCAGCTGGCCAATGCCGCGCACGATGCGCTCGTGGCGCCCTCCGAACACGTCGTCGCGGCCGCGGTAGTCGGCGGTCTGAAACCCGACCAGCTCACCACCGCGGCGCAGCGGCACCATCAGGCTTGCGGTCAAGCCGTGGGCGCAAGCCCACACCTTGGCTTCCGAGTCGGGCAGGTCCGCGACCTTGCTATTGAAAACCCCCTTGCGCTCCATGCCGGCGAGCTGCGTCGCCAGCGCGGACCGGCCGAGCTTCACCAGGCGCATCATCTCCCATTGCTCGGGCGAGTCGCCGTAGCGAGCGACGGGGACGAAGGCCTTGTCCGGCGCGTGCCAAAGCCAGGTGCTGCTGTGGTCGCAGCCCAGCACCTCGGCGGTCAGCTGACACAACCGGTCGAGGAGCGCGGGGCTGCTGAGCGAAGAGATGAGCTCCTGCCCGACGCGCGCCAAGGCGCCGGCGATGGCAGCTTCTTCTTCCTGCGCGCGATAGAGATCGGCGGCTTCGATGGCGACACCCACCTGTTGCGCGATCCCCTCGAACAACCGCACCTGGTGCGGGTCGAAGCGGTGGCCACTCTCAGTGTTGAGCGCTGCCAGCGCGCCCCTCATTCGGCCGCGCACCACGAGCGGAACCGCTAACACGGCCGTCACTCCGAAGTGAGTGAGGATCTCCAGCGGCACCACGCTCTGGTTGACGATGTCGTTGGTGAGCACCGTTTCCCCGGCGACCAGCCGCTCGGTCACAGGCTGGCCGGAATGGAATTCCAGTGCGATGGCATCGGGCACGAGCCGGGACGGGACGCCGTGCCATGCCACGGCCCGGTACGTGCGGCACGCCGCGTCCCAGTAATAGGTAAAGACGCGGTCGCAGGGCAGCACATCAGCGACGCGCTGGTGCACGCGCTTGAGAATCTCGTTGAGATCGACCACCCCAGCTATGTCCTTGGCGATCTCAAAGAGCGCCGCTTGTTCGGCTTCGGCCCGCTTGCGGTCGGTGATGTCGCGGACGGTGGCTTGGAGCATCACCTTTCCCCCCTGCTCCATCCGAGTCAGGAGCACGTCGGCGGGAAACTCCTCGCCGCCGATCCGCCGGTGCGTCCACTCGAAGAAGTGCGAGCCTTCGCGCATGGCGGTCTCAATCATCTCCCTCGATTTCTCGACAGAAGCGCGCCCGTCCGGCTGCCGATCGGGAGACAGTTCCCATGGCCCGCGAGAAAGGAACTCCTCCTCGTTCTTCGCCTCGAACATCTTCATGGTGGCCGGGTTTCCGGAGGTGAACCTCCAGGAAGGAGGCTCCAGGGTCATGATGGCGTCACGGGAACTCTCGAACAGCATCCGGTAGCGATCCTGCGCCCGCCTCTTTTCCCGGCGCTCGGCCGCATCGCGCAACTCCCGTTTGACGACAGGGCCTAGCCGCGCGAGCTTGTCTTTCATGACGTAGTCGCCCGCGCCGGCTTTCATCGCGGCGACGGCCATCTCCTCACCAATGACAGCCGAGACGATGATGAAGGGGATGTCCAGCCCGCACTCCCGCAACAAATCCAGCGCCCGCAGCCCGTCGAACTGCGGCAGGCTGTAGTCGGCCAGGATGATCTCCCAACCTTGATCCAGCTGGGACAGGTAATCCGGTTCCGTCTCGACCCGCTTCCACTCCGGCTCGTAGCCCGCGCGCCGCACTTCGCCCAGCATCAGTTCCGCATCGGGCGGGTGGTCTTCGAGGATGAGAATGCGGAGCTTTTCGCTCATGGTCGGTGCCTCCGGTTCAAGTGGTTGAGGCAGGTTCAGGCGGCTGATTCAGCAACAGCCAATAGAAGCCCAGTTGCACTACCGCTTCGGAGAAATTCTCGAAGTCCACCGGCTTGACGATGTAGCTGTTCACGCCCAGACGGTAGCTTTCCACGATGTCCTGTTCTTCGCGCGAAGAGGTCACCACCACCACCGGGATGCTCTTCGTTCGTTCGTCGCCCTTGAGCCGGCCCAACACTTCCAGCCCGTCCACTTTGGGCAGTTTCAGGTCCAGCAGAACCACCTTCGGAGTATGGGTGATCACTGGCGGCGCGTCCGTACCCGCGCCGAAGATGTAGTCCAGCGCCTCCGCGCCGTCCCTGACCCACACGAGACGGTTGGCCAGGTTGCGCTTCTTGAGCGCCCGCATGGTCAATTCCGCATCGTGCGGGTTGTCTTCCACCAGCAGGATTTCCACTTCCCTTCCGGTGTTCATGGTTTTCCTTTCGTATTGGGCAATGAGAAATAGAAGGTCGCGCCTTCGTTGACCTTTCCTTCGGCCCAGACGCGCCCGCCGTGGCGGTGGATGACGCGCTGGACCAGGGCCAACCCGACGCCGGTCCCTTCAAACTCTTCTGTGGAGTGTAACCGTTGAAAGACCCCAAACAGCTTGTGCCCGTATTTCATATCAAATCCGACCCCGTTGTCTTTCACGTAATAGGCGGCCTGCCCGTCTTCCTGGCGACTCCCGATTTCGATCACCGCGGGGTCTCGAGGTCTGGTGAACTTGATGGCGTTGGAGAAAAGATTGCCCAGCACCACGCGAAGCATGGCCTGGTCGCCGTGGGCCGGCGGCAGCGGCTTCAGTTCCAGCTGCAAGGCCCGCTGCGGGGCCTGAGCCGTTTGTTCCTCGAAGACGGCTTGGGCCAGGGCCGTCATGTTGATATTTGAATACTCCACCTTCTGGCGGCCCAGCCGCGAGAAGCCGAGCAGGTCATCAATCAGTTGTCCCATGCGCTGGGTTTCGCTGGAGATGACGCCCAGCACCCGCCGGCCTTCCGGGTCGAGACGGTCCTCGTAGTCTTTCGCCAGGATGCGGCCATAACCATCAATCGCTCGCAGCGGCGCGCGCAGGTCGTGCGAGACGGAATAGCTGAACGCCTCCAGTTCCTTGTTGGCCGCTTCGAGCTGGGCGGTGCGGTCGTGAACGCGCTGCTCCAGTTCGGCGTTGAGCTGGCGGAGGCCCTCTTGCGCCCGCTCGCGCCGCAGTCGCGCGCTCAGGAGGGGGGCGAGTTGCCCGGCGATGGCCTCCAACGTGCGGAGGTCCGCTTCCGTGTAATCCGTTTCCTTGTTGGCCACCTGGAAAAGGCCAATGACCTCGCCTTGGAACAAAATGGGCAAGCTGATGTGCCGCGTCACGGTGACGTGGCCCGCGGGCGCCTTGGTTGAGACCTCATTGGAATAGTTGGACTTTTTCTCCCGGATGGCCCGGGGCCAACTGCTGTCCCCCCATTTGGCGCGATGGAAAACGAAAGTCTTCTCGGGAACCTGGCACTTGTCCCATATCCGCCGGGTCATGGTCGGCACCACCAGCGCCCCGGCTTCATCAATGTATCCGAAAACGCCGAGCGGGCTGCGTATGACGTCCAGGATCACTGTCAACACCTCATTGAACATCTCTTCGTCGTGAATTGTGCTAAAGATGTTAGCGATGCGGAGTCGGAGGGCCAGCGTTTCCTCCGCCCGCTTGCGCTCGGTGATGTCGCGGAAAATGCCGAGAAGGCAATCCCGCTGCTGCAAGCGAATCGCGCTCAAACTAAGGCTGGCGTAGAACACCGTGCCGTCCTTGCGTCGCATGGGAAGCTCAATGGAAGACGCCATTTTTTCACGGGCGTGCTTTTCGAACTGCTCGATCACGGCGGGCAGATCAGCGGCCGGATGAAGGTCCGCCACCGTCAACTGGCTGAGTTCCGCCTCCGAGTAACCCAGCATCCGCTGGATTTGCGCATTGGCGAGCGTGAGGCGTTTGGTTTCCGCATCCGCCAGCAGCATCCCGTCGGTGGCTTGCTCAAACAGAACACGGAATCTTTGTTCGCTTTCCCGCAAGGTCTGCTCCGCCTGTTTGTGCTCGGCAATTTCGGCGCGCAAGGCCATCTCGGACTGCTTACGCTTGACGATCTCGCCGATCAGCCGGGCCGAGACCTGCAACCGCCGCTTGGCCAGCTCGATGATGTATGGCGGGCGCGATTCGTAGGCCGCGGCGCGGGTGCGCAATTCCTCGATGCTGACGTGGAATTTCGCGGCCAGTTCGCGCAGTTTCGCCTCGTCGCGCGGCGGGTCGCCGTAGCCGATGTTGATCGAACCGATGATTTCCCCGCCGGCCTTGATGGGCACGGCGTAGAGCCGGATGCCACCGGCGCACTCGATATCCATCGGACCGCCCGTCTCGATCGCGGCCTTCGATGCCTTGGTCCAACAGGACTCGTGGCAGTGCCACTTGCCGCACGCCAGCGCCTCACGATTGTCGGCCGTGCCGCAGACCGCCCGCGAGGCCGCGTCCACGAACCGGCACCAGCCGGAGGAGAAGATGCCCAGCGCACAGTCGCCGTTCTTTTCGTAGACCGCCGCGGAGGTGTCGAGCAGGTCGAGGTAGTCGCCGACAATGTCGGTCAGGGTTTTCTCGTCCACCGAGTCGAGGATGAGACGGCTGCGGTTGAGCGGCAGCAGGTTGCCGTAGGGCGGCGCGTAGGCTTGCTCCGCCGCCTCGGCAGGCAGGCGTTTGCGGGTCAGCAGCCATTCAATGCGCTTGAGCGCCTCCTCCGCCCGCTTGCGCTCGGTGATATTGTCCTGATGCATCGAAAGCGCGTTCGGTCCCTGCGGTTCCCGGTTCGTCATCGTTGGCACTCTGCCGATCCAAGGTTCGTGGCCGCAGTGCCGCGCTCGCAGGCCTCCCACAACACCTCGAAGGCGCGTTCGAACTCGGTCGCCTTCACGAAGAAGAAATCCGCCCCGAGCTCCGCGCAGCGCTGGCGGAACTCGGGCAATCCGTAGTTGGTCAACATCACGACCAGGCAGTGTGAGTGCGCCGTCTTGATGTGCTGGAGCACGTCCAGTCCGCTCATGTCGGGCAGATCGATATCCAGCAGCACCGCATTCGGCTGGCACTTGCCGAAGCATTCCAGTGCGTCGGCGCCGGTCGAGGCGAAATGGAGCATCGCGACTCCCGGCAATAATGTGTCGGCCAGGGCGGCCAGCCGCGCGCTTACGATCGCGGAGTCTTCGACGATGAGGAGCTTCAGCGGAGTTTCCATGCAGATTCCCTTTTCGACCACGGCACCAGGTGTCTCTTCCATCAGCGTGCTTGAGTCAGATGCAGTTCGCGGACGTTCGCGCGCTCTCTCTGGGTCTGCGGTGCGGCGTCCCTGTCACCGCCCTGGGGGGCAACTTGCGCACCGCCAACCTCGCACACGAACTCATTCAACGCTTGCACGAGGCGTGCGAGCGCTCGTTCGAGGTCGAAGTATACTGTGCCGGCGCCGGTCAGATCGCCGGAGAGCCCCATCATTTCCAACCGCAAGGCCGCAGCGACGACGGTAGGGGCGGCGAAGAAGGCCACCGCCCCTTTCAAAGTGTGCACGGCCTCGCGAAGCGCCTCGCTGTCTTGGCTGGCGATGGCTTTCCGGATGCTCTCAAGACGATCGGGCAGGGCGGCCACTAGCACGCCGATCGCGCGCTGCGCAAGGTCCAGATTGCCATCCACGTACTCAAGGAAGGCAGCTCTGTCGAAGACCGTTCGGGTGTCCTCTGGTCCGGCGACAGCCGCCGGGCCGCGAACCGGCGGCGGCGCCGCCACTGGCTTCGACTCTTGGAGGACCAAGTGCTGCCGGAGTGGGAGTGCAGGAGCGTCATGGCGGCGGGCAAGATACTCACCCACCTTTCGAATCAATTCCCGCGGAAGGAATGGCTTGGTGATATAGCCATCGCACCCCACATCCCCGGCAGCTTGCCCAATCGAATCCCATATGTAGCTGGTGACAGCTATGATAGGTACGCGTTGGATCTCCGGATCCTCTCTGATCATGGCGATCAGTGCGACACCGTTGACCTTCGGCATTTCCAGATCGGTCAGCACCAGATCCGGCTTTTGGAGTGTCACCTTGCGCAGCGCATCCTCGGCGCCATACGCGCGGAGGACCTCAAAGCCGCCAAGCTTCAGCGCCTCTTCTTCCAGCGCCATGGCCACTGGGTCATCCTCGACGATAAGAATTCGGCCGTTCATGACTGGGCGCCTTCGGCAATCAGCTCGCCTTGGGTGTCGCCGGGCGAGGCGTTATCCAGGCAGCGGGCAATGACCTCGAAGAGCACTTTCGGCCGCACCGGTTTCGTCACATACTCATCCATGCCCGCCGCAAGGCATCGGGCACGTTCGCTCAACAGCGCGTTCGCGGTCATGGCGATGATCGGCAGATGCACGTGGCTCGCTGCCTCGTCGGCGCGGATGGCCGCGGCCGCCTCCCGGCCATCCATCTCCGGCATCTGCAGGTCCATCAGGACAACGTCGAAGGGACATCGTTGCACCGCGGCCACCGCTTCCCGGCCGTTGTTGGCGATGGTCACGGCATGGCCGCGGCCCTTTAGCATGCCCAGTGTCAGCTCCTGGTTCACCGGGTTGTCTTCGGCCAGCAAGATGCGCAGCGGCGGTAGCGCTGGGCGCTGGTCACTGACCGCAGCGACGGACGTGGAGGCGTTGTCGGGCGCGGTACCGACCGCCGAGGGGCTCGTGGCATCCCCGATGCCGAAGAGCGCCGTGAAATGGAATGTGCTCCCGTGGCCAACCTCGCTCTCCACCCAGATGCGCCCCCCCATCAGGGCGACCAGTCGGGAGGAGATGGCCAGGCCCAGTCCGGTGCCGCCGAATTGGCGAGCATGGGAGTTGTCGGCCTGCTCGAAAGCGCTGAAGATCGTCTCGTGCTTCTCCTTGAGAATGCCCATGCCGGTGTCGCGGACCGAAAAACGCAGATGGCAGATCGCAGATGGCTGATGGACCTCCCCCTCGTCCCCTGCGAGAAGCGATCCGCCATCCGCCATTGGCCATCTGCCATCAGCCATTTCCACTTCCACCGCCACCTCTCCCTGTTGTGTGAACTTGATCGCGTTGCCGACCAGGTTGAGCAGAACCTGACGAAGGTGCCCGGCATCACCGACCAGGGCGTCGCGAATCTCGGGCGCCACCTGCCAACGCAGCTGCAGGTTCTTCTGCTGCGCCGGGACGGCCAACAGCGACATCGCCTCCTCGAGCGTACCGCGCAGGCTGAAGTCGGTTGCCTCGACGGTGAGCCCGCCGGCCTCAATCTTGGAAAAGTCGAGGATTTGGTTGATCACGACCATGAGTGTGTCGCCGGACGAGCGCACCATCTCAACGTGTTTGCGCTGTTGACTCGTCAGGTCGGTCTGAAGAAGAAGCTCGGTCATCCCCAGTACCCCGGCCATCGGGGTCCGAATCTCGTGGCTCATGTTGGCGAGGAATTGGCTCTTGGCGCGACTGCCGGCGTCGGCAGCTTCCTTGGCCTGCTGCAGCAAGACCTCCTTGCGCTTGCGTTTTTCGATTTCTGCGCTCAGGGCGGCGGTTCTCTCCCGTACCTGTGCTTCCAGGCGTTTATTGAAGGCGGCCAGCTTGTTGCGCATCTCGGCAAGTTTCTGGTTCTGACGGGCGGTGTTTTCGTAGGTCGCAAACAGCAGGTTGATGAGTTGCCGGCGGTTGGTCTTGATGGTCTCCCGTTCACCCGCGATGTCCACTTCCAGGCACTCATCTTCCGTTTTGAAGCGCTGCGGGGGCAGGCTGAGCACGAATGCAATTTGGGACAGAAGATGGTCTTGGTCGTACGGTTTGGTGAGGTAGTAGTCCGCGCCAGCCTTCAGGGCACTAATGATTCCCCGCGAGTCGGTCAAGGCGGTCAGTAGAATGACCGGCACCTCGGCGGTTGCCGCATCCTGCTTGAGAGCCTGGCACAAGCAGAAGCCATCCATGACGGGCATGATGATGTCACTGATGACCAACGCCGGCTTGCACTGGCGCGCGAGGGCGAGCGCGTGCTCGCCGTTTTCGGCATGCGTCACCCGGTAACCCCGGTGTTCGAGGATCGCCCTGAGTAGCGCGGCCTGCGTGGGACTATCCTCCACAACGAGGATCTCCACCTGATCGGGCGGGAGCAGGCGCGCTGCATCGGTCTGCTGCACCCCATTGTTGATGAAGCCGCTGAGCGTCTTGGTGACCTCGAGGGGGTCCCGCAGTTCCCCGTTCAATGCGTCCAGTTCTTCGTTCTTCTGTCGCACGCCTCGGACGTCTGCGGTGTCCGTCTCTTCCATCACACGCACAGTATGGCCCGCACGAGCGGTGTAGGATATTGGGAAAAGGCTGATTCCGCCGTCAGGAATTAACGCAGGCGCGTGTCGGGTGTCCACCCGACAAAAGAGGTCTGGACGTCTTGGGGCTGGCATGATCCCTGCCGCGCCACCGCCTGGGACGTTGCCCCGTAAGCGCTAACGTAACTGGCAGCGCACCAACCAAGGTCGCGGTGGTCCGATGCTCTCTACGCCTTCGGCGTAGTCTCACCGGTGGCCGGTGGGACTCTTGGACCTCAGTCCACCAGCCGGTGCTGCAGCGCGTAGCGCGCCAGCTCGACGTTGGTGGACAAACCCACCTTGTCGGTGATGCGCACGCGGTAGGTGGCCACGGTCTTCTCGCTCAGCGACAGCTCGGCGGCGATTTCCTTGAGGGTCTTCCCGGTGGCGATCAGGCGCAGCACCTGCAACTCGCGGTTCGAGAGCGTCTCGTGCGGGGCCTGCTCGATCTCGGCGCCCAGCACGGCCGCGAGCCTCTCGGCCAGCACCGCGGTGACGTACTTGCCGCCGGCCAGGACTCTCTTCACCGCCGCCACCAGCTCCTCCGGCGCGCTCTGCTTGTTGAGGTAGCCGGCCGCGCCGAGCTTGAAGGCCCGGATTGCGAACGCCTCTTCCGGATAGACGCTCAGCACGAGCACGCGCGTACGGGGGCGCAGGCGCCTGGCTTCCTCCAGCACCTCCAGCCCGCTGCGCCCCGGCATGTTGATGTCGAGCACCACCAGATCGAAGGCCTGCTTCAGGAGGAGCTGCGTGGCCTGTCCCGAGTCGCCGGCCTCGGCAATGTTCGCCTCCGGGAATGCTTCCGCCAGGATATCCCGCAGGCCGCGGCGCACCACGGCGTGGTCGTCGGCGATCAGGATTGTCGTCATGCCCGCTCCACCTCCGCGGCCGTCGTGGGAATCCGCACGCTGATGATCGTACCACGCTCCGGGCCGCGCCGGAACTCCGCTTCGCCCCCCAGCGCCGCGGCGCGTTCCCGCATGCCGAGCAGCCCCAGAGAGTGCCGGCTGTTCAGCTCGCGCAGCGTGATGCCCTTGCCGTCGTCGCGGACCTCGAGCAGAAGCGCTCCGTCTTCCGGCTGCAGGGCGATGTCCACGCTGCCGGCGCCGGCATGGCGGGCGATGTTGGTCAGGGTCTCCTGGCAGATGCGGAAGAAAGCCGTGGCGACGGCGGGAGGCATGCGCGGCTCCTTGTCCGGCAGGTCGAGCCGGACGGCGCAGCCGGTCCGCTCCTGGAATCGACCGGCCTCGTGGCGGAGCGTCGCGATCAGGCCCAGCCGGTCGAGGATGCCCGGGCGCAACTCGGCGGCGATGCGCTGTACGGTCGCGACAATCTCGTCCACGAGCCCGGCCGCCGTGACGATCTTGTCGAGGATGGCTCCCATCTGCGGGCCGGCGCCCAGCTTCTCCGTCTGGTGCTCGATCCAGCGCAAGTCCATCTTCAGCCCGGTGAGCGCCTGGCCCAGATCGTCGTGGATCTCGCGCGCGATGCGCGTCTGCTCTTCCTCGCGCGTGTCCCGCAAGCGGGCGGAGAGCTGGCGCAGCTGCTGGGCCGACGCGCGCAGCGCATCCTCCGCCTGCTTGCGCTCGGTGATGTCTCTGAAAGCGACCAGGACACTCTTCCTGCCGCTCATGGTAATCAAAGTCGGGTTAAGGTCCGCGAAGAATGTGCTTCCGTCTCTTCGCTTGAACCGGGTGTCCGCTCGAACGCCCGCTTCTCCCTTCAGGAACTTCTCGACCTCTTCGAAGATAAACGGCAGGCCTTCCGGCAGGTGGAGGTCAGGGATACCCAGGTTCAGAAACTCCTCTGGCGTGAAGCCCAGCATTCTCGAACAGGCCGCATTGGAAATCACGAACTTCCGTGACTCCAGATCTAAAACAAACATCCCGTCGCCCGCGCCCTCGAAAACCGCCCTGAATCTCGTTTCGGATTCTCGCAGCGCATCCTCCGCCCGCTTGCGCTCGGTGATGTCGTGCGCCGTACCGCGCACAATCGGCGCGGCGACGCCTTCCGTGCGCAGGGTGTTGTCATATTCCCAGATCCGCCTTTCCCCCGCGGCGGTTTGAACCAGCAACAGCCCTTTTGCAGCGCCGTGCTCCTTGATCTCGGCCAGATATGTATCAACCTCCCCTCGCAGCTCGGGTACGAGGAAATCGCGGATATTCATTTGCAGAATGGTATCCAGCTGATAGCCCAGGACTCGCGAGGCCCAGGGATTCGCCGAGAGGATACGCCCCTCCAGATCGTGCGTGCAGATCAACTCCCGGCTATGTTCCACCAGGTCCCGGTAGCGATCCTCTCCCTGCCGCAGCGCATCCTCCGTCCGCTTCTGGTCCTCCAAGGTGCTGAGCAGCGCCCGGCGGGAACGCTCGGCCCGGTCGAGGCTCTGCTGCAGTTCGGCCTCGATCCGCTGTCGCTCGACGATCTCGGAGTGCAGTTTCACGTTGGTCTGCTGGAGCGCAGCCGCGTGTTGTTCGAGTGAGACCTCCGCCCGCCTCAGGGACAGGTGAGTCTTGACGCGCGCGAGGAGTTCCTTTTTCCGGAACGGTTTAGCGATGTAATCTGCCGCCCCCAGTTCCAGGCCTTCCACCCGTTCCTCCGGTTCGGCGAACGCACTGATCAAGATGATGGGGATGTGCCGCGTCTCCTCGCGCGCCTTGAGCCGCCGGCACACTTCAAGCCCGTCCATGCCCTGCATGCGGACGTCCAGCAGGATCAAGTCCGGTGGGCTGGCGGCCACGGCGGCCAGCGCCAACTCGCCGCTGTCGACTGGCTGCACTTGGTAACCTGTCCGGGTTAGTATACCGGCCAGCAGCGCCAGCGAGTCGGAAGTGTCGTCAACCACCAGGATGGTTGCGAGTGGCGAGGGGGCAGGTGGCAAGGAACTTGTGATCATTTGCTACGTCGCTCCAGCCTCTTTATTGCGGCGCCTTTGGCGCCGGAGCCTGGGAATCCGCCGAGTTGGCTTCCTGGCTGGGATAGCGCGCGGTCTCGCCCATGCGGCGGCAGAGTTCGTTGACCTCGCGCTTGAGTTGCTGCACGCGATCCTCGCGGCCGAGCATGACCTCATGCCAGCGCTGGAGTTCGTCCACTTGAGCCTTGATCTGTTCCGCCGCCCGCTTGCGCTCGGTGATGTCGGTGACGATGTAGACCGCGCCGACATACTGGCCGGCGGCATCAACAATGGGATCCACGATGACTTCAACCCATTGCTCGCCCTGCTGCACTTCCATAGTCTCCCGGTGTCCGCTCCGACGCGCCCGCTCAAGCGGACAGTCCGGATGTCGCTCCGTAGCGCCATGCGCAATGGTCCAGCAGTGCTCGCCGAGCATCGCACGACAGGGGTGATGGAAGAACCGCTCCGTCACCTTGTTCGAGCGCAGCACCCGGTGATCTGCGTCCAGAATCCAGATCGCGTCGTTCACCGCGTCAAACGTAACTTGCCACTCCCGCACCGTCCGCTCAATCTCCTCCGCCGCCTGTCCGCGCTTCAGGGCGACGCCGATGCTGGCGGCCAAGCCCTCGTAGAATGGGATCGACTCCGGCGTGAACCGCCCGGGGCGGCGGTCGTTCAACTGCAACAAGCCGATGATCTCGTCGCCCGATCGCAACGGGATCAGCGCCACCGATTCGTAGCCCTCGCCGTTGCAGCGGTTGCGGGTGCGCGCCTGGCGATCCGCCTCGGTTGTCGTGGCCAGCAAGGAGGTGGTGGAGTTGGTCCAGAAGCTGCCCCCCTCGGTGAAGGACGGCAGCACCGGGTCGGTCCGTCCGCAGATGATGTTGCCGCACATGCATTCGAGCACCGGGTTGCCCGTTGAGTCGCGCACGAGTTCTCCGGCCTGGTCACGCGCACACAGATACCGCTCAGCGCGCACGAAATCCTCGGGAAAACCGGTGGCCACGAAATAGGGAAAGTCGTCGCCCTCGCGCAGCCGCAGGCCCACGGCCTCGAAGCCCGTCGAACGCTTGATCAACCGCACCAGTTCCTCCACCAAGACGTTCGGGTCGTTCGGACGGTTCAGCAAGCGCAGGGTGTCCACGACCAACTGTTGGTTTGCCTCCGCCCGCTTGCGCTCGGTGATATCATGTGCTAACGCGCAGTGATATTCTTTACCATTGTATTCAAGGTAATTAGCTGTGATTTCAACAGAGAAGATTTCACCCCTTTTAGTCCGGTGCATAGATTCAAATGTGAGAGAACCTGCTTGTTTCAGTCTCTCCCAAAACTCAAGCCAGATCGCGGCTGCGTACTGTGGGTCTATGTCATGCACGGTCATATGGAGCAGTTCATCCCGTGAATAGCCCGAGACTTGGCAGAAAGCATCGTTCACATCAATGAAGTGTGCATCACGGTCCACCCAGACCATCGTGTAGGGTGCGCTATCCACCGAAAAGCGCACAAATCGCAGCGCCTCCTCCGCCCGCTTGCGCTCGGTGATGTCGATCCCCATTCCGATCAGGCAGAGCTTGTCGTCGATTCGGGTGGTCAGACCGGTTAGGTAGTAGGGTGTGCGCGTGCCGTCCTTGGCGACGAGGTGCACTTCCACAGCCGACGCGCCTTTTGCAAAGACTTCCTCGATGCGCGTCCGAAGCAACTCCTTGTCCTCTGCGGCAACCAAGTCGAGTGGGCTTAGACGGGCGATTTCGCTGCCAGTGTAGCCCAGGACTTGCTCGACGTTTTTGTTCCAACGCAGGTACTTCAGGTTCTGGTCGAAGACATAGAAAACCCCGGGCAGGCTGTTGAGGACGGCTTCGGAGAAGTCGCGCTCTCGCATCACCGCCTCCTCGGCCTGCCTGCGCTCGGTGATGTCCAGCACCGTGCTCAGGATGGCGGGGCGGCCATTGTAGGTCATCCGGTTTCCATACACCTCCACCATGATTTCCGTCCCGTCTTTGCGCCGCACCTCGAACACGTAGTGTGCGCTGGGCACTTCGCCGGACAACCGTCGGCGTATGTTTTCTCGGAAGAGCTCACGATCGGTCTCCACCACGAGCTCGATCGGCGGTACGCGCAGCATCTCGTCCTGTTGGTAACCGGCCACTTCGGCCAGACGTGGGTTGACGTAAGCGAACCGGTCATCCTGGAACACGCCGATGCCGGTGATGGACTGGTCGGCCAATGCCCGGAAGCGCTCTTCACTCTCCCGCAGCGCCTCCTCGGCCCGTTGCCGTTCCGCTGCATGCCGGTGTTGGACGCATACAAGTTCCGCGAGCTTGGCGACTCCGAGAACGAGCGTCGACATAGCCTCGGTAAAGACGCCGAAGTTCTCATTGTACTCCGCGGTGATGAAGCCCAAGGGCTCACGACGGTCGTCGAACAGCGGTGCCACGACGATGGATTGGATACGCGCGCGCCTCGCCGTCTGCGCGTTCATGAGCGGAGAATCCTGGGCATCGTTGACGAGAACGAAGCTGCGGGTCTCCATCGCCCGCGAGATCAGCGGGTCTCGCAAGCTCACCTTGAACTGCGGAAACCGCGGCGCGATGTCCGGCGGGTTGCCGTGATTGCACTTCGCCCGGTAATACCGGCCCTCACGCAGGAAGATGCTGCTACGGTCGCACCCCAGCAACTGCACCGTCGTGCGGCAGAGATCAGTCAGGCGGGCCTCCAGTGGCAGGTCTGAGATCAGGCTTTCAGCGACCTGTAGGAGCCCACCGATCAGCTGCTCTTGGTCAACCGCCACGGTTCGCCCTGGCACGTGCCGTAGTATCGCGCAGAGTATACCCTGTAACGGTCAGCTGTCCAAACGCAATCCGATTTTCGATTTTTGATTTCCCCTGTTACGCCGCTTTGGTCTGCCGAGTTTGATCGGTAACCGCGGCGTACTGCTGGAACAGCTTGCCCCACGGTGTGGCTGCGAGCCAGCTCTCGAATGTTCTGCGGTCCTTCAGCGGCCAGCGCAAGTAGTCGTGATATACCTCCGAGCCGAAGATGAAGATGTTCACCAGCGGCGTGCGAAAGAAGAAGTTCTGAATGCGCTTGAGGGGGCTGAACCACAGCAGGTCGCCGACACGGCTGGCGAGGTTGTCGCCGACCTGGAAATGCCAATTCTCCTGTGAAATGTCCTCACCGACGATCTCGATCTCTTCCGGCTTGCCGATCCCCAGACCGGTTTCATGCGCCAGGTTGATGTACTTGATGCTCATCGGCTCGAAGCCCATCATCTTGGCCGCCACCGCGTCGATCGCGACTTGGTCGGCGCTGGCTAGAATCAGGTTCTTCACCACCGGAATCATTGTACGCGGCCCCGGCCCATTGCCACAGGTCGTTCCGTCCATCACCGCGAACAGGCCGGAGTGGATTTCCTTCTGAATCGCCAGCAGGTCGACGATAGTCTCGTGGATCCAACTGTGAGTGTAGTGGCGCAGGGTGTTCAGCAACCCGCCAAAGGCGTTCTTTATGGCGCCGGTGGTGGTCGTATAGATGTGGCACTTGACGGTCGGTAGATGAATGATGTTCTTGCCGACGAAGTAATTCGGAATCTGGATACCGCCGTAGTCGCGGTAGATCTGGTCTAGCGCTAACATCTTGGCTTTCGGTTCATAACGGATCCACTTCATGTCCTCGGGCTTGAAGTTGTACAGTACCGGGATGTGGTAGCGCCGGAAGATGGGCATGTACTTGTTCAGATCCTCGCCCTTGAAAGCGTCCGTGACCACCGTCTTGTTCTGTACGCAGACGACGTCGCGATAGCCATGGTTGTGCAGGCCGAGGATGGTGCCTTCGAGTTGCCAGGGTGTGGTGTTGGCGCCGGGGAAGGGGAAATGCCACGAGATGTTGTCTTTCAAAATCGTGGTGCGAGACGGGTCGAGGTGGCGCTGGAACTCGGCCATCTCCATCAGACGCTGATAGTCGGCTATGACCGTCTCCGGTTGCGTCCTCAATACGGCCACTTTGGACTTGGGCATCGCTCCCTCCGCGCCACCCTATGTTAGCATGGGTGACGGGCAACGCTAGAAGGCGTGGCCCTCGCACGGCGGCGGGAACGGTGCCGCTGTCCTGATGCCGCCGGTTAAGGATCTCCTGATCTCGTGGCAAAGGCAAGCCGGCCTCCATCAGGTGATTGACTTATCGGAATTCTGCCGATACGGTTCTGCATGGCAACATTCTCCCTTACGCTCATCGCGTCGCTGATGGCGTGCAATCATAGCGACTACCTCACCTTTTCACCGAAGGAATAGCAATGACACGAGCAGCAACCCAAAGGGCGTCCTTTGTTGCCGTGCTCGTACTGGTAATCTGGGCCGTGCGGTCGGAGGCCTACCAGACGTACTCCAAAAACCGGGATGCCACGAACTGCCAGGCCTGTCACGGTGATTTTCGAGCTCCCGACTATATATCGCTTCACAATGAGACCCCTTGGAACATTGACCTCATGAGTGGCCACTACGACATGGTCAGCTCCGAGTGCTTTGCCTGCCACCAATTGACGGGCTTCTTCCCGGTGTCGACAGACACCTCAGCCGGCGCCGGTGGGCTTTCACCCATGGGTTGCGTCGGCTGCCACGGTCGCGAGCAGGACGCCGGGCACGACAACGTCTCGGCCGGACGCGGCGCCGGGCTGCGGCAGCACCATTTCAGGGCGGGGGTGACGCTTTGCGCGGATTGTCACACTGACGCCAATCCGGCGAACTATCTTCCCGTCGGCGAGAACATCCCGCCGTTCAACTACTTCACCCCGGACGCAGCGCACCCGAATAAGCCGACCGACCCATGCAACGCGAACGGGTCGGAAAGCAAGTTCGGGCCGGTCGGCCTAGACAACGACGGCAACGGCCTCTACGACCTCGCCGACCCCGCTTGTCAAGCGCCGCCGGTTTGCGTCGGAAACTGCCACGCGAGCGGTACCGTCACCGTTGACGACATCATCACTATGGTAAACATCGCCCTGGGCAGCGCCGACATCTCCGCGTGCAGCGCCGGCGACGCCAACAGCGATCACCAGATCACGCTGGACGAAATCCTCAAGGCGGTGAACAACGCTCTCAACGGGTGCTAGTCCTGAGAGCCATCTTTGGGCGACGGCGCTCCCTCAAATCGTCGTCGCGACCGCCTCTTCGCGTATGCTCGGCTAGGGCCGTTGCTCGATCGGAGGGTAGGAACGCGTCCCCTAGCCCATGTATAGCTGCCGCGGGCACGCGATGCGCTCTAGCTCCAAGGCGATGTCGATCAGCGGGTTCGTGCCCGTGACTTCGAACACCTCGTACGCCACCTGCTTGACGATCTTTGCTCGCGGGTCGTAATTCTTGTACACCCGGTGTCCAAAACCCATCAGCTGCCCTTCGCCGGACTTGAACTTCTTGATAAGCATGGGCAGGTCGACCCGGCCTGCCGAACCATCCGGAACTCGTGTTGACGCGCCGCTTCGCGGCGGCATAGATGAGATCTGCACAAGGCAAGGAGCGAGAATGGAGTACACAACCGTACAGCTCGAGCACCGCAACCACATCGCCTGGCTGACGCTCAACCGGCCCGAAAGCTTGAACGCCATGAACCGGGCTCTGGTGCAGGAACTGCGCGCGTTCTTTTCCGGGCTGCCGCAGGACCTCGACACCCATGTCGTCGTCCTGCGCGGCGCCGGGCGCGCCTTCTGCGCCGGCCTCGACCTGAAGGATAGCGCCAGCGAAGTCAGCGATGACGTCTCGGTACCCGCGGCGATGCGTAACCAGCGGGGTCTCAGTGAGTTGATGATCATGATGCGGCGGGCGCCCCAGCCGATCATCGCCGCGGTGCACGGGCCGGCGTGCGGCGGCGGCTTCGCGCTGGCGCTCGGCGCGGATGTGCGCATCGCCGGCGAGTCCGCCCGCATGAACGCCGCATTCATCCGCCTCGGGGTCTCTGGCTGCGATGTCGGTGTCAGCTATTTCTTGCCGCGCATGCTGGGTGCCTCGGTGGCAGCGGAGCTGCTGTTGACGGGCAACTTCATCGACGCGGCACGTGCCGAGCGCCTCGGCCTGGTCTCACGCGTCGTGCCCGACGCCGAGCTGACGCAAGCGGCACAAGCGCTGGCGGACGAAATGCTGCGCAACTCGCCGCTGGGCCTGCGGCTGACGAAGGAGTGCCTGAACGCCAGTCTGGATGCCGGCAGTTTGGAGCAGGTGATCGCGATGGAAGATCGCAACCAGATCCTCTGCACCCGGACCGAGGATTTTCGCGAAGGCGTGATGGCGTTCCTGCAAAAGCGGCCGCCGCAGTTCACGGATCGTTGAAGGTTATGCAGAGGGCAGCACGCTGTGCCCCTACTTGACCTGCGCGCCGTTGGCGACGGGCTTTTCGGGGGTGACAATGGCGAGCCGGCCCTGGTCGTCGGAGGCGGCCAGCAGCATGCCCTGACTCTGGACGCCGCGCAGCGTGGCCGGCTGCAGGTTGGCGACCACGATGATCTGCTTCCCGACCAGATCTTCCGGCTGGTAATGCCCGCGGATGCCGGCGACAAGTTGGCGCTGCTCGCTGCCAAGATCGATCGTCAACACCAGCAGGCGGTCGGCCTTCGGATGCGGGGACGCCGCCGTGATGGTGGCGACGCGCAGTTCGAGGTTACGGAAATCGTCAATCGAGATCGTGCCCATGACCACTGTTTAGCACAACACCCGCGACAGGACACTCAGGACTCAGTAGTCAGTGGTCAGTACGTCTTCTCGCCCCGCTCCTCGCGCATCGCCTCTTCCCAGTTGCGTCCATCGAAGTGCGTTACCTGCAGACGGCTGAGGTCGACGCCGTCGAGGCAGCGCACGTTCACGTCGATCTTGTGCGGATCGGAGCGCGGGACATAGAACGAATGAATGCCACAGTGCCGGCAGAACGTATGTTTCGCGGTACGCGTGTTGAACTGGTACGTCGCAAGATCGTCGTCTCCCGACAGCAGCTCGAACTGCTCCGGTGGCACAATGAGGTGGAGGAATCCTTTCTTGGTGCACACCGAACAATTGCATTCGGAGATGCTGGTCAAGTCTGCCGTCACCCGAAACCGCACCCGCTTGCAGTGGCACCCGCCTTCGTAGGTTTGCATGATCGTGACAGATGCGGGTCAAATTCCGGCGAGGTACACCGCTATGGCCAAGCCGATGAGCGCCAGAAAGACCGCGACGGAGTAAGCGAACAGCGAACCGAAGGCAGAGCGGAACCGGCCCTGATCGATGGCCTGGACGTATCGATGATGGCGCACCGCCGCAACGATGTTTACCAGAATGCCGACGACGATGAGGGCGACGCCGACCGGTAATGAGAATCCGCTCGCGGCATGCGGCGGAGCGGCGTTCGTGGCCGCAAGCTCGCGTAGGAATAGGCCAAACCGGGCGAGGATGAAACCGAAGCCCATGAGTGCCACGCCGGTACGAATCCAGGCGAGAAACGTACGCTCGGCTGCCATGTAGATACGGGGATCTTTCGGTAGCTCCTGTAGCATGACCCTACGTTAACTCGATGACAACCGACTTCACCATAACCGATCAACTCGCTCGTGAACAGCTTTCCGGCTCACTCCGGCGATCGTTTCCGCCTCGCCGGAGATTCCGTAGGGCAGAAGGATCTCTCCTCGGGCAACTCGGCTTCGGACAACCGATTCAAGGGAACTCAGGATGCGCACGCTGGACTGGCGAGACAAGAGATGGGCGGGCAAACTGGGCGCGATGGTATTCCAGCTAATACGGACTATCCGCTAACCCGGGCCAACATCCTACGGAGGAGTTCTGCGCACTCGGTCTCGGTCATGTAGCGCGGTACCGGATAGTTCATGTAGGCTTCCGCCACAGCCTGTTTGGCGATGGAGGCTATGTCGTTCGGCTGCAACGCTTCGAGTGTCGGCGGAATCCCGACGCGGCCCATCAGGTCACGGACGGCATCGATGAAGGCCCGCGCCTCATCGCCCGCTGCTTCGATCCCCAGCATGCGTGCCATCTGTGCCACGCGCTTGCCTGCGACCACCGCCGAGAATTCCAGGACGTGCGGCAGCACTATGGCGTTGGCCAGGCCGTGCGGCGTTCGATAGTACGCGCCGAACGTGTGGGCGATCGCGTGCACGTAGCCGACACTGGTGCGTGTAAATGCGATGCCTGCGTAGTAGGACGCCATCGCCATGGCTTTGCGGGCTTCAACGTTCGAACCTTCGGAGCAAGCCCGCGGCAGGTTCGCGAAAACCAGTTTGATGGCAGCCGTCGCGTAGCGCTCGGTCTGGGGGGTCGAGGTACGTGCCAGGTACGACTCTACCGCGTGCGTCAGCGCGTCCATGCCTGTGGCCGCCGTCACCGGCGGTGGCAGCCCCACCATCAACAGCGGATCGAGCGCCGCCATCAGCGGCAGCAGCTTGGGGTCCACGATGAACTGCTTGGCGTGGGTGATGGGATCCGACACCACCGCCGCCACCGTCACTTCCGATCCGGTCCCCGCGGTGGTCGGAATCGCGAACAGCGGCAGCGGGGTCTTGCGCACCTTGAAGAGCCCTACCAGCTTGCGCATGGGCTTGTCGTTGGTCGCCGCGGCCGCGATGACTTTGGCGGCATCCATCGGTGACCCGCCGCCCACCGCCAGGATCGCGTCGCAGCCCTCGCGTCGGACCATCGCCAGCCCGCCCTCTACCTGCTCGAAGGTCGGATCGGGCTCGACCCCGTCGTAGATGCACCAACGCACCCCGTTCTTGTCGAGCGCGTCGGTGATCGTTCCGACGATCCCGAGCTTCACGAGCATCGCATCGGTGACGACGAGCAGTTTGCCGACGCCGAGTTGGGCGATCGAAGCGCACAAGTCCGTGGAGCAGCCCGGCCCCAACAGAGTGAGCGGAATGCGGTCCGGCATCAGCTTGGACACAACCTTGGTCACGGCAATAGCAACGTCATGGGCGGCCTTCCTGGGAGTCGTCATAGTGGGCCTCCTCTAGCAGAGCGGGGCTTGCTACAACAGCCGCCGACGCGGCGCAGGGCACCGAGCGCCGGGGCCGGGGGTTCGCGGGGTGGCGAGGCCGGCGGACAGCCCGGATGGCGGCGTACCGAATACAGCGTTGACCCGCAGGAGGCAGCGGGTCAACACAGCCCCGCATCACTCGTGCTGTCGGCGATCATCGAGCGGGAGTTCGGGATCCCGCGCGTAGCGGCCGGTATTCCGAATTCGCAGCTCCAGCCGACGCCCGGGTACATGCGTTCGCACGGCTGCCGATGGTTACGTTGGCCCGAGTGCGGCAGAGATTGGCTGTAGAAAAACTCCGCGCATCCAGGTAAATCAAGCGATCGTGGGTATCGGACGATGCCCCGACGGCTGCGGTGGTTGGGGAGGGGCAGATGGCGCGGTACAAGTGCACGGTTGGCCAGACCGCGGAAAAACCCTTTAACGCTGGGGGACGGAATGAGGTCGGCTCCCTGGCCGCGTGGTTTCGGGCCGTTGATCTGTACAAGGCTGACGAATCAAAACGTTGTGGATTTCTGGAGGTGTTATGAACAATCATTTTACCAAGCAGACAACTGGTCGTCGCCTAGTGCGGTATGGCGTCCTTTTGTTCTTCCTCGGGCTCCTGACTGGCTTAATCGTGCAAAAGCTGGCCAACCCTCGCATGGGTCTTTCAAGCCACCTCGAAGGTGTAATGAATGGCATCTTTCTGGTCGTGTTGGGAGTAATATGGCCAAGGCTTAGACTGTCCCGGTTAGCTTTGACCATCACATTCTGGCTAGCCATGTATGGTACCTATATCAGTTGGGCCACAACTCTAGCAGCGGCAGCATGGGGGGCAGGTGAATCCATGCTGCCTATCGCCGCCCTCGGCCACAAGGGTACGGCCCTGCAAGAGGCGATCATTAACCTTGGCCTTTCGTCACTCGTACTCGCTATGCTTGTGACCTGCGTCATTGCCTTGTGGGGTCTCCGAGGCGCGGATGAGCCTATGTCTACGGAACCGGCCTCCTAGGAAGCTTCGGCTGAAAAACCCACGGGGCTGGGGCCGCCCGTCCTCGCCCTGTCCAATTAGCGTTGGAGCCGGCGCCGCGTTTGTGGCATACCGCCACCGGTCATGACATGCATACGCGTCGCGGCTCGAACGCTGAGTCGTTAGACCTCAATGGCGGTAAGCGGTAACGTGACGCGATGGCGTTCAGCGCGTATGGCGCCGGTTGCGTGCGGACCCGTACATTTTTTCGATCGCAGGGCGAGGCCTTTGCGTCCGTTCTGGGCGGGAAGCAAGCTCGGCTGTTCCGCGTCCTCGCCGGCTTCGTCGTCAGCCTGTGGCTATTCGTGCCGCCGCACGAGTTCCTGCACGTGCTGGGATGCATTGCTACGGGAGGCATCGTCACCCGGCTCGAGATTAGCCCGTTCTACGGCGGAGCTTTGTTTGCTCGTTTGGCCCCGTGGATCACGAGTGGCGGCGAGTATGCGGGGCGCCTGTCCGGTTTTCGCCCCGCCGGCGATCTCTCATATCTTGCAACCGTTCTGGCACCGCTCTTAGTGCTGTGTCCGCTCGGCTCGGCCGTAGCGCGCGCAGCTGTCCGCCGGCATCGGGCGCTGCTCTTCGGGATCGGACTGGGCGCCGCCTTGCAGCCCATCGCTTCGCTCACCGGAGACGACTACGAGGCGGCCTCGATTCCGCTGACGCGTCTCGCCGATCTCGCCGGAGTGCATTGGGCAATAGGATTGCGCGGTGACGACGTTTTCAAAGTGGGGCGCGAGGCGGCGGCGCTGGGCTCGCCGTTGGCGTGGATGCTGTTTGCCGCCGGTTGTATCGGGGCAGCATTGACTGCAGCGATCATCATGAGGCTTTCGGGAGGCATCGCCCCGAGGAGCATCGCCCCGCGGAGCATCGCCCAGGAAAGCGGGCGAATCTCGAAATCGTCGGAGATCTGCGGATAGTTGCTGACCTGTCCTACTGCGGTCCGGCCCCCGGCCGCATTGCATCATTCCTTTTCCTGACAGAAGTCATCCTCCCTCCAACCTACCGAACGGTAGGATGGTTGGCGATGGCTAAGACCTTCAGCCGACGCGAGTTTCTGTACGGCACGGGAGCGGCCGCACTCAGCCTCACCCTTGCAAACCTCGAATTCGCTTGCGGCTCACCGGAAAAACCAGTCGCCATCGCGCCACCATCGCCGACCGCAGCGGCACAACCTCAGGTCGTGCCGGTGGCCGTCCCCGATTACCGGACTTGGGAAGATGTCTTCCGCCAGCGCTGGACGTGGGATCGCGTTGCCCGCGGCACACACAGCATGACCAACTGCACGGGGGGGTGTGCCTGGGACCTCTACGTCAAAGACGAGATGGTGTGGCGCGAAGAACAGAAGTCGCCGTATCGCGCCTCGTCGCCCGGCCTGCCCGACTTCAATCCGCGCGGCTGCCAGAAAGGCGCGTGCGGGTCGACCCTGATGTATTCCCCGTCGCGCGTCCGCTACCCGATGCGCCGCACCGGTGAGCGCGGTGAGGGCAAGTGGGAGCGGATTTCGTGGGACGAAGCGCTGGCCACTGTTGCCCGCGGCATCGTCGACGCGCTCGAGAAACAAGGCCCCGCAGGCATCGTTTGCGAGCTGGGACCCAACGTCGGTGCCGGTCCGAACACCGCCGCGCCCTTGCGCTTCTTCCGTTTGCTCGGGTCGCCGGCCACGGATTCGATGGCGCAGATCGGTGACCTGGCGGTCGGCTCCACCATCACGCTCGGCAACCCGCATCCGTGCGGTTCTTCGGATGACTGGTGGCGCTCGTCGTACATCGTCCTCTGGGCAATGAACCCGTCCGCGACGCGCATGCCCGAGGCGCATTTCCTGTACGAGGGCCGCTACCGCGGCGCGCAGCTGGTCGCGATTGCGCCCGACATGAACAACAGCATCATCCACGCCGACCTGTGGCTCAATCCGCGCCCCGGCACGGATGCGGCGCTGGCGCTCGCCGCCGCGCAGGTCATCATCGAGGAGAAGCTCTACAACGCCGCCTATGTTGCCGAGCAAACCGATCTGCCGCTGCTGGTGCGGACGGACACGCGGCGGTTCCTGCGCGAGTCGGACCTGCGCCGCGGCGGCTCGGACGAGGCGTTTTACGTCTGGGACGCGAAACAGGGCAAAGCGGTGCCTGCCCCGGGCAGCGGCGGCAGCAAGACTCTGGATGTCGGCACTCTCGGAGTTGACCTGAACCTCAGCAACACCGCCACCGCCGGTGAGAAACCGGTTCCGGTGCGAACGGTGTTCTCGATGCTGCGCGAGCACCTCGACAAGGGATACCGGCCGGAGCGCGCTGCCGAGGTCACCGGCGTCGGGGCCAATACGATTCGCCAGTTTGCGCGCGGCTTCGCCAAAGCGCCGGCGGCGCTGATCTTGTCGCAGTGGGGCCAATGCAAGTTCTTGCACGCCGATCTGGCGCAACGGTCGCAGATCCTGATGGCGTCGCTGACCGGTAATCTGGGCCGTGCGGGGGGCGGGTGGCGTGCCGGGGGCTTCTTCGCACCGGAAGGCTTCGCGCTCTTGGCCATGCAAGAAGGCTTGGGCCTCATCGACCTAGCCACGTTCGCCGGCAAAAACTACGTCAACCCTGCCGAGACCGAGCGTTTGTTCGCCAGGTACTATGTGCCGGGCACGCTCTGGCATGCGGTGCACGGCGGGCTCGATGCGATATCGGGCGATCCGCGCCACGGTGACGCCTCGGCGCCGCGCCCGGCGCGCGAGTACCTGAAAGAAGCCCTCCAGAAGAAGTGGTTCCCGATGTTTCCGGCGCCCGGGAAATCACCGGATGTGATCGTTTCCATCTTCAGCAACATCCTGCGCCATTCGCGCAACAACACCCGCCTGCTCGAAACGCTGTGGCCCAAGGTCAAGCTCACCGTCGACGTCAACTTCCGGATGAACGAGACGAGCCGCTGGGCTGATATTATCCTGCCGGCGGCGTACTGGTACGAGAAGAGCGACCTCAAGTATCTGGTGGCGTTCATTCCGTACGTGCACCTCGGCGACCGGGCTGTGCCGCCGCTGGGAGAAGCCAAGCCTGAGTGGGAGATCTTCGCGCTGCTCGCCGACGCCGTGGCCAAAGAGGCGCGCCGGCGCGACCTCAAGCCTTACCCCGACATCGCCGAGAACGAGCGGGACGCGCGGCGGCTGGACGAAGCCTTCACCGACCGCGGACGTTTCAATGCTGGCGATGAAGAGAAGGCACTGGAGTTTGTGCTCAGCTACTCCTCGCAGACCAAGAAGGTGTCGTTGGCGGATTTGCGGCAAGCGGGCGCCGTTCGCTACCGCGACGTGGGCCCGCCCAGCGGCATGAACGGCTACTACAGCGACTACTCACCGGACGAGCCGCTGGTGCCGCAGCGCTGGTTCACCGAGAAGAAGCAGCGCTGGCCCACTCTCACCGGCCGGCAGCAGTTCTACATCGATCACCCGTGGTTTCTTGAGTGCGGCGAGGCTTTGCCGACGTACAAGCCGCCGCCGAAAGCCGGTGGCGATTACCCGCTGGTGCTCAGCGGCGGGCACGCACGCTGGAGCATCCACTCGCAGTGGCGCGACCAGCGCCCGATGCTGCGCCTGCAGCGTGGCGGGCCGTTGGTATACATCAACGATCGCGACGCGGCGGAACGCAACATCAACGACCACGACTGGGTGCGGGTGCGCAACGACCTCGGCTCGTTCACCGCGCGGGCAAAGGTGGTGCACTACGCGCAGCCGGGGCAGGTCTTCGTCTACCACGCGTGGGAGCCTTACCAGTTCCGCGGCGGCCGCAGTGATCACGCCATCATCCCGAGTCCGTTCAAGGGAACCAACCTCGTTGGCGACTACGGCCACCTGCACTGGACCTACGCGCACTGGGAGCCGAACCAGATCGACCGCGACACGCGCGTGGAAGTAGAACGGGTTTGACCTTTGGCGGTCCGGGCGCCAGACCTCACCGCGCTATGGACACGGCAGCGCCGAACGCCGAACATGGTTAGTTAGGATTGGGCAAGCGGGCGTAAGAGACGCCGCGCTTCATTTCACAGCAGTGGTTGCTTGGGCGTTGCGCTCCCGGTACACATAGTAGTAGCGCGCCTCGCGCTGAAGTTCGTGCTCAATCCGAAAGGTAGGCGATATGGCGATCAAAATTGGCGATACGTTGCCGGTAGACATCAAGCTGAAGGAGATGGCGGAGGGCGGTCCCAAAGACGTGACCGTGGGCGAAATCTTCAAGGGCAAGAAAGTTGTCTTGTTTGCCGTTCCCGGTGCGTTCACGCCGACGTGCTCGATGAAACATCTCCCCGGCTTTCTCGAACAAGCGAATGCGATCCGGGCAAAGGGTGTCGACGAGATCGTCTGCCTGGCCGTCAACGACGCCTTTGTCATGGGTGCGTGGGGCAAAGCCAGCAATGCCCAGGGCAAGGTGCGCATGCTCGCCGACGGCAATGCCGAATTCACCAAAGCGCTCGGCTTGGCGCTAGATGCGAGTGGCTTCGGTATGGGGACCCGGTCGCAGCGCTACGCAATCGTTGCGCAGGACGGGAAAGTGAAGGAGCTGTTCGTCGAACCGGGTCCGGGGCTAACGGTCTCCAGTGCCGAGTCGGTTCTGGCGAAGCTTTAGAAGCGTGAGAAGCCTGGGGCCATCTTGTCGGTTCGGCGGGTCCGCGCCCCTCCTTCGAGTTGGCTCAGGACAGGGTTGGGTCGCTTCGTTCGGCTACGAACGAGAGCCGTCTCAAGCCGCACACCCCCGACAGTACCTTTGGCCTTCGGGTCTTGCGGTGTCCGGCGGTCCAGTCCTAGAATCGGCAGGTTCCTCCGGGTGCTGATCCCGGGGAAGAGGCTGCGATGGGGTTGCGTGGCAATCGCATGAAGGTGCTGTTGGTCCAACCAACCACCGTGCATCTGGATGGTAGACCGCTGAAGAGCAAGCGGCGTTTCATCATGGGGTTGATGATGCCGTTGCTCGCCGGCCTGACGCCGCCCGAGGTCGACGTTGAGGTTTGTGACGAACGGCTCGAGGACTGTAACTTCGACGGTGGCTACGACCTGGTCGGCATGACCACCACCATCGGCTCAGCCTTGCGGGCATATCAGTTGGCGGACGATTTTCGCCGCCGCAAGGTGCCCGTCGTCATGGGAGGATTCCACGCCAGCTTGTTGCCCGATGAGACGCTGCAGCATGCCGACGCCGTCGTCATCGGCGAGGCCGACCTCCTGTGGGAACGCGTGTTACAGGATGTGATCGACGGCAAGTTACAGCCGAAGTACCAAGCCGAGACCCTGCACAACCTGGTCGGTTTGCCCCGGCCGCGTCACGAGCTGCTGAAGCTGAGGCGCTACATCTTCAAGGCGGTGCCGATCCAGGCGACGCGCGGCTGCCCGTATCACTGCTCGTTCTGCGAGATCCCGATCTTCTACGACAACACCTTCCGCACGCGGCCAGTGGACGACGTCGTCAAGGAGATTCGGGACGTCATCCAGGTCACCGGCCTGCGCAACTTCCAGTTCATCGATGATCAGATCGCGGGCAAGCATGAGTTTGCCAGGGACCTGTTCCGGGCTATCGCGCCGCTGCGCATCAAGTTCAGTTGCCTGTGGACCATCAACACCAATCAGGATCACGAGCTGCTCGACCTAGCCGCCAGAGCCGGCGCATATCACATCAACATCGGCATCGAGAGCATCAGCCCGGGCAGCCTGCGCAGCATCGGCAAAATGCAGAATCATGCGGAGGAGTACAAGAAACTGCTGGCGCGCTTGCGCAGTTACGGCATCTTCTATTCGCTGAATTTCCTGTTCGGTTTGGATGACGATCACCCGGGCATCTTCGAGGACACCATGCGCTTCCTCGACGAGGTCAAAGCGCCGACAGCCTTCTTCAATGCCGTCACCCCGCGCCGCGGCACCCCGATGCGGACGCAGCTGGAGGAGGAGGGGCGCGTAATCATTCCCGACGCGGACATGTACACCAATAACCACCGTTGCATGTTCGTCCCGAAGCACCTCACGCCGGAGCAGGTGGAAGAGGGGGTGTGGTGGTGCACCGACCAGTTCTACTCGCTGCGCTCGATTGCGAAGCGCCTGCTGCTGCCCCTGAACCGCTACACGCCACAGGGCCTACCCAGCAACCTCTTCTTCTATTGGGGCGCCAAGAAGCGCATCGACCCGGTGGACTACTACTGAGTGGATCGCCCGCAATTGATTTCGGCCGGGGGCTCGTCTAAGGTCCCGGTCGAAGGACGTTCCCGGTGCTCAAGTTCATTCGTCGAAACGCGGAGGCCGCGTGGGTCAAGTTCATGTTCGTGGCCATTGTTGTCGTTTTCATCTTCTGGGGCATGGGCGGCATCGTCGGCGGCGAGAAGGCGCAGTTCGTAGTGCGCATCAATAACGAGGCCATTCCTCCGGCCGAGTTCATTCGCGTCTATAACAACATGCTCCGGATGTATCAGGACGTTTATAAGGACAACTTCAAGCCGGAGATGGCAAAAGCCCTGGGCCTGAAGAACAGGACGGTCGACGCGCTGATCCGGGCCAGCCTCACGCGGCAGGAAGCGAAGCGCATCGGCTTGAGCGTCGATGACGCCGAAGTTCGCGACGCCATCGCCAGTTTGCCGGCCTTTCAGCAGGATGGCCGATTCGACAAGGAACTGTATCTGCGCGTCCTGCGCGCCAGCCAAATCAGTCCGGGCGAGTTCGAGGACTCCGAGCAGGAGGATCTGCTGGTGAAGAAGCTGCAGGACCTCATTCTCGCCGGTGTGCATGTGAGTGAGGCCGAGGTCCTCGACCGCTACCGCATCGACCATGAGCAGGTGAACCTGCGATTCATCAAGTTGGACAGCGCGTCCTTCATCCCGCAAGTCCAGCTCACGGATCAGGACGTACAAGCGTACTATGACAAGCACCGCGACACCTTCCGTGAGCCCGACCGGGCGCGCATCGAGTACGTGCTCTACCCCCCCGATAAGTTCGCCGGCGAGGCCCAAGTGTCGGATGCCGAGGTGCAGAAATACTACGACGAGCACGCCGCCGAGTACGAAAAGCCCGAACAGGTGCACGCCCGGCATATCCTGTTCCGCTTCGCCCCCGGCGCCACGGCGGAAGACAAGGCGAAGGTGCGGCAGCGTGCGGAAGAGGTGCTGGCGAAAGTGAAGGCGGGCGAAGACTTCGCCGCGCTGGCGAAGCAGTACTCCGAGGACGCCAGCGCCGCTCAAGGCGGCGATCTAGGGTCGTTCACGCGCGGCAAGATGGTGGCGCCGTTCGAACGCGCCGCGTTCTCGCTGGCGCCGGGCGAGACCAGCGACCTCGTCGAGTCGCCGTTCGGCCTGCACATCATCAAAGTGGACAGTAAGGAATCGGCACACACGCAGACGCTGGAGGAGGTACGGGCGCAAATCGCGGACAAGCTCAAGCAGGAAAAGGCACGGGATCTCGCCCGCGTGCACGCCGACGCGGATCGGGCCAAGGTCACTAGCGGTGAGAAGCTGGCGGACGTGGCGCAGGCGTCCGGCTTAAGCGTGGCGACCCCGGCACCGTTTGCGCGCACTGACGTGATCGCCGGGCTGGGCCGGAATCCGGAGCTCGGCACCGCCGCTTTTGCGGCGGCGGCCGGTGAGGTCGGAGCGGTGATCGATACACCGAACGGATCCATTGTGTTCCGGGTCGTGGAGAAGCTGCCGGCGCATGTCCCCGAGCTGTCTGCGATCCGGGACCGCGTCGAGACCGCGGTACGCAACGAGCGTGCTCAGGCGCTGGCCAAAACTGCCGCCGAGGCCATGTTGGCTGAGTTGCAGAAGACCCCCGACATCGATGCCGTGGCGAAGACGTCTGACGCCAAGGCGGACACCGCCAAGGCGCACGATGCGAAGGTTGAGGAGACCGGGAGCTTTACGCGTCAGGCGACGTCCATACCCAACCTGGGCGTGGCGCCGGAGTTGAAGAAGGCTGCCTTTCAGCTGACGCCGGAGAAACCGGTTGCGCCGGCGGTATACAACGTGGCCGGCAGCAGCGTGGTTGCGGTGCTCAAAGAACGCATCCCGGCTGACGCGGAAAAGTTCCAGACGGGAAAGGCGAACCTCATCAAGCAGGCGGAAGAGCGCCGCAAGGAGCAAGCCATGGAGCAGTTCGTCAATTACTTGAAGGCGCACGCCTCCATCCAGGTCAGCGATGACTATCTCGCCAGCGTGGCGGAGACCGGCCACGAGATCGGCGGTGGTCCGCGCCGGCGTTAGCGCGGTGCTCGCTCAGAACGGAATGTCGTCCTCTTCGGCAGGCGCCGCTCCGGCGTCTTCGCCAAGTGGAGCGCTCACCGCGGCCTCTTGAGGCGCACGGCCGCCGCCGAGGAAGCGCACGTCGCGGGCGACGATTTCCGTGATCGACCGCTTGTTGCCGTCTTTGTCATCGTACTGGCGCGAGCGGATCGAGCCTTCAATGAACACCTGGCGGCCTTTCGACAGATACTGCCCGCACGTTTCCGCTTGCTTGCCCCACACCACAATGTTGTGCCACTCGGTCCGTTCCTGCTTGTTGCCGTCCTGATCGGTCCAACGCTCGGTGGTGGCGAGGGAAAACCTCGCCAGCGCCCGCCCGTTCGCGGTGAACCGAACCTCGGGATCCCTACCCAAGTTGCCGACTAAGATGACCCTGTTGACCACGGCGCGGCGACGCTAACAGGGCTCCCGTGAGGTGTCAAGCACCGCTGGTCCCCCTGTTAGAAGCACTGGAGATGTCCGGGGGCATAAGCACCTAAAGATGTCCGCCTTAACCGGCTACGTCGTCGCCGATGGAGCGACGGATCTGGCAAGAGGTCAAGGCGATGACACGCAAGGAAG
>Ga0187884_10000323_pt1 | contig 48668 bp, 45 predicted proteins | sample June2016WEW_20_4_FD_132983 | JGI IMG/M metagenome (GOLD analysis project Ga0187884, IMG submission 132983) | Peatland microbial communities from SPRUCE experiment site at the Marcell Experimental Forest, Minnesota, USA - June2016WEW_20_40 | ecosystem: Environmental > Terrestrial > Soil >...
CAGATTCTTCTGAAAGCAGTTGATCGCGTCTTCGAGGACCGCGATGATGAGCCGCCGCTCGCCGCCGTATGAAGCGCGACCGCGTAGCACGCGGAAGTATTGCGCCGGCAACACCACATCCGGATCGAGCAGTCCACCGTGTCGTTCGGTCGAAGAGATAGGCTCCCGTTCATCCATTTGCGTGCTCTTGTCCTTTTCTTCAAAGGGTCAAATGCTCAAAGACTCAAATGATCTACCTGGTGCTGCACGATGCTCAGGCCAGAGCGTCCTCCGTCTGCAGCACAAAAATCAATCCGTAGAACTACGGATTTTTGCCTATGTCTTTGGTTGGAACGGACACCGTCCAGCCCCTGTCGCTCCCCCAAATCTGCGACACGGAGCCCAACCGGCCACCGAAAGAACGTGAGTATCTTTGTGGGGGCGATAAGATTTCCCGTCACGGCGTGGGCTTCCTGAGACTTTCCGACGGGTTTGGTCGCACGGCCGGCTACGACTTGCGATGGAACTCGGTGATCACCTCTTCGGGCGGGTTCAGGTGGACCTGCACCGTGCTCAAATGGTCGTGTCCCAGCAGCCGCTGCGGGTGCGGTGGCCACGTAGCCGGCTGGCTCGTCCGCTACCAATTTGCTACCGCGCTCAGCCGACGTGAGCACGCATGGGGTGACGTGAACAAGGGAAACCGCGCGCCGTTCGCGCGTGGAATCACGTGGCACGCTTTGAGAGGTTCCCTCACTTTTGATTCCTAATCCTGGGGTCGCGCGTTGAGCAAACGGGTGCCGAGATCGTATCGGTCTGGCGCGGGAGTGGCCTCGCCTCGGCGCTTGGTCGGCGCCGCGGCATGGTGCGGGAGTCACTGTCGGTGTGGACCGAGGTAGCGCGGCGGCTGGCGGCAGCGCTGGCGCCCCTGCCGCAGCCTGAACGCAATGCTTGCTCCGGGGAGATGCAGGACTCCGTTCGTCACCGTTGTGACTTGTTTGTCCCGTGATAGTTACTTCCGTAGCGCTCAGTTGCCGCGAGCGCGTCGGCTTGGAAATTCTCAGAATGGCACATGCCTTGCAAACTGCCACGGTCCGTCGGCCTCCAATGACTGAAAGCGACAAACCCAAGGCAAACCGATGCGTCCTCCGCTCCCGGAGGGGTCGAGGTCGCGTCTCGGCCGCCACCAGCGCCTCTGTTCGCCCGCCTTGCCAATCCACCTTCTCGTGGAGATCTAATGCCTGGTAGCGACAAGCAAACGGGAGCCGGCGCCCTACTCCGCTTCTTGCAGCGCCAAGGGCGGGTGTCCGCCGCTGACGCTTTGAGGCTGGAGCAACTCGTGGTGCAAGGTGGTCTGTCGGTAAACGAAGTGCTCGATCGCGAAGGCGTGATCGCGGAGAGAGACCTGGCCGTGTTGCTCGCCAGCACTTTGCGGCTGCCGTTGATCGACCTGGCCTCGTTCCCGCTGGATTCCGAAGTGACGCGTGCTGTGAAGGAGAGGATCGCCACTAAATACGAAATCGTGCCCTTGCGTCTCGAGGAACAGGTCATAGAGGTCGCAACCGCAAACCCGCTTGATCTCGACGCGCTGCGTGCCGTTGAATTCGCGATGGGACGCCGAGTGCAACCATCGGTGGCAACGCGGGCCGAAGTTCGTGAGGCCCTGACACACGCCTATCGCCTGGAAGAATCGCTCGAACAGTTCTTGAAGACTGTGCCGTCGGCCGAAGCCCTCGCCGTAATCGAATTGAAGGACACAGGCGGTGACTTACGGAAGGCGACCCGCGATGCGCAACTGCCGCCTGTCGTCCGACTTGCTGATATCGTCATGGTCAAAGCCATCCAGAGCGGTTCCAGCGATATTCATCTCGAACCGTGCTTGGACGGCGTGGCGGTTCGATACCGTATCGATGGCGCTCTGGAGGAGCGATTCAGATTCCCCAAGTGGGTCCAGAACCCCCTCATCGCGCGCTTCAAGGTACTTGCGCAGCTCGACATCACAGAGCGACGTGTGCCCCAGGACGGCCGCATTCAGGTGAAGTACCTGGATGGCACAGTCGACCTGCGCGTGTCGAGCTTGCCAGCACAGCATGGAGAAAAGATTACGCTGCGCATTCTTGACGCCACGCGCGGCATCAAGACGCTCGATGAGCTGGGGTTGAGCCCGACCGATCTGCAGCGCGTGCGCGATGCGATCATGCACCCCGAAGGCATGGTCCTGGTCACCGGACCGACGGGAAGCGGGAAGACCACGACGCTGTACGCGCTCATCCAAGGGATTCGCTCGCCGACCGTAAACATCGTGACGATTGAAAATCCCATCGAATACCAGATGAAGGGCGTCACGCAGGTCGAGGTTAATCAGAAACAGGGGTTGACATTTGCCGGCGTTTTGCGATCGATCCTCCGTCAAGACCCAGACGTCATTCTGGTCGGCGAGATCCGTGATCAAGAAACGGCGCGCATCGCGCTCCAGGCCGCGCAGACCGGGCATCTGGTATTGAGCACGCTGCACACCAACGATGCCGCTGCCACCGTGACGCGGCTGTTGGATTTCGGCATCGAACCGTATGTGATCGCATCGTCGCTCAACCTCGTCATCGCGCAGCGATTGATCCGCCGAGTGTGTACCGCCTGCAGCGCGCCATACGAGCCGCCCGATGAAAGCCGGCGGCTGCTCCGGCTCGAAGATTACCGCCGCGGATTTCGCCGGGGGTTGGGCTGTCCCGAATGCCGGCAAACGGGCTACGCGGGTCGAATGGGAGTCTACGAGGTACTACCGATCTCACCGACAATTTCCCAGCGGATTGAGGAGGGCGCCGGTGAAAGTGCAATCCGGCAGCAGGCGCGTGCCGAGGGCTGTCCAACTTTGCTCGAAGACGCACTGGGGAAGCTGAGCGATGGGACGACTACCGCTGAGGAGGTGTTGCGGGTCGTCCAGGTCAACGAGAATTTGCGCTGTCCGACCTGTCAGGAAGAAGTGGAGGAGCGCTTTACCGTCTGTCCTCATTGCAGTACCGTACTGCGTGCGATTTGCGGTGGTTGTGGGAAGGCGCTCACTCCGGGCTGGGTAACATGCCCACACTGTGGCGCCCGGATCACCGGCGGCGCACCGACTGCTGTGGCGCCGCCGGCACCCACCGTTCGGAGCTTCAAGGCGCTGGTTGTGGACGACGATCCTGATCTGCGCCGGGTCGTCAGGATGACGCTGGAGCGATCTGATCTGGGGCTCACAGTGATGACTGCGCAGGATGGTTCGGAAGCCCTCAGTCTGATCAGAATCGAGCGACCGGACGTAGTGGTCCTCGATCTAGCGATGCCGGGTCTGGACGGGTTCGAAGTTTGCCGACGCCTGCGCGGAAATGCTCTCACAGCGAATGTGCCGATACTGATGCTGACAGCGAAGGATAACTCGGAGAGCGTGATGCGCAGCTTTCGGGAAGGAGCGGACGATTACGTGGTGAAGCCCTGTCGCGGCGAAGAATTGATCGCGCGGATCCGTCGCATGATCGAGCGGACCTACGGCGTCGATGCGACTGATCGTGACGCGGCAGGCGATGCGACCCCGCGCCGCTCGTCGAGCGGCAGCAGCTAGATCGGAAGCATACCGCGATGCCGGGCGACGACATCCCTCGCACGCTGGACGCGGCCGAAGGCAGCCGCTTCGGGGTGCCGCGCGACGTCCTGAGTGCGCTTATGGCGCGCTTTACAGCCGACCGTGACGTGCTGATCACCGCCGTGCACGAGTGTCAGCAGCAATTGGCGGCACTTTCTGCTTGGCGTGATGCCGGCCCAGCGAGCGCCCTACCTCAGCAGGACGAACTCCGAACGGTGATTGAGCAACTGCAGCTAGCGCAACGCCACACCGAGGCTACGGTGCGCGCTGCGGGGGAACAGGCGATGGCGCGCGTGGAGGAGGCCCTGCGCAAGGTTGAAAAACAGGCCGCCGCGCAGCGCGCCCGCGATGAGCGCGCCACCGACCTGGTGGCGCAGGCCGCGAGCGAGCGCACGGCCCTGAGTGCCGTGGTGCAGGAGTGCGAGCAGCGGCTCAGCGCGGTGGCGGACACGGCCCACACCAGCGGGGCCGAAGCAGTGGCGCGCGCCGATGATGCGCTGCGGCGCATCGAGGAACTGGGGGGGACGCTGCGCGCGTGCGACGAGCGGACCGCGGAACTGCTGCGGCAAGGCAGCGCGGACCGTGCGGCGCTCAGCAGCGCGGTGCAGGAGTGCGAGCAGCGAGTGACGGCGCTAGCGGCGCGCCTGGATGCGGACGCGGCGAGTGGGGCGGCGCAGCGTGACGAGTGGCAGCGGGTGATCGAGGAGGTGCGGGCCGCACAGGGGCAGGCCGAAGTGGAGGCGCGCGCCACCGCAGACCGAGCCATCGCCCGGGCCGAGGAGGCGATGCGCAGCATCGAGGAGCTTACCGCCGCGCAGCGCGCTCGCGAGGAGCGCGCCACAAAAATCGCGACTCAGCAGGCTGGCGTCGAGTGCCTGACGGTGGATCTCAAGGAAGCGGGAGATGACTTCCAGCGCATGCGGCCCGTTCCGGCTACATCGGCCGAAGCGGTTTCGCAGATCGCCCAGCGCGTTAATGCCGTTGAGGCCGCAGTTGCAGCGTCGAGGCAGCCCATCGAGAAAAGTGCGGTGGCCGGGGTCCTGTCCATTGGGCGCCCACCGGTACCATCGCTGAAAGGCTGGCTCCGGCCGGCACTCGTGGCGGCAGGCTTGCTGCTCGCCTCCCTTGGCACTGTGGTAGCCATTCGGTGGCAAGGCACATCCATCGGACGCAGCGTGACCTTGAGGCGCGCGGAGTTGCCACCGCAGCCGCCGGCATCTGCGCCGCAACGCTCCCTGCCGGCCAGCGCGTTCCAGTTAGGGGTTGAGGCGTTGAGTCGGGGGGACTTGCCAGCAGCGGCCAAAATGTTTGACGACTTGGCGAAGGGAGGAGGTGGTTCCGCTGAGGTGCGGAACAATCTGGCTGTGGTGCTTGCCGAGCGAGGACAGATCGATGCCGCGGCCGAGCAACTGCGCCGGGCGTTGGAGTTGCGCCCCGACTACCAGCGCGCCCGCCTGAACCTGGAGCGCGTCCAGGCTTTGCGTGCGGCGCATTGAGTCATCACGTCACAGGCGTCGACCGCAGCGAGCAAGCGATAGGAAACCCACCCGCTGTCCTGCGGGCGCGGCGGCGGGGCAAGCTGGTCCGCCAGCTTTCCGCCGAGAAGGCCGCTTCCAAGTGACGATCCTCCAGCTTGATCTCCCGGCCTTCCGCAAGCGCTGTGTACAGCGCCGAGATCACCGCTTGCTCCAGTTACGCCCCGGAAAACTCAAGTGAGATCTTGAGCACGGGCGAGAGCAGCACGATGGTCTTGCGCGCCGCTTTGAATGGCTGCGCCGCGGTCCTCCTCCGCCGTCAGGCGGCGCTTCTCGCCCGGGTTGTTCGAAGTTGTAGCCCGACGTTGTAGATCGGTTGAGGCGAACTGGTCACCAGTGACACCGTGCAGCTGGCTGATAAGGCGGGTGGTATGGCATCTGGATTGCTGCATACGCCCTGTCGGTGAGATGGCTTTCCTTCTCTGCTACTTTGAGCATGCGACGGCGAGCTTGATCATCGAAGCATGGCGGACATTCCGATGTGGCTGGTGATAGGTTTAGCAATGATCGTCGTGGCTGAATTATTTCTGCTCGGTCACCAGCGCCGCCTGCTGTTGCTCGACCCGCGGCGGAGCCGTTTCTTTGTGGAACTTGGATCGAGGTGAGGTCAGCAAGATAGGACCCTTTTGAGCTACTTTGAGAGTATGACGGGCGCACCGAGATACAGGATGGGGTATGCCAGGAGAAAAGCAACATCCAGCTGACGCGGCCGGCGTCGATCAGCTTGAGGTTCAAGGTAGGAGGCTCATTGAAGCCGTGGCCCGCTTGACTGCGGACCGTGATCAACTTGCTGCCGCCGTTCGTGATGTCGAGAGCGGCGTTGAGCGTTTGACTACGCACCAGGACGCGCAGGTTGCCGAGATCCGGCAATCACTGGATGGAGTGCAGGCCAAACGGCGGGAGACCGAGGCCGAGAACCGCGTCAGTGGCGAGCAGGCAGCGAAGCAGGCCGAAGAGGCTTTGGAGCGAACGGCAGAGAGTTTGCGGCGCGTCGAGACACTGGCCGCGGCGTCAGAGGCGGGTGACGCGAGCACCGCAGAGTCGCTGGGCCGCCTCTCGGCCAGCTGGCACACGATGATCAACGCGGTTCGCGGCGTCGAGCAGCGGGTCGTCGAATTCGCGGCGCGCCAGGATGTACAACGTGTCGAGCTCCGGCAGCTGCTGCGTCAGGTCGAGATCGAACGGCGACAGGCCGAGGCCGAAGCCCGAGCGCGTGGGGAGCAGCTGACGAAACGAGCCAACGAGGCCTTGGCACGCGGCGACGAGGCCTTGCGACGGATCGCGGCACTGGCTGCGGCGTTCCAGGTGCGTGCGGTGAGTACGACGGAACTCCTCGGTCGGCTCGCCGCCGACTGGGATACACTCATTGGTTCGGTGCGCGGCATCGAGCAACGAATTGCGGATTTTGCCGCGCGCCAGGACTCACAGTTCCACGGACTGCGGCAGGTGCTCGATCAGGCCGAGGTTGAACGACGCCGGGTCGAGGCGGAAAGGTGCGCCGCTGACGAGATCGCGGTAACCTCCGCCAATGAGGCCTTGACGCAAGGCGATGAAGCCTTGCGGCGGATCGAAGCGCTCGCAGAGGCGTCGCAGGCGCGGAGTGCCAGCGCCACAGAACTTCTGGCGCGCCTCGCCGCCGATTGGGACACGCTCATCAGTTCGGTGCGCGGCCTCAAGCGACGCGTCGCAGACTCCGCTGCGGAACCGTCAGCGGAGGGGCCTTTCCCAGAAGGTGTGCAGACCGCGAGCGTGTCGCCGCCGGCCACTGACACCTCGGGAGAGCCGTCGAAGGACCCCGAGGCGGCTGCCGCTGCGGCGAGCCGGCGCAACGCTGTTGCCGCGTGGTTCGGACTCATGGCTCCCGGAATCCTGCTGGCCCAGGCGCTGTTGGTGCTGGCGTTGATTGCGGCACCGTGGCTGACGGCGCATGTGTATGTTGCCCCAGGCGTCAAGATGACCGCTGCAGCGTTGCTGCTGGTGCAAAGCGTCACCGGCGTCTTCGTGCTGCGCGGCACCGGGTGGTCCGCGGTCGTGGCTTTCATGGGCGTGCTGCTGGTCGAGGCGGTGGGTGCCGGCCTGCTCCTCGGCGTGGACCTTCAGCCGCGGTCGCCGGCGATAGCAATCTGCCTGGCCATCCTTGTGATGAGTGTGATGGCGGGCGCTTGGCTGGGCGGGCTCGCGAGTGTGCTGGCGGTTGCCGCGGGCGTCGGAGCGGCCATGCATCCTGGCCCATTCGGGTCCCTATTGCACTCCGCGACACTGTTGTTCAGCCCTGCACTCGACGTCGGCGCCTCCTTCGTGAACGCTCCGCCACTCGCGACCACAGCGGTGCCATTTCCGACCATCCTCAGCGTCGAGACCTTCTATCACGGCAGCCCCGTCGTCGTGGGGGCGTCGACGCCGCTCTTCCTGCCCGCGCTCGCCATTGCATTACTCGCCGTCTCCGTCGGTGGCGGTCTGAACCTGCTGCGGGGGCGAAAGGCGACGGCGGCTGTCGCCGCAGCGATCGTGGTGGCGCACCGGACGGCGGGACAAGCATGACGCGGATCGGGCTAGCCGTTGTGCTCGCGTGCTTGGCACCGGCAGCCACAGCCCAATGTCGCCCGGAAGGGCGGAGTACGTTCGCTGCGGGGCTTCAGGCACTGGCTGACGGCAACCTGCCTGCCGCCGCCACGCAATTCAGCGTCCTTGTACGCGCGCAGCCGGACTGCGTCGAAGCGCGCAACAACCTCGCTGCCGTCGAGGCTGAACAGGGAAGGTTCACGGAGGCGGCCGAACAGCTACGGCGGGTTGTACAACTGCGTCCCGACTACCAGCGGGCCCGCTCCAATCTGCAGCGCCTAGGAGCGCTGGCGGAGAAAGCCACAACGCCCAGCCCCACGACCGCAGCGCCCACGCCGACGCCGACAGAGCCTTTGCCGACGGCAGCGCAGAGCACGGCTACGCCAGAGCCACCCGCCGATGCGGCTGAAACCGTGACCAAAGCCGCTGCGCCCGCGGCGGGCGTGCCCGCCTCGAAAGCGGCAGCCACCTGGCAGAGCTATGCGGTGCCGCCGGACATCGCGGCGCTTGAGCCGCTGGGAGCGACGGCCGGCACGATCGACACGGCCCGGCAGCAGGTGTGCCTGTATAGGCGCGCTGCGGAGGCCATCGTTCCTGAACAGTGCTACCCCATTGCGAAGTTTCGTGTGGGATCGTTGCCGCGGTGGGCGATCGCAGGCAATGGTGAGGGGCGGCCGATCCGCTTGCTCGATGAAAGCGGTCGACTGCGCTTAAGAGTGGCCCCGGAAAGTACGGCCGTCCCGGGCGATGCCGTATGGCTACGCCAGGCGGATTTCGATTCGTTGGCGGCAAAGGTGATCCCGGGCCTGACCGCCTTTGTGACGGTGGACAAACCGGATCGCGCCGCAGACCCCAATACGATTGTTGCGGTCCAGCAAGCCCTCCAGCACTGGCGCTGGGTATGGGAACACAAGCGGTTCGCCGAGTACGTGTCTCAATACAGTCAGTCCTTCGTGCCACCGGCGCCACTTGATCTCGATCACTGGCGCGCGTACAAGCGTCACCTGTTTGAGCAACCGGGAAGCGTTTCTGTGCAGATTACGCCGCCGACCATTTTCGTGGTCGATGACGGCGCCACGGCGATCACGCTGTTCGAACGTTGGTACCGTTCCGCGACCAGCGGGGCGCACGACCTCAAGGCTCTGCGCTGGCAACGGGAAGGTGATGCCTGGAAGATCAGTGCTGAAACGGTATTGCGGACGAACCTCGCAGACCGCATGGCGGCGCGGTGAGCAGGGCGAAGGGGGGCGACTCCACGATTATCCCGTTGAGCCCTGCCCACGGGACGAATTGCGCGGCGTGATTTGAGGTAAGCGATCGCGTTGAAACCTCTGGATCAGTTTGCCAGCGCGTTTGCCTCAGGCGCCGCGCCCGACCGCCGTGTCGATCGCGGCTTCCAAGGCGGTCGCGATCTGCTCGATGTGCTCGTCGCTAATGATGAACGGCGGGCCGAGCATGATCACGTCGCGTGCCGGATCACTGCCGCCAGGATAAAAGAAGACGCCTTCGCCGACGCCGGCCATGATCACCTTCAGTGTCAGTCCGTCCGCTTCGGGGAATGGCTCCAGCGTGTCGCGGTCCCTGACCAACTCGATTCCGAGTAAGAGGCCGCGGCCGCGAATCTCAGCGACGTTCGGATGCGCTTCCAACGCCGACAGCCGATGGCGCAGTTTGCGTCCCGTTTCAGCAGCGCGGTCGACCAGACCTTCTCGTTCCATGATGTCGAGCACCGTGTCGGCCGCTGCGCAGCAGGCCGGGTGCGCCGAGAAGGTGTAGAACATCAACTCGTCGCCGCGCGCGGCGATCGGCGCAACCACCTCCTCGCGAGCAAAGATGGCTCCCATCGGCGCGTACCCGCCGGCGAGGCCCTTGCCGCTGACCAGGATGTCGGGCGTGATGTTCCAGTGCTCGACCGCAAAACGGCGCCCGGTGCGTCCGAAGCCGGTCATCACCTCATCGGCGATCAACAGAATGTTGTGGCGGCGGCAGATTTCGGCGATCTTCGGCCAGTACTCATCGGGCGGAACGACGGCGCCGGCAGTGGAGCCGATGATGGGTTCCGCGACAAAGGCAGCGATGCTGTCTGCGCCCTCTCGCTCGATGAGATGCTCGAGTTCGGTGGCGCAGGCAACGGCGCAGTCCGGGTAGCGTTTCCCCAATTTGCAGCGCAGGCAGTAGGGCGCCGGCGCTTTCGGCAACTCGGGAAACCACGGCTCGAAGCCGGCGCGCCGCTTTGTGTGGCCACCGATCGCAAGCGTGGCGATCGTCGTGCCGTGGTACGACAGGTCGCGGCCGATGACTTTCCATCGCTGCGGGCGTCCCGCTGATAGATGATGCTGCCGCGCCAGGCGGATGACCGCGTCCATCGATTCGGAGCCGCCGCTGGTGAAGAGGACGCGGGAGAGGCCCTCAGGCAGCCAACGCTCGCGCAAGCGCTGGACGAGGCGGATACGGCTCTCGGTTGCAAACGGGGGCACAACAAAAGTGGCATCGCTCAGCGCACGGGCGTACGCCTCCGCGACTTCGCGCCGCCCATGGCCGATGTTGGCAACGATGGCCCCACCGGCGGCGTCCAGGATCTGTCGGCCATCGGGCGTGATCAGGTACACGCTCTCTGTGCGCTCAATGACGACAGGCAATGCGCCGGGGTGGGAGATGAAGGGATACACGTGAGCGCTGCTCCAGTCCATGCGGGAATGCTGCGCATGGAGAGGGGCGCGCTGTCAAGTACGTCCGGGTAGCTGGTCGAGAATGCCAGGCGGTATGGTCGTCGAGATAGGCAGTGTGTTCGGTGATATCCTGCCGCGCCCGCGGCGTGATGGTCAGGTCGAGGCTCACGCGCTCTTGCGATGTTTTTTCGCTCGCTCCCGTCGGTGACGGGCGAGTTCCGCACGGCGGGCTTCCCGCCACGCGTCATTGACAGGTTCGGACGGTCCAGAGGCCAGACCTTCGAGCAGGAGCTCGTCAACATGAGCGACGGCGTCACGCTTCAGGTCGCGCCGAACGAGCTCCCGCAAGTATTCATTGGTGGAGCCGTAGGCCCCGAGGCGTTGCACTTTCTTGTCGAGCTGCTCCCGCAGCGAGCGCGGTAGCGAAAAGTTCATGGTGGAGACCTTGGTCTTCTTCATCAGGAGTGAGCGCACCATGCCATCAAGAACGAGTCTAAATCCGCACAGGAATTGTGAGCCCTGCCTGGTCTCGGCCATTGACGGTCCTCCAAACCTGTCGCGAAGTCTTACCGGGGCGACATTTTGTCGCAATCCTTCGCCCGATGCCCGGAAATACGGGAGTTTTTCCGGGGCGCACTTCGGCCCTATGTCGGCTTTGGAGGGGGAGGTGACAGTCAACGCACTGGTGGACTTTTCCACTTCACGGATCTATTTGAACGGCCGAATCGTGAGCGTTTCTAGGGAGAGATGAAAGGAGGGACTCTTAACGTTTCTACTCTACAAGATCGATAGGTCTACTGCGACTCTTCTGCGCGAAGTGAGCCTTGCTGGCCGGATGGGTCCCATTGCTTCATACGTTGCATCGCAGCCTTCAGAGGCTGGGCGGCCGCGTCCCTGGTGCGCGGCGGAACAGGATCTCCTAATCGCGCTCGGCGCTTCTCCTCCGGAGCGGCACGCCTTGGTTATCGACGTGTATCCGAAGGGAAAAGAGGTTGCGCTGTGCCGGTTGCGGCACATGTGGGGTTTTTCGTACCGCGACTGGACCCCGGTCGCCTTGGGTCTGGAATTCGTTTTTGAGTACGAATCTACAAAAGACCCTATCCAGTTCAAGAAGCGTTTCGCGATTCCGGAGCAAGAAGGTGACCGCTTGTGCACCTTCCTGTACCTCCAAGCCGGAATCGAGTCAGGTAGATGGGTATTTGGGCCCGTCGGGTACGTGAATGGGGCGTTGCTCCGCGCTGACGCATTTCAGTATTTCGTTTCGGTACTCCCGCGTTTCCTACAAGGGTAGCCTTAGCGTAGCCCACGAGGGGAGGTGGCGATCGATGAGTAAGTTACTCTCAGTAGCTGCATTCGTTATCGTCTTCGAGGCGATTGTTTTCGCACAGGGCACATACACCGTGAAGGATGAGGACTTTGGCTGCACGGACCGGGATAAATTCGAGAGGTTAGTACGCTACATCACTGACCGTGATAAGGAAGCTTTCCAGAAAACCCTGGACGCCGGCCTTTTGAGGGGGGACTGCATCATATTCAAGGTCGGTGACGAGGTTTATCTTGAGGACAGTGGTGGCATCTTTTCTGGCGTTGTGAAGTTACGACCCAAGGGTTCAACCCAGGAGTTCTGGACGTTCAGGGAGACCATTCACGGTAGACGGTAGCATCGGACGCTGCCAAAACTTCGACGCAAATGAGAAGCCGGGCTCTCGGGCCAACACGAAAGAGCTCACATGGTACCCTCTTGGTGAGTTTCACCCTTGCAGCAAGTGTCCCTTCAAGTAATCCAGTAGCCTAGCAGGTAAAGTGCACGAGCTGTCGCCGATTGCCATAACCTCCGACTCGGAATGAGTTGCCCGAGGGGCTGGTGACGCACATTGCTGTCGCCCCGCTCTCAGTCACGCACGGGTGACAACCTTCGCACGTAAGGTCGTCGTCTGAGTCACCGTCGTGGAAGATCTCCAGGTGTTCCTCGGACTCCATAGGTCAGTGGCTGGCCTGAGTGCTTCGCCAGTGGTACAAAATCAAGGTCCAGCAAACAGAGCTGGGCTATCAGCCCAACACCAGAGAGGTATTGCCAACATGACAGATAGCAGCGTCAAGCAAATCGAATTGACCACGGTACGGCAGCTCGTGGACAACACCGAGAAGCTGGTGACCAAGGCGATCGAGGTCGCGCGCCCCAGGACGGACGCGGGCAAACTCATCGACGAGGCTCAGCCGCAGTGTGAACGTCTGGCGTACGCGGCGACCGAGTTGGCTGCGGCGGAGAACCTGTTGGCGTACGCCCGGGCTGCGGCCGAGCATGGAGAGCGTGATGCAATGGTCGAAGCAATGGCCGCAGTATTCGCCGCAGAAGTTGCGCACCGCCTGAGCAGCCAGCTCGACGCACACGCAGGCGAGTTCGGCTTGAGCGACGATGTTCTAAACGACACGCTCGGTGCGGCAGCGATGAAAGCGATCGTCCGTGCCGCGCTCAGCGACGGGCGGGTACAGGCGATCGGCCGCCACGTCATCGAGCAGCGCGGCGTGAACCACTCGTGGATCGCGGAAGAGATGGCGGTGATGAGCCGCGATGCCGTGCGGCAGTTCGCCGACACCGAGGTGATGCCGATCGCCGATCGGCTGCACCGCCAGGATGAACTCATCCCGGAGGACCTCATCCGCAAGATGGCGGAGTTGGGTTACTTCGGCATGTCGGTTCCGGAAGAGTTCGGCGGCGGCGGCATGGGTAACCTGGTCATGATCATCACCACTGAGGAGCTGTCGCGCGCCTCGCTCGCCGGTGCCGGCAGTTTGATCACGCGCCCCGAGATCTTGACCAAGGCGCTGCTCAAAGGCGGCACCGAGGCGCAGAAGAAGAAGTGGTTGCCGCGTATTGCCAGCGGCGAACTCATGGTGGGGATCTCGGTCACCGAGCCGGACATCGGCTCGGACGTCGCTTCGGTGAAGTGCCGCGCCGACGCCGGTGAGGTCGGCGGGCGCAAAGGCTATCTCATCGACGGCGCCAAGGCGTGGTGTACCTTCGCGGGCCGCGCTGATGTCCTCGCGCTGTTGACGCGCACCGATCCGGACATGAAGAAGGGGGCACGCGGCTTGTCGCTCTTCATCGTCGAAAAGGACCCGTTTACCGGCCACAACTTTGAAATGCGGCAGCCCGCGGGCGGAATCCTAGCGGGCAGGGCCGACCCGACACCCGGCTACCGCGGCATGCACTCATACACCCTCAACTTCGACAACTACTTTGTGCCGGCCGAGAATCTGGTAGGCGAGGCCGGTGGGCTCGGAAAGGGATTCTACCTGCAGATGAGCGGTTTTGCCGCCGGACGGCTGCAGACCGGCGGCCGTGCCACCGGTCTGGCGCAGGCGGCGCTCGAGCGCACGGCGGACTATTCCAACGACCGCAGGCAGTTCGGCGAACCGATCGGCAACTTCCAACTGACGCAGTACAAAATCGGTCGCATGGTGACACACATCATGGCGGCGCGCCAGCTGACGTACGCCGCGGCGCGTGCCATGGACGCGGACGAGTCGATCGCGCTGGAACCGGCCATGGCCAAGCTCTTCGCCTCCGACGTGGCCGTGTGGGTTACGCAAGAAGGGCAGCTGCTGCACGGCGGTTGGGGTTACGCGGAGGAGTTTGCCATCTCGCGCTGCGTCGTCGACGCCTTGGTGCTGCCGATCTTCGAGGGCGTGAAGCCGATTCTGGAACTGAAAGTAATCGCCCGCAACCTGCTGGCGGCGTGAGACCGGGATGTCGAAGCACTCGGTTGTGAACGTGTCCCAAGTGGCGACCATCGACAAACAGGCTTTGCTGAAGCGCGTTGGGGCGCTCGCCGCACCGAAGCTTGCTCTGGTGGAAGAAGGCTTGCGGCAGGTGCTCAGGCTCTGATCGCGCCCGAAGTTGCGCGCAGTGCGAAACGTCGTGATGGGATAGACCGGATCTCGCCCAGCGAGCGCAAAGACGAGGCGGCAGCGCGCCACGCTACCACGTGTACCGGACACGATAGCGCACTGTCGCCTCTCCGTCCCTTTTCACCTGTACCGGGAAGTGAATCGTCCGCGAATCAAGTTTTTCGTAGTTCTGAGTCTTCTGCGTGATCTCCCAATTTACCCAGCGGTAGAGATTCTCCTTCACGATGACGGTGACGGCTTCATCCTTGTGATTGCGCAGCTTGACCTCGATTTCCTCTTCCAGCCAGCGCTGCTTCGTGTCGACTTTGAAATCGATCTGCTTGCGCTCACCGACAATGTCAAACGCACTCCCGAGGTTGATCAGGACCATCTCGTCTTTCGGAGTGTGGTCGATGGCGTCTTCACCAATGAACTCGAGCGACTTGTCTGCAGGGTCGAGCTTGCTCACTCGGACCCGTCCGGACGGCAACGGCATGCCCAGGCCGTTGCCCTTGGTGTTCTTGAAGCGCAAGTAGATGTCGACCTTCGGGTTTGCCTCCGACGTCCCGTAGTCGCGATCGGTCATCGGATTCGCGAAGATGCCCCGAAACCCGGCGCCGAGTCCGTAGTACACCAGCACCTTGTCGCACGGCACGTCGTGCGTGGGCGTGAACAATTCGATTTGTTTCGTTGAGTTGTTCGGCAGGCTCGTTGGTCGACCGAGAGTGTAGAGGTGGTACTCGAAGAACGCTTTCTCCTCGAATCCGGCTCCTCCCTCCCGCTTCCTCATCAACGCGGCCTCTGCGTATTCCGTTCTCGCCTCGCGACGCGGTGCGCGGTGCACGTCGCCCGCGACCAGCTTCAGCTTGGCCTCGGGATAGCCCGCACCCGACTGGTTGATGATGCTCACCCACGCACCGAGGTCGAGCACGCCGCTATTCGCGTCCTTGCCCTCGGCGAAGATGATGTTGTAATCGGCCCACCAGGTCATTCCGCCGGTCTGGTACGTAACACGTGTCTGATGCGACCCTGCCTTCTCGGCGGCAATGTCCCACACGAGCGTTGGCTTGGTGATGAGGCCGCCCGGCAGTTCCGGAAAGCGCACGTTCGAGTAGCCGCTGATGATCTGCACTGCACCGCTTGCGTCCCTGAGGATCAACCCTCCGGCCGTACTGGTTAGCGTTCCGGTAAACGTGGCGACATTGTCGCCGCGCACCTGTTCGACAGTGATCGTGCGATCGAGGTATCGCTCCATGAGCTTTGCCGCGCTGACGAGATCGAACTGGTAGTTCTGCTCCAGGACCCGTGTGCCGGTCGGATCCGTGAGCGACGCGAACGTTACGGTCGTCGGATCGATCTGGGCCGCGACGTCCGTGAATCGGACCGTGCTGCGTCCCTTCTCGATCGAGATCTCGCGCTCTTGCTTCACCACCGCATACCCGGGAATCGTGGCGCTGTACTGCTGGTTGTATCCGCTCGTTTGGGGCCCCGGGCGGTACAGCTCGGGCGGAATCGCGCCCGGCGCGGCGGTGCTGTAGATCGTCAAGGCAACAGACCCTGCGGGCTCCTCCGTGATGGCCGCAACGCGCAACGCACACAGTACAATCATCGCTACCGTGGTGATGGACCACCGCCCGATTGCCCATACCGCTGCTGCTGCACCGACGGTACACACTTCTCGACCAGTCATTCACGCTCCTTTCCAGCAAGCTACCGCTGCCTCACTCTTGTGCAGGTTTTTCCACACGGTGCATGATGTTGTCCGAGTGGCCGGCATTGTCAACGACAACCAGGCAACGGACGTCACGACGTGACCTCGGGTTGGCCCTACGGCGGGCGAAGGAGGTTCTTAGAGGTACGCTGTGAGCAAGACGAAGCCACCCCATCGCCCTGCTGATCGCCCTACGCGCAGATCCACGAGCAGCTTCGCCGCCGGGGCACGCCGATACCCACCAACGACCTCTGGATCGCGGCCTGCTGTCTGGAGGCCGGCGCGGCGTTGCTCACGGCAGACCCGCATTTCCAACGGGTCGAGGATCTACGCACCGTCCAGCTGGAGTACCCGCCTGCTCACCGTTGAGCCTGTTTCGTCCCGTGAAACCCTGAGAATTTCGGCGGCGCAGCCGAGCGAGAGGTCGGAGGCCACGCCGCCGGCCTGAGGCGTCGCTCCGGACCGTGCTTTTGTGATATGGGAAAGCGGCAATGGGGCAGCAGCGGTGAGGGCGGCGGCAGGCAAGTCGACAGTGAAGCGGGGGCGCACGTACGCTTCTGAAAAGGACGTGCCCGTCATCGTCGTCCGCGAAGAAGCGCGCTCCTACCCCGAGCGCACAACCCAGTTCATCGAGCAGCTCGGTGACCTCCGCAACCATCAGACCGCGCTGCCGCGGATCGCCCGCGACGCGAAGCTGACCGCTTTGATTGAGAAAGCCGTCCACGAGGTTCCCACCACCCACGACCTCTACCAGCACGACGCCCGCGACCTCTCGATGATCAAGCCCGAGAGCGTACACCTGGTTGTAACCTCGCCGCCCTACTGGACCCTCAAAGAGTACCGCCGCACACCCGCCCAGCTCGGCTTCGTCGGTGACTACGAGCGCTTTCTCGAAGAGCTGGACAAGGTGTGGCAGCACTGCCTTCGCGCTCTCGTCCCCGGCGGACGGCTCATCTGCGTAGTGGGAGACGTCTGCCTCTCGCGGCGCAAGAACAACGGACGGCATACCGTTGTGCCGCTCCACGCCTCGATCCAAGAGCACTGTCGGCGCTTGGGGTTCGACAACCTCGCTCCCATCATCTGGTACAAAATCGCCAACGCCGTCTACGAGGTCGAGAACGGCTCGGGCGGCTTCCTGGGCAAGCCCTACGAACCCAACGCGGTCATCAAAAACGACATCGAGTTCATCCTCATGCAGCGCAAGCCCGGGGCATACCGTAGCCCGTCAGTCACCACGCGCGTCCTCAGCGTCATTCCCGCCGACAAGCATCGCGAATGGTTCCAGCAAGTCTGGAACGGCTTGACTGGTGCATCGACCAGACATCACCCCGCCCCGTTCCCGCTCGAGCTTGCGGAGCGACTCATCCGCATGTTCAGCTTCGTGGGCGACACTATCCTCGATCCATTCATGGGGACGGGTACAACCAACCTCGCCGCGGCTCGCTGGGGCCGGCACAGCGTTGGTGTCGAGGTCGATCCACATTACTTTGACTACGCCCGCAACCGCTTGACTAACGCGACGCAGGACCTGTTTGCAAAGACGCGCATTAACGTCGTGCGCGCCTGAAGGTATGCATGCTCACAGGTCTCGACCCTCGCCTCGCTGCCGCTGTCCGCCACTTCTGGCAAACGCGTAGGCGCCAGGGCAGCAAACAGGGTGCCGTAAGCGGCCGCCGTGACTACGGCAGCCGTACCGAGGTCACCGGAGGCAAACACCTCGACGGCTTCGTCACCCTGCTCCACAATCTTCTTGTGGAGAGCGGCCTACCCGACGCAGCGATCCTCCGCCAGCGGTCGAAATTGGTGCTGCCAGGCTTCTTCCGCCCGACAAAGCAGTGGGACTTGCTCATCATTGCTGACGGGAAACTACTCGGCACCCTTGAGCTGAAGGCGCACGTTGGCTCGTTCGGCAACAACGCCAACAACCGCGCGGAGGAGGCACTCGGCAACGCAACCGACCTCTGGGCGGCGTACAAGAACGGCGCCTTTCAGCCATCACCTCAACCTTGGCTCGGCTACCTCGTCCTTGTGGAAGAGGCAGCGGCCTCGACCCATCCGCTGAAGCCGCGCTCGCCCCACTTCCCGGTCTTCGAGGAGTTCGAGCAAGCTTCGTACATCGCGCGGTACGAGATACTTTGCACCAAGCTCGTGAGAGAGCGGCTGTACACCGCCGCCTGCTTGATCGTCTCGGACAAAGAGGGCGGCTTGCGTGGCCGGTACCGCGAGCCCTCGTCGGAACTGAGCTTCGCCAATTTCGTCGGTTCGCTCAGCGCTCACGCGCTCGGCTATGCTACGGGGCGGCTCTCCCGGAGCTGAACAGGCCGAACGGTCCAAGCAGTTTCGATCACGGACACCTCGCATTTACCCATTTGCGGTGTATGCCTGAAACGACTAAAGTGTATGCCCGTTGTCGAGGGTAACATGGCAGCCCGATCGGCGCTCAAGCGTAAGGCGTTCTTCATCGACGAGCAGTCGCTGCGGCGGGCGAGAAAGGCGCTCGGCGTTCAAACGGACGCCGACGCGGTGCGTGCCTCCCTCGAATGGGTCGCGGAAATGGAGGAGTTCTGGCGCTTCATGCGCCGCGCGCGCGGCAAGCTCCGGCCCGGAAGCATTGCGGAGCCCTGAGTGCGGTGGGCGATCATCGACACCGGGATCTACATCGGTCACTGGGGGCGTGGCCTCTACGCCGAACTGCTGGCTACGACGCAGCAGACATTTATCGTGCGTCATTCCGCCGTCGTGCTGTCCGAGCTGCGGCGTGGAGCAAGAACTCGCTCGGCCGAAGCCCTCGTCGATAGCCTGCACCGGCTTGCCGCTGAGCGCTGGGCGCCAACGGAGAACGACTGGTGGGAAGCCGGTCGCCTGGTTCGGCGCCTCGGCGACAGCCGCGGCTGGGAGGTGGCCAAGCGGCGCGAGTTCCAGAACGATGCCCTCATTGCACTGACCGCGCGACGGCACGGGGCCACCATCGTTACGGCTAATCGTTCGGACTTCGAACCGCTGGCGAGAACGCTGCGGGTCGCCGTGCTGTACGCCTGAGAAAGTGGCGACCCAGCAGGGAGCCGCCCGCTGAAAGAACGCGGGTCGCAGCCCTAAAACTCGTACGCCTTGGTCAGCTCCGGATCGCCCTGGGCCAGCGCCTTGGCGAGACTGACCATGACTTGACACTGCTTGAAGGTGGCGTCGTCCTGCATCTTGCCGTCGATCATCACCGTGCCCCTGCCGTCACCCATCGCGGCGATGACCTTCTTCGCCCACAACACCTCTCCTACCGGCGGCGTGAACACCTTCTTGGCGATGTCGATCTGCGCCGGATGCAAACTCCAGGCGCCCACGCAACCCAACAGGAACGCGTTGCGGAACTGGTCCTCGCACGCCACGGTATCTTTGATGTCGCCGAACGGGCCGTAGTACGGCAGGATGCCGTGGGTGACACAGGCATCGACCATGCGCGCCATCGTGTAGTGCCAGAGATCCTGCTGCGCCGTGGTCCGCGGCGCGTTTTCGTTGGCCGGGTCCGGATCACTGCGCACCAAGTAACCGGGGTGGCCACCGCCTACCCGCGTGGTCTTCATGCGCCGTGACGCGGCGAGGTCGGCTGGCCCGAGCGACAGGCCCTGCATGCGCGGGCTGGCGCCACAGATCTCCTCGACATTGGCGACACCGGTGGCGGTCTCCAGAAGCGCGTGGAGCAATAGCGGCCGCTTCAAACCGGCCCTCGCCTCCAGCTGCGCCACCAGCCGGTCCACATAATGGATGTCCCACGCCCCCTCCACCTTGGGAATCATGATCACGTCCAGCTTGTATCCGATCTCGGTGACCAGCTCGATGAGGTCGTCCAACACCCACGGTGAATCCAGACTGTTCACGCGGGTCCACAACTGGCACTTTCCGAAGTCCATCTCTTTGGCTATGCGGATCAGGCCTTTGCGGGCTTCGATCTTCTTGTCGGCTTGGATGGCGTCCTCGAGATTTCCCAGCAGCACGTCACACTGCTTGGCGAGGCCCGGCAGCTTCGCCGCCATCTTGGCGTTGCTGGGATCGAAAAAGTGGATCATACGGGACGGCCGGAACGGAACCTCGCGCACTGGTTCTGGGGCGCCGATGGCCAGGGGTTTGAAGAAATCTTTCGCGCTGCGCATGGAATCACTCCTAGAGGGAACGCCGCTAGAACCGAACGTTGAATCTACCGAGCTACCGCATTTAACCGAGACTACAGGTTCTCGGCTGGTTTTCAACCCGTCGAGCAGAGGCGAAGGCTGCGCGAGATCAGACGCGGCCCGGTTAACCCGGATTGCCCGGTCACCACAGGGAATGGTATTCGATCCTGGCCGGTCCAGCTTTTTGCGGAGAAGATGAAGCGGGATCTGACCGACATCAAAGCCATGGCGGCGGAGATGAGATCCGTCGCGAGGCGGCGACGATGAAGGCTGCGCGCCGGGGTGAAAGGAGCGAAGCATGGAGTTGCACGACGTACGCTACGAAGTCGATGACGCGGTGGCGCTGATCACGCTCGACCGGCCGCGTTACCGCAACGCGCAAAGCTGGCGCCTGCTGGATGAGCTGGACGTGGTGCTCGACCACGCCATGGCCGACGCCAAGATCGCCGTCGCCATTGTGCGCGGCACGGGCGAGCACTTCTCGGCCGGCCACGATCTCGGCACGCCGGAGCAAATCGAGGACGTGCTGCGCCGCGGCATTCCGCCCGTCGGCCCGGAAGAGTACGACAGCTTTCGCAAGTACAACCTCGAGCTGAACCTCAAGTGGCGCAACCTGCCGAAGCCGACGGTGGCCATGGTCCGCGGTTACTGCATTTACGCCGGCTGGATGATCGCGGCGTGCATGGATGTCATCTTCGCCGCGCCCGATGCCCGCTTCCTCGCCGGCCAAGTAGAGTACTTCTCCATCCCGTGGGACATCGGCGCGCGCAAGGCGAAGGAGTTGCTGTTCGAGAACCGCTTCATCAGCGCCGAGGAAGCGCACGCGCTCGGCTTCGTGAACCGCATCATCCCCGCCGAGCACCTCGAAGCCGAGACGCTGGCGTGGGCGCGGCGCGTGGCCGAGAGCCCCGCCGGTATGCTGCGCATGGCCAAGCTCGCCATCAATCACACGCAAGATATTCAGGGCTTCACCAACGCCCTGGAGGCGGCGTTTCACAACTACGTGGTCATGTCACAGCTGGCCGGCTACCCGCGCCCGTACCCGACCGATCGCCGGCTCCCCGGCGTCGATCTGGCGCTGCGCGGCGCCCGCGGCGAACGCGCCGGCCAGTCGAAAAGCTAGCCCGAAATGCCAGTGAGTTAGGGAGAGTTCGGTCTGGCGGGCGCCCTTCGAGACGGCCGCCGAGGAAACGCGGCCTCCTCAGGGCGAGCGGTTATGTTGTTGCAAGGGGAAGATTTTTCCCCGCTCACCCTGAGGAGGTGCCATCCTTTCAGGCGTCGTCTCGAAGGGTGCGATCTGGGTCGGCTTCGCAGTGCCGTTTGATGGCATCCAGTGATGCCTGCACCGTGGCTCGGGTGTGTGGCCCGAGGTAGAGCCGCTCGAACGCCCAGCCGATCACGCCGAGCGGCAGGCGGACTTCCAATGCCGCGGTCAGCCGGCAGCCGCCGCCGCGTGCTGCCAGCGTGTAGGTCTCGTCGAAGTAGAAGGCGCCGACTCGCAGCAGGGAACGCAGCTTACGTTCGCGTACGACCTCCTGCGGCCGGTCGTGCAAGATGCGGAACACGCCGTGGCGGCAACGCCAGCGGACGTGCTGTCCCGGCTGCGGGTAGTCTGGCGGCGCATCCAGGGCAGCGCAGACGCCCACATCCCACTGTACCACTTCCGCCGGATCACACAGTGCGCGCCACACACGCGCAGGGCTAGCGTTGATGTCTGTACTCACGGCAAAAGCATACACCAGGGCACTCTAGCGTGGCGCCGTGGCGCTGCACAATCGTCGATGACCCGGCCAGTACTGTCCTTCGATGTTCCTGTCGTGACGGCGAGGCGATAGCGACGCCGAGCACGCTCTACGCCGGGACCAGTAACGGTGTACGAGGCGGTGGTGGAAGCGATTGCCGCCGTGCTGAAGCGGCCTCCACCCTAACCCTCCTCCGTTCGCGGAGGTGCTCACGGAGGAGGGGACACTACCATCCTCCGTTTGCGACTTCCTCTGGTCCCCTCCCCTGTTGCCACCTCCGGCAACGGGGGAGGGCCAGGGAGGAGGCGCTTTGCCACGCTGCCTTCGTGTATAACAAGCCTCAGGCTGCACGCCCTGCCGCTGCGTCGAGGATCGCCTTCCTTAGTAGCGCCTTGACGATCTGGATCTTGAACCTGTTCCCGTTCAGGGGCTGGACTCCGCGGACCGCGATCGCTGCCGCCGCCTCCGCGGTCGCCTCGTCGAGCGCCTTGCCGACAAGGAATTTCTCGACCTCTCGGGCCCGCAACGGAACCGGGGCGACTGCCCCCAGTGCCACTCTGGCGTCAGTGACCTTGTTGCGGTGGATGGTGAAGACAGTGGCGAGGCCCACGATGGGAAAATCGATGGCGTTGCGGATCCTGAACTTGAGGTAGCTCTGCACGCTCTTGCGCGGCGGAGCAGGAACCTCGATCGCGGTGACGAGCTCACCCGGCTCGAGCCGGGTCGTGCTCATGAGGCCAGCCGTGAAGAAGTCCTCGACGGCGACGGTCTTCTTCGTGGTCTTGACCTTCGCGCCCAGGGCGAGCAGCGCGGGCGCTAGATCCGACGCGTTGACCGCTACGCAGCCGCAGGTGACACAGCGGCCCGCTTCCGCCTCGACCGCACCCAGGTCTAGGGTGGACACGTCTTCGGCGTCGATGGTGCGCGTGGAGGGCGCACGTGTGGTCGCTCTGGCGGCCTTGGTCTTGGCGAGGGCTGCAATGTTCACTTCGACGTCGGTCTGCACGGCGCCGCGCTCACCGGCTCCGGCCTTCACCTTGCCGCCCTTGAACGCCGCGTCGATCGACAGGGCCGCCCGCCGGCCCGCAGCGATGGCCGCGATCACCGTCGAGGCGCCGGTCACCGCGTCGCCGCCGGCAAACACGTCCCGCAGGTTCGTCGCTTGCGAGTCTTCATCAGCGACGATCAGGCCGCGCTTGGTCTTGAGCGAGCGCTCGACGCCGCTGAGGTCCGGTGCCTGGCCGATGGCCAACAGCACGCAGTCCGCCTTGACGGTCATCTTCGTCGACGGATCGTACGTCGGCCGGAAGCGCCCCTCGCTGTCGAAGACCGAGGTGCACCGCTTGAGCTCCATCCCCGTGATCTTACCGCCCCTGGTCAGGATCCGGTGCGGTCCCCAGGATGGCAGCAGCTTGATCTTCTCTTCGAGCGCCTGCTCGATGTCCTCGGGAAACGCGGGCATGATCTCGCGCGCTTCGAGGCAGGCCATGGTGACCTCCCGCGCGCCCAGACGCAGCGCCGAGATGGCCACGTCGACGGCCACGCTGCCGCCGCCGATGACCAGCACCTTCTTCCCCGGCGCCTGCCTGCGGCCGCGCTGGATGTCGATGAGGAAATCCATGCCGGAGAGCAGCAGTTCCTCGTTCTCCATCCCCAGCGTCTTTTGCCGCCACGCCCCGCTGGCCAGAAAGACGCCGTCGTAGTCCTTGCGGAGGCGCTTGAGCGTCGCCGCCGCGCCCCCGATCTCGGCGTTGAGCACAAACCCGATCCCCATCTGGGCAAACGCCCGGATCTGTTTATCCACGACGCTCTTGGGCAGGCGGTACGCGGGGATGAAGTAGCGCAGCATGCCACCCGCCTCGGGCATCCTGTCGAACACGGTGACACGGTGCCCAATCTTCCGGAGGTAGTAAGCGGCGACCATGCCGGCCGGGCCGGCGCCGATGATGGCCACCTTCTTCTTGGTCTGCGTCTTGGGCGGCCGCATGAACGTCGCGAGGTTTTCGAGAATGTAGTCGCCCAGGTGCCGCTCGATGACCCTGGTGGCCACCGGTTCATCGAACTCGATGCGGTTGCAGTGCGACTGGCAGAAGTGCGGGCAGACACGGCCGGTGATTGCCGGCATCGGGTTATGATCGAGCAGAAGCTGGGCGGCCTGCTCAATCTTCCCGGCGCGGATTTTCTCCAGGTAGGCCGGGATGGGCACGTGCGCAGGGCAATTGGCGGAGCAACCCGGCATGCACGTCTGCACGGCCCCAAAGATGGAGTGGTAGCGGTTCTCTCCGAGGACGGCACCGCACTGCTCGCCGCCTTTCCTGAGGCAGTGGAAGAGGTTGTCGGGGGCGCGGTAGTACCAACAGCGCGGCTCCTGGCAGAGGTTGCCGCCGACCGTGCCCATGTTCCGGACCTGCGGTGAAGCCACGGCGCGGGCCGCCTGCGCCAGCACGGGGTACTTCTCCCGGATGATCCCATGGCAGGCGACATCGGAAAGCGTGGTCAAGGCGCCAATCCGTAGCCCCTTCTTGCCCTCCTTCACGCTCCGCAGCCCTGCGATCGGTTTGATGTCGACCAGCAGCTCGGGGTAGCTGGGATGGATATTATCCTTGAGCACGCCGACTAGATCCGTGCCGCCGGCGACGATGGCGGCCTTCTTCCCGCGCTCGGCGGACAGCCTCACCGCTTCATCGAGCGAGTTCGCCGCCACATGCTCGAAATATCGCATCGGCATGGTCCACCTCACACCTTTCCCAGCGCCATGAGAACCTTCTCCGGCTTGACCGGGATGTCGTCGATCCGAACGCCGATCGCGTTGTAGATGGCGTTCAGGATCGCCGCCGGCGTGCAGGTCAGGACGCCCTCGCCCAGGCCGCAGGCGCCGTACTCACCGGCGCCCCGCCATACCTCCATGAGCACCGGGTCGATATCGGGCATGTCGGCTATGGTCGGGATCTTGTAGTCGATCCAGTTGAAGTTGAGGGGCACGCCGGTGGCTTGGTCGTAGATAATCTCCTCGGTCAGGGTCTCGCCGACGGCGATGACCTGGCCGCCGATCTGCTGGGCCTCCGCGCCGGAGGCGTACATCACAGTGCCGCAGTCGCTCACCACAACCAGTTTCAGCACCTGCGTGAGCCCGGTGCTGGTGTCGACCTCCACCTCGGCGAAGTTGGCGATGAAGGGCACCCCGGTGCGCTCGGCCAGCGGCGGCCGGCTCAGCTTGACCGTAATGGGCACCAGGTCCCCCTGCATGAGCAGATCCCTGACGCTCCTGCCCGCGCCGGGAGACGCCTTCGGGAAGATGCGGCCGTCGGCAACCTCCAGCTCCACCGCCGGCAGATCGAGCTGGGGTGCCAGCTTGTCGATGAGCTTCTGCTTGATCTCCTTGGCCGCCACCGCCAGCACTTCCGACTGCAGGAAGGCGACCGAGCTGTCGGTCTGCACGCAGTCCCTGCCGCTGGTGTTGGTATCGACCACTGCGACCCAGTGGATGTCGTCCGGGCACACGCCCAGGAAGCCGAGCGCTTCGGCGCAACCGAGGACGTTGCAGGTGTTGGAGCCGGTTCCGGTCTCGACCGTGGGCGCATCCAGTGTCACGGTGCAGTCGGGATTCACGGTGATGCCGGCCTGCACCTCACCGCGGCGTTCCTCCTGCCACTCCGCGTGCCAGCCGGGGTGGAACGAGAACCCGACGCCGCGCTTCTTCACCCGGTCGCAGATTGGTCCCTGGCCCGGCGCGTGCCGCTTCTCCTTCCAGCCGATGCGCTCCGCACCCTCGTGGAGAACCGCCGTCAGGCTCTTGTCGGGCAGCTGCTCCCACTCGTGCCCGAAGTTCTTGATGGCGAGGTCGATTGGATCCATGCCGAGCTTCTCGGCCAGCAGGTCGACCATGTGCCCCATGATCAGGTTCAGCTGGGAGTTGCCGACGCCGCGCATCATGCAGGCGGGGAGCTTGTTGGTGTAGACTCCGTACGACTCGAACCTCACGTTGGGAATGTGGGCGAGCGCCACCTCGGTCACCTCCTTGGGGCAGAACTTGAGCGCAAACATGGTGTGGTCCGCGTGGGCGCCGGCGTTGCCGATCGACTTGAAGGACATGTAAGTGATGGTCCCGTCCTGCCTCGCGCCGAACTCGGCGGTGTAGATCGCCGCCTGACGCCCGTCGTGGAAGCTCTCACGGCGAGTGTGCTTGAACTTGACGGGCCGGCCGGTCTTCTTCGCCAGAAGCGCGGTGAACAGAAAGAACGGCTGGTCGCCGCTGTCGCCGCGGCCGAACTGTCCACCGACGTACGGGCTGATTACGCGGACCTTGTGAAGGGGCAGATCCAGCATCTGGCTGATGTGCATCCGGCTCTGGTCGGTTTCGTAGGAGTTTGACCAGACGGTGAGCTGATCGTCGCGCCACTCCACCATGCAGCACCAGTTGTCCAGGGAGTTCTGGGTGGCGTTGTGATAAGTCGAGGTGCCCTCGACTACCACTTCGGCCTCGGCCAGGCCACGGTCGAGGTCGCCCTTATCTACAAACACGTTGGGGCCGCCCACCGGGTCCTCGGGCATGACGTTGTCGGGGGCGATCTCGGGATGGAGCACCGGTGCGCCAGGCTTCATCGCCTCGTAGGCATCGAGCACGAAGGGCAGCACTTCCCAGTCGACCTCGATCAGCCGCAGCGCCTCCTCGGCGATCTCCTCGCTCTCGGCCGCGACGACCGCGCCCAGCTCCTCGCCGACCCAGCAGGCGTAGTCGCCGAGCACGCGCCGGTCGCGGAAGCGCCGCCACATCATGCGATCGTAGGAGACCGTGTCGACGCCGTCGGTCCAGCCGGCGTTGGTCGGCTTCAGTGAGGCGATCTCGGGGTCACGGTAGGTGAGGATCGCAGCCACGCCGGGGAGCTTCTCCGCCTTGCTGATGTCGAGGCGCTTGATGCGGGCGTGGGCGTGCGGGCTGCGCAGGACCTTGGCGTAGAGCAGGTTGGGGACACGGACCTTGGAGGCGAGGTCGTCGGCATACATCGCCTTGCCGCCGGCCTTATCCCAGCCATCGATGCGGGGCCGGTAGCCGCCGATGTGCCTGCGCGGGACGCGCGGTTGATAAGGCTTTCTCATCGGGCGCCTCCTCGCCCAAATCCCAGTGAGTTCAGCAACGACGTGCCACCATCGCACGCTTCGAGACGGCGCCTGGAAAGACGGCGCCTCCTCAGCGTGAGCGGTAAAGTTTTTACGCTTCGGAAGAATATCCGCTCGCCCTGAGGAGCCGCCTTCTCCTGGCGGCGTCTCGAAGGGCGCCCGCCGGGCCGCACCGCTCCTAACCCACTTCCATTGCTCTTAGCCGCGATCTTCTCGGACGCGTGTAGCACCGCCTGGGCGATGCCGGCGTAGCAGCCGCAGCGGCAGATGTTTCCGGACAGGGCCTCCTTCACCTCCGCGAGAGTGGGCCTGGGGGTGTCGTTCAGCAGCGCCCGGGAGGCCATAACGAAACCAGGAGTGCAGTAACCGCACTGGAGTGCGGTGCCGTATCCCGGCTCGCTCTGCTGCGCGAACGCCTCGATGACCGGGTCATCCTTGGGCAGGCCCTCGATGGTGAGGATCTCGTGCCCGTGGGTCTCGACCGCGAGCACCATACACGAGAGCACCGCCTTGCCATCCATGAGCACGGTGCAGCCGCCGCACGCCCCTTCGTCGCAGGCAAGCTTCAGGCCGGTGAAGTCGAGCTTCTCGCGCAGCAGGTACGCCAGCGTCATGGTCGGGGTGAGGTCGCGTCCCAACTCGAACTCGTGGTGCCGGCCATTGATGCTGACACGGATCGTGCGCCGCGCAGCTGCAGCGAGCGTCGGGCGCTGGGCCGCCGGCTGCGGCCGCCGCCTCTTGGCGTGGGTTGCTTTAGCCGCGCGGGCGGGCCTCCGTTTCGGTCCCTTGGGGTGCTTCGTCGGGGATCTTCTCGCACTCGCCATCGCGTTCCTCCTCGCCGGATACCCTACGGTCGTCGTCATTTCCGAGGGGCGCCCAAGGTAGGCAGAGGCGCCATTAGAGGTCAATAGATTGGGCGCGGATCTGCTGGCTCCTGTGATCGGGAAACTGGCTCCGGGCAGCGCGCCGGTCACAGCGCCGCGTAAAATGCCGGCCTGCTAGTTCCGCGGGTTCACGGGCTCTCGAAGCGAGCGCTATCGCCGGTTTCCAGAGGCTCCGAGGGCCGGGTGATCACGCGGCAGCTTCAACGCGCTCGACTTTGTCGGCCAGCCCGACGACCTGGTCGGCGTGAACCTCGAAGCGACAAGCCCACACCAACGCCAGCCCGTAGCTATCGATGGAGACGCGGGCCCAGGCTTCGGCATCGGGCGGGTAGCACGACACGGCACGAAACGATGAGAGATCGGCGCTGTAGCGTTTGCCGTCGTTCCCCTCGATCACGACCCTGCCGTAAGACGGCGTGGCGACAGTGTGGATCACCGGAGTGGCGCGACCCATGGGATTTCCTTTCCCGTGGCTGCGGCGGCCCACGCGGCGTGCAACTCGACTGACCGTTCTCGGCACCACTCCTCGACCAGTCGAGCAGCGCGTGCGCCGATATCACCCTCGATGCATCGCCCGCTGAGGTCGAACACGGCTTCCTCACCGGCAAAGCGCGCATGAAAGTGTGGCGTCTTGTGCTTCTGTTGATCGAGCCAGTACATGTAGATCACAATTCCGAAGAACTCCGATATCCGCGGCACCAATCCGCTCCCGACGATAGCTAACCGCACTACGCTCTCTCCGTCAACCGCTCCTCGGGAATCTCGGGCGGAGTGAGCTGCCGCCCGCAACGCACGCGTCGAGAGCTGCCTTCCGTCATGCCCGCAATCTTTGAGAGTGTCGATAAACTTGCAAACCCGGCTTCGACAAGCTCAGCCTGAGCGGTAGTGGCCTTGATGTTATTGAATTTTTCCGCTCGCCCTGAGCCCGTCGAAGGGCGAGTTCCGATCTACTCACAAACTCTGCCTCCACAACCTGCAGCGGTCTTCGTCGGACGGAAAGAGGCAGCGGCGTCGGCGGGTCAGGTGCTCCGGACGACCGAGCAACTGTGGATGCGGCGCTCCGGGATGCGATCACGCCATCTGATAAGACCCGCCCGCTGTCAGAGGCCCGTTACTAGCCGCAGGCCTGCCTCGACGCGCGTGAGCTTCGAGACCGCAAGAGCCCCGACCCGCTTGAGCAGGGCCTGCTTGTCGATGGTCGCAATCTGCGAGACGTTCACGACAGAACTCTTCGACAGGCCGGTGTCCGTGCAGCGGCACAAAACGTTGCCCGGTGCTCGCGCCAAGCTCAGGTTGGAGGTGAGCGCTACCACGACGACGGTATGGATCTGGCTCTCGTTGAAATCGTTGGTTTGCAGGATTAGTACAGGGCGCCGATACCCCGGTGCCGAGCCAGAGGGTTGGCCCAGGGCGGCCCACCAGATTTCGCCCCGGCGCACTACCAGTCTTCCCGCAGCGCCCGAGCCTGAAGATCCGTCAGCAGCGGATCGAGATCGGACGGTTTCCGGCTGTACACCGCGTCGAGGGCTTCGCGCACCCCCTGTCCGCGGTGCTTCTTCACAAATTCCGCCAGCGCTTGCGAGTACAAACGACTCCGTGACACCCGTAGATGCTTCGAGACCTTCTCGGCTTCTTCAAACACTGCATCGGGGATAGAGACGGCGACTTTCATGCCAGGAGTATGAATCGGTATTACCCGCCGGTCAAGCAGGGCCTTTCCGCCATCCGGCGGCAACGGCGCGGCCACAGCTCCGCATCGCACGGTTGGCCGGACGGCGGGAAACCCCTCAACGTTATCATACATAGTCAAGCCGCGGCTCCGGCGGACCACAGCGGAGAACGACCGGCCGGTTTTCAAATCGCGATCTTCAACGCGATCACTTCAAAGAGAACCCGGGGGACCTTGACGGTCCGGGTGCCCCGCGGCCGTTTGGCGATGCGCACCAAACCATGGCGCTCCAGAATCCGGACGTCCTCCTGAACGTTCTTGAGGTCACGGCCGACCATACGGGCCAGCTCATAGATGGAACACGGCCGTCGCGTTTTGATCGTGCGCAGCAAGCCGAGCCGTTCCCGCGTGAGAAAGTTGCGCGCGGCCTCCAGGCTCGTGAACCCGACCAGCTCCCGCGGCTCAACTGGCCGGCCTGCCTGCACCGCCTCGAACGTTTCCTTGAAACGCTTGAGCCCCTCACCGAACGGCTCGATGGTAAACGTCACCGTCTTCATTGCGCTGCTCCGATCACCCGCCTCACGTCTGCCAGAAAATCCGCGATGAGCCGTGCCACGTCGCTGAATCGGTAGGACTCTTCGCTGCCGGCGACGTGGCGATGGTGCCCCTTGGGATGATGGTTGTCATAGAGAACCGTCGGTCGCGTGTCGCCAGCGCGGATGAGCGCCAAGCGATAGCGGACCCCCTCGGGCTGTTGCGGGGTAGGAGGGACTCGCCATATCACCATTTCGCGCAGATTCCCTTGTTCGTCGGTCATCTTCTCCCGCAGGAGTACCGCCGCCCTACCACCCATCACCTCATCCTACAGGGTACTTCATACCATATAGGCTGGTCTTTCCACAACAACGGACTTCAGCGCCTGCCGCATGTTTCCGCGAGCTGTTCGACCGTGGCAGCCACCAAGGTGTCGCGGGCGAGGCGGTCACGCTTGGCGACCAACAGGACTCCGGCAGCCAATTCCTTGATCGCGGCCAACGCCGCCAGCAATCCCGGCCGTTGGTCGAGAGCCGCGCCACCGCTGACGCCGCGATCGGTGCAGGTCAGCACAAGCCGTCCCCCATTGGCTGCGCACCACTGCTCCAGCGCCACTCGCTGGGCGTCGGGGCCGAGCTGCTGGTCGTCGCTGCTGACACGCACGTACCCGATCACCCTTTGCTGATCGGTCTTGCCCTTGCCCCTCTTGTCCCTGTTCCTTGCTGCCATTCGCCCGCTTGAAGTATCTTGCGGGCGAAAAGGATAGCACTACATGACGAGAATACTATACATGACAAAGGACGTCTGCAAACCTCTATGAGTTATCAACTCCGGTTTGCAAAAGTGCTCGCTCGACGACCACTTGTGCTCGTCGTGAACGTGCGTTGCTCGCTCGACTTCTGCAAACCGCTATGAGTTATCATACGCAGTCAAGGCGCACGGGAAAGGCAGGGCCTGCCCAGCAGAACGCGGCCTATGGCACAAAGCGGCGACAGTTCAGCCGCTACTGCAGCCGTTGAGCGCGTTGTTCACCGCCATGAGAATCTCATCCACCGTGATCTGGCCATCGTGGTTGGCGTCGCCCGCTTCACACGAGGCGATGGGCATGTTGCCAAGGGCGATGTTCACCATGGTAAGGATCTGGTCGACGGCGACTTGCCCGTTGCCGTTGCAGTCGCCGACGCAGGGCGCAACAGTGGGCGTTGGCACGGCGGACGCGGTCGGCGTGCCTGTCGGGCTGGAAGTCGATACCGGCGTCTCCGTGGCGGTCGCGGTTGGCTCCGATGACGGCTGCGCGTTGTACTCGTACGCGCCGATGGAGCAGTCCGTTGCGCCCACGCCCGGCCGGCCGTAGCCGCGCTGGTCGAGATTGTCCACAGGCGGCGCTGCACAGACCGACTCGTCGCCCGCGTCGATCGCCGGGCCGTCCGCTTCCAGCGCGATGGTTTGGGTCGGCCCACCGTTGTTGGCCAAGCCCGCCGGGTCGAGATCGGGGGCCGTGCTGCTCAACGAGCCATTCGCCGTGCTGAAGCCGCAGGTGGTGCCGTCGTCGAGGTTGTGCCCGCCATCGGTGATCGTGCCGCTGCAGTTCGCGCCCTTCGTGCTGTTGGCAACGATCGTGTTGGTGACCGTCAGCGTGCCGGAGAACGTGGTGGAGTTTCCAAGGCTGCTGGGGCCGTATTCGCTCCCGGCATTGCCGGAGAAGGTGCTGTTGATGACAGTGAGGGTGCCGCCGCTGTTGGCGATGCCGCCGGTGCCGAGGTAGCTCGAGGTGGTATTGCCGGAGAAGGTGCTGTTGATGACGGTCAGGGTGCCGCCGTTGAAGATGGCGCCACCGCTGTTGCCGGAGAAGGTGCTGTCGGTGATGGTTACGGTGCCGCCGGTGTTGTTATAGACGGCGCCGCCGCTGTTGCCGGAGAAGGTGCTGTTGGTGACAGTGAGGGTGCCGCCGTTGCCGATAACGCCGCCGCTGTTCCCGGAGAAGGTGCTGTCGGTGACGGTAGTGACGGTAGTAAGGGTGACGGCGGTGTTGCTAATGATCGGGGCGCTATTGCCGGAGAAGGTGCAGTTGATGATGGTGAGGGTGCCGGAGTTGTTGTAAAGCGCACCAGCGGGCGAACCATCGATAATGCCATTGAGGTCGACGAAGGTCAGGTTCTGCACCGTCAACGTGGCCTTGCCCAGCGTGACGAAGCCCACGCTGTTCCCACCGCTGATCGTGATCACACCGCCGCCATCAATGGTCATGTCGTTGTTGATCTGCCTTGAGGCGGTGACGGTAATCGTGGCGGGCCCGCCGCAGTTGAAGGTGACCAGCCCGCCACCGCGAGCCGTGTCATCAAGCGCCGTCTCCGTGCAACTGTCCGGCGTGCCCGTGCCGACCACACCGCCGGCGAGGGACTGCTGGGGCGAGAGTGCAGCGAAAATCAATAGTGCGACGAGAGCTGTAATCAGAGACGGCCTCATGAGCACCGGCGTTTACACCGACGGGCAGTGCCGGTCAAGGCAAGGTCCTCAAAGGCTAAGGTGGCTCGGTGGCCGCGGATTGCCATAGACCCCGCCAGTTCGTCGGCTTCCCCATGGGGATTGCGGCGTCTTGGCCCCACGTTTGCCCCTTGCCCTGGGTGCTGGTGTCACTATCCGGTCGAGACCTACCGCGGAACCCTGGACGGGCGTGCGCCTGATCTTGAGCTGCTTGACTCTCGGCGAGCAAGAGCACTCCGACCAGGAGCACAGGCGCGACGGGTGACAGTGACGATCGCAGCAAGCGGTACCGCTCGTTTGACGCTCGCAACTGGCTCATGGTAGATGCCGTCACGGCAAAAGTGCACGAGGAGGTCACTGATGAACCAGCATCACTCACTGAAGAGATTGTTGGTAACGGCAAGCACCGCCCTTCTCCTGGTCGTCAGTGTCCCCTCATTCATCGAGGCGGTTTGTACTAACGACGGCGGGACCTGCACTTACGGTAGCTCGTGTTGCAGCCTCACCTGCAACGCCGGCACTTGCTGTGGTCAGAGCGCCGACTGCCCCGACGGGGCTGCCTGCGACAGCTCCTCTCAATGCGCGGGCGGGACCTGCAACGCCAACACTTGCTGTGGCCAGAGCGCCGACTGCCCCGACGGGGCTGCCTGCACCATGGCTTCCCAATGTGCTCCAGGCCTGTCCTGCCAGACGGGAACCTGTCTCCCGTGCGGGGGTGCGGAAGAACCACCTTGCCCGACCGCTACGCCCACACCGACGGGCACAACTACGCCGACGCCCACAGTTACGCCAACGCCAACGAGTACGCCGACACCCACCCCACTCGCCTTAGGCGACGCGTGCGTCAGCAGCGCGCAATGTGCCTCCACGTTCTGCGCGCCTGGTGGGGTGTGTTGCAACGTGCCCTGCAACCAACCGGGTCAATCCTGCACGTTGCCTGGCAAGGTTGGTCTCTGCCAAGCCCAGGGCACGGCGGCGCCAGCGGCCTCGCCGCGCGGTCTCATCGCGCTCGGTTTCGTACTGGCGGTGCTTGGGGTCGTCGGCCTGCGTCGTGCGGTTCTCGCCCGCCGGTGAGTTGCGCGCTCACGGCTGACCATTTTGGGATCGTCAGGCAGCCGCTGATCACACCAGCGTTCAAATCGTCGCGGCTGCAGTGGCGGTTGAACTGTTGTCGCGGATTCTCATAGACCCCGCCAGTTCGTCGCCGTGTTCGCTTTTGACGCGCACCGGGTGTCACTGACCCGTCGAGACCGTCGATCTTCTCGGATTGCGCCCTTCGACAGGCTCAGGGCGAGCGGAAAAGTTCAATGACATCAAAGCCACTACCGCTCAGGCTGAGCTTGTCGAAGCCGGGTTTGCAAGTTTATCGACACTCTCGGTCGGTCGCTGACAGCGAGAACGAGCCGCCAGGAGGAAACCTGACGGCTTGTGACGGTAACGGATATCAGAGTGTCACCCATGTTTCCGAACGAGTTCGGATTTCACGCAAACCACCGATCGGTTCAGATGCGGCCGTCCGCAAGCTGACGCGCAAACTCTACTGCCGGCAGCGCCTCAACCCCATCGGAGGTGTTGAAGGCGCGCTCGCCGAGATGAACGAGGAGCCTGCGACGGTCTTCGTCAGGCGAGAACGCGAGTTGGCATTGCCGCGGGCGGCAAGCAGCGGACACGAGCGTTCACAGCCCGATCGCGTGCAACCCCTCCTGCCAGGGAAGGACATCGATGCCCTCTAGCCGGCGGCGCTCCGTGCCGAGATAGAGCACCAAGGAGCGGTGTTTCCTGCCGAAGAAATCGGCAAACGAATGCGCTCCGCGCAGGTCGGTCTTGTTCACGTGTCGCGAGGCCTTCAGCTCGGCGGCCCAAACCTCGCGCCCCGTGTCGACGATGAAGTCGACCTCGGCGCCGTGCTCTGTCCGATACGATGCAATGCGCACATCACGGTCTGCGGCTGCCGCACCGGCGGCGAGCTGGGAGAAGAACAGTTGCTCGAACAGCAACCCGATGCGATCGCTCGACACCTCGAAGCTGCCCAGCAGCCCGTTCCGTACGCCGATATCGAAGAAGTAGAACTTCGGATGTTGGACGAGCCGCCGCGTGGGGCTCTTGGTGAACGGCTCGGTGCGACCAACGATCAACGTATCCTCCAGAATCTCGAAATACCGTGCGGCGGACTGCCGCGCCACCTGCGCCGCTGCGGCGAGCTTCGAAAGGTCCAGATGATGGCCGGCCCAGTCCGCGGCGATGCTGAGAAAGCGCGCGAAGCCTTCGAGGTTGCGGCTCAGGCTCTCCGCTTGCACCTCTTCCTTCAGGTAAGTCGCGGCGTACGAACGCAGGGTTTTGCGTCGACCGCTGCAAGGTAGGCATCAGTTGTCGTGCAATCATGTGAGCAGATTACCGCGTAAAATGCCCGCATGCCAGCACGGTGGGCTCTCGGGCTCTCTCCAATTCAGCGCTACGGCCGCCAGGGTCTCTCTCGAAAGGCACGCGTGCCGACAGCGCAACCTACCCGAGCCGGTAGTGCTTGCGCACGGCCTTGCGGATATCCCAAACGCAAGACATGCCCTTGGGAAGGGTCACGAGATCGCCCTTGCCGAAACGCACAGGCTCTCGGCCTTCGGGCGTAACGGTTACGTCCCCCTCAAGAAGGTAACAGGTCTCATCTTCATCGTAGTGCCACGGAAACTTCGAGACCTCCTTTGTCCATATCGGCCAATTCGACACGCCTAGTCCTCGGAGCTCCGCTTCGCTGGGGTTCGCCTTCACGATAATGTCGCGCATGAAAAAAGCCCTCCTTTCTTAAGTGTACATGAACGTACCTGGCCCGCCGATACCGACCCGCTATCGTGTCTTACAGTTGCTGCTCTGCCCGTTGATCCGCGGGATAGCTCGGCCGCCGGATCCCCTGCGCGTGGATGTGCGCGATCCAATCGAGCAGGATGGCTTCCTTCTGCACCAGCTCAGGCCGCAGCATGGCGACGGAATCAGAGCATTGAAGGAGGCAAGAGGCAAACGCGTCACGTCGGTTGCCGCGAGCAGGAGCGGAGATGTATAGTGCCGCGGCCTGGCGTAGGAGAGATCGAAGAGGAGAGATCCATGACGTTCGAGGACATCTTGTACGAGAAGAAGGATGGGATTGCGAAAGTCACGATCAACCGGCCGGAGGTCATGAACGCCTTTCGGGCGGAGACGGTGCACGAGATGATTGAGGCCTTCCAGGACGCGTGGGATGACGAGGCGATTGGTGTGGCGGTGCTCACCGGTGCCGGCGACAAGGCTTTTTGCACCGGCGGAGACCAAAAGGCGAAGAAGGGTGGCAGATACGGCTTCCGCGGTGGAGAGGTCTCGCATATGCATGGCGTCATCCGGCACATGCCCAAGCCGGTGATTGCCGCCGTCAACGGCTACGCCATCGGAGGCGGAAACGTCCTCAACGTGGTGTGCGACCTCTCGATTGCGTCGGAGAAGGCGATCTTCGGACAGGTCGGGCCGAAGGTCGGCAGCGTCGACCCGGGCTACGGCACCGCCTATCTCGCGCGCCTCGTCGGCGAGAAGAAGGCGCGAGAAATTTGGTACCTGTGCCGTAGGTACAACGCGCAAGAGGCCTTGGCGATGGGGCTGGTCAACAAGGTCGTGCCGCACGACAAGCTCGATGAGGAAGTGCAGGCCTGGTGCAAGGAAATCCTGAGCATGAGCCCGACGGCGCTGCGCATCGCCAAGAGCTCGTTCAATGCCGACTCCGACAACATCTACGGCATCGAACAAGTCGGTTATGCCGCGCTCGATCTGTACTGGAGCACCGAGGAATCAATGGAAGGCGGAAGGGCGTTTGTGGAGAAGCGGCCGCCCGCGTTCCGGAAGCTCAAGGGTGTGTGGAATATGTAAGGGCTGCCGGAGCGCCCTGCAATGCTAGCCAGGCCCGACCTGCGCCGGCCCCTCAGGCGTCACGCCCAACTCCTCGCCCGCGTCCGGCTTGTCCAACACCTCTCGCGCTACCAGCTCTCGGTTCCAGGTAGCATCACCAAAAGTGACTTCAGAACCTTTGGCGCGCTTGAAGTAGATATGCATGTCGTGCTCCCAGGTGAAGCCGATGCCGCCGTGAATCTGAATGCCCTCCGCGGTGACGTAGCGGTACGCGTCCGAGCAGTAGGCCTTGGCCATGCACGCCGCCAGGTGGGCGTCGGGCGCGTCGTTGGCCACCGCCCAGGCGCCGTAGTAGGTCGCCGACTTGGCGCTCTCCGTCTGCACCATCATGTTGGCGCACTTGTGCTGAATCGCCTGGAAACTGCCGATCGGGCGCCCGAACTGCTCGCGCATCTTGGCGTATTCGACGCTCATCTCGAGCACCCTCTGGGCGCCGCCACAGATCTCGGCGCACAACGCCACCTTGGCGTGGTCGAGCACGCGCTCGAGTAGCGCCCACCCCTGGCCGACACCGCCGAGGATCACGTCGGTGCCGACCTTAACCTTGTCGAACGTGACTTCGCACAGCTTGCGGGTCTGATCCATAGTCTTCAGCAGCGTCGTCTTGACGCCCTCCTGCTTCGCATCGACGAGAAACAAGCTGATGCCGTCGGGACCCTTGCGGGCCGTGCGTGCCGGCACCACGAGAAGGTCAGCGTTGTGGGCGTCGGGCACGAACAGCTTGCTCCCGGAGAGGCTGTACCCCGCGCGCGCTTTCTTCGCCGGCAGCTGGATGCCCTCCGCGTCCCAACGTCCGCTCTCTTCGAGCTGCGCCAACGTGGTCTTGAGCTTGCCCGCACAGAGATCGGGCAGATACCGTTGTTTTTGGGTCTCGGAGCCGCCGAGGTCGAGCGCTAGGCCGCCCAAAATCACGGTCGCAAAGAACGGACCCGGCATGACGACGCGGCCCATCTCTTCGAGCACGACGACAAGGTCGGCCATGCTCAAGCCTGAGCCGCCGTACTGCTCCGGAAAGATGAGACCCATCCAGCCGAGATCCGCCATCTTCTTCCATTGATCTTCGGAATAGCCGGTGTCGTCCTCCATCATCTTGCGCACGTACGTCATGCCGCATTCGGCCTCAAGAAACTGGTGCGCACTCTGGCGCAGCATCTCTTGTTCTTCGCTCAATCCGAAATCCATGGGACCTCCTTCGGTGCGCCGGTAAGCCGGCGGCCCGTGCGCCGGTGTTGCGTACCGCTCTCGTATGCCCATGAGTCGGGCGGCTTGCAAGTGGCTTGGGTGCGCGAGTATGCGGGTCAGCGGGTACGCGAGCGCCCGGCGTGCCGGCTCACTGTCTCACGCGCTCACACGCTCACCTGGACACTCGCGTGCCAGCTGTGCCGCGTCGGTGAGGCAGCGTTCGGTGGTCTCCCAATCGATGCACGCATCGGTGATCGAAACGCCGTACTCCAGTCCCGCCCGGCCGTTGACGACCTTCTGATTGCCGGCTTTCAAATTGCTCTCCAGCATAAATCCCATGATCGACCGGTTGCCGCCGGCGATCTGGCGCATGAGATCGGCGAGCACCTCTGGTTGGCGTCTGAAGTCTTTGTGAGTCTGGCCGTGACTACAGTCGACTAGGATCCCAGGCGGCAGCCCGGCCTTCATCAGGAGTTCCTCGCAGCCGTAAACGCTCTCGGCGTCATAATTGGGTGTCCGGCCGCCGCGCAGTATGATGTGGCGGTCCGGGTTGCCGGTGGTGTGGATGATCGCGGTGTGGCCCTCCTGATCGATACCGAGGAACGTGTGCGGCTGGCCTGCCGACTCCATCGCGTTGATGGCGATCAGCAGGCTGCCGTCGGTGCGGTTCTTGAAACCGACCGGCATGGACAGGCCACTGGCCATCTCGCGGTGCGTCTGGCTCTCCGTCGTGCGGGCGCCGATGGCGGTCCAGGAGATCAAGTCGGCAAGGTACTGCGGCACGATCGGATCGAGCAACTCGGTTCCGGCCGGCAAGCCAAGCGCGTTGATTTTCAGCAGCAGCGCGCGCGCCAGCCGCAGACCGGTTTGCATATCGCGACTGCCATCTAAATGGGGATCATTGATGAGACCCTTCCAACCTATGGTCGTACGTGGCTTTTCAAAGTACACACGCATGATGATGAACATGGTTGACGCCACCCGATCGCTCAGGCGCCGGAGGCGAGTGGCATAATCGAGTGCCGCCTCGGGATCATGAATGGAGCACGGCCCGACGATGGCGAGGAGACGGCGGTCCTTTCGCGCTATGATGTCGCGGATGGCGGCGCGGGCACGGATGACCACCTGGTAGGTGGCGTCGGAAGCCGGCAACTCCCGTTTTAGCGTACTGGGCGCAGCCAGCGGTTGCGTCCCGGCGACGTGGAGATCTTGAGTCTGGAGCATTGGACACCAATGTGGCGTTCGGCACACGCTGCGTCAAGCCACGTCGGCAGCGGCCAGCCGGCGGCTGGACAACGGGATGGTCATACTGCCGGCGCGCATCCGTGAGGCCCACGCCCGGCATTACTCGCCAGCGGGCTCGCGCTCGCCCTCGGCCAGTTGGGATGGTAAGAGAGAAATGTGCCGAAGGATGGTTCGTATGAGCTGTCGACGCAGCGGGCTGATGATCGAACCGTCGCCGTGACGATCCGGGGGCGGATCGAAATCGGCAACGCGCAGCGGCTGCTGGGCGACGTCACGGCGCGGCTGCCGAGTCAGACGCGTGAGGTGGTGCTCGATCTGTCGGGCGTCGAGTACTTCGACAGCGGTGGCGGGGCGGTGCTGATCGGTTTACGGCAGCGGCTGGCCCGCATGGGCGCAGACCTCCGCATCGGCGCCTCGACCGCTGCCATCGATGGTTTTCTGAGCCTGGTCGACCAAGAAGCGTTGCTGGCGCCACCGCCGCCGGCACGGCCGCGCACGGTCGGGCTCACCATGCGGATTGGCGAAGAGATGCTCCATGTGCTCTCCGACGTGAGCGCGCTGCTCGTGTTTGCGGGCGAAGTGGTCCTCGGCATGTGGGAAGCGTTGCGGAAACCACGGCGCATCCGCTGGCGGGAGACCTGGCTTTACATGGAACGCACCGGCCTCGACGCTGTGCCGATCGTGTCGCTGATCAGCTTTCTGATGGGGTTGATCACGGCCTTTCAGGCGGCGGTGCAGCTGACCCAGTTCGGTGCCGACATCTACGTGGCCAACCTCGTGGGGCTGTCGATCGTGCGCGAGCTCGGGCCGCTGATGACGGCGATCATCGCGGCCGGACGCTCGGGCGCCGCCTTCGCCGCGGAGATCGGCACGATGAAGGTGTCGGACGAGGTGGACGCGCTCACCACCATGGGCTTGGACCGCACGCGCTTCCTGGTCACGCCCAAGGTGCTGGCCTTGCTCGTGATGTTGCCGTGCCTGACGCTCGGCGCCGACCTGGTTGGCATCCTGGGGGGCTTGACGGTCGCAGTAGTTGGCCTCGGGTTGCCCGTGCAGGTCTACGTGCGGCAGACGCGCCTGGCGCTGGGCATCTGGGACGTGTACTCGGGGCTGATCAAGAGCGTCGCCTTCGCGATTCTGATTGCGGGGGTCGGCTGCCTGCGCGGCTTTCAGGCCGAGGGCGGCGCCGAAAGCGTAGGCCGGATTACCACCTCGGCGATCGTGGCGGCCATCTTCTTGATCATCGTCGCCGATGCGGTGTTCACCGTGATCTTCCACTACTGGTGATATGGAAGCCAGCCCTGCGCCTCTCGGGTCCGTGCACCCCGCCACCGCGCCGCCGATCATCCGGGTGGAGCATCTGGTGGCAGGTTACGGCGACAACACCATCCTGGACGACGTGAGCCTCGAGGTGCGCCGCGGCGAGCGCTTCGTCATCGTTGGGGGATCGGGATGCGGCAAGACGACGTTGCTGCGGCACATGATCGGCCTGCAGCAACCCAACGCGGGCCGCGTGGTCATCGACGGCGAGGACATCACGCGCGCCGACGAGGACCAGCTGCGGCGCGTCCAGCGGCGCATCGGCGTCCTCTTCCAGTCGGGGGCGTTGTTTGGTTCACTCACTTTAGGGGAGAACATCGCCTTGTTGCTGGAGGAGTACACCGACCTGCCATCCGAGACCGTCGAGTTGCTCGTGCGCATCAAACTCAACATGGTGAAGCTGGGGGGCTTCGAGGATTTCATGATCTCCGAGCTGTCGGGCGGGATGAAGAAGCGCGCGGCCTTGGCCCGCGCCGTGGCGCTCGACGCCAGCATTCTGTTCTTCGACGAGCCGTCGGCCGGGCTCGATCCCGTCACCTCCGCCGAGTTGGACGAGCTCATCGTGCAGATGAACCGCAGCCTCGGTACGACGATGGTCGTGGTGTCGCATGACCTGTCCAGCATCTTCACCATTGCCGACCGCGTGATCATGCTGGACGGCGAAAGCAAACGGATCATCGCCGAGGGCAAGGCGCAAGAGCTGCGCGACCGCAGCGCGGACCCGCGCGTGCACGCTTTCTTCAACCGTGAACCTTCCCCGGGCTTCCGCAGGAGGATGGATAATGGCCACCGAAGCGCATAAGTTCCAGGTGGGTCTTTTCGTCATCATCGCAGTGGTGATCGGCCTGGGTGCGGCGATTTGGCTGAGCGCCACGCGCTTCTTCGAAAAGACCAATACGTTCGTCACTTATTTTTCCGAATCGGTGCAGGGGCTCGACCCGGGCGCGCCGGTGAAGTACCGCGGCGTGCCCGCCGGGCGGGTGGCGCGCATCGAGATCGCACCGGACGGGACGTTGATCGAAGTGGTGATGGATGTCGACACCAGCGTTGCCAAGGCCTTGAAGGGCGATGCCACGCTGCGCACGCAGCTGGAGCTGAGCGGCATTACCGGGTTGCGCTACGTCGAGATCGATCACCACTCCGGCGACGCGCTCAATCAGGCGCCGCCGTTGAGCTTCAAGCCGCCATGCGAGCTGATTCCTTCGGCGCGCTCCAGCTTCAAGGCGGTGCAGAGCGCGCTCGCCGACGTCTACGACAAGGTCATGGCGCTGGATCTCAGCGGCATCTCGGCGGATGCGCGCGCGACGCTTCAGTCCGCCAACCACCTGCTCTCCGATCAGCGTGTCGACACGCTGCTCAGCAACTTCGCGGTGGCCTCGGAGTCGACGCAACGGGCAGCCAAGAACGTCGAGGCCATGACTGCAGGGGTGAAGATTGCGCCGGTGGTGGAGAACGCCACCAAGGCGACCCAAGACGCGAAGACGCTGCTTGCGGATCTCAAGAAGGGGGTGAACCCACAGGAGTTGCGACAGACGCTGGATCAGCTCAATCAACTGACGATGGGGGCGCAACAGTTCGTCATCGGGCTGCAGACGACCTTGGAGCGCCTGAACCGGACGGTCGGCAGCCTGCAAGGGCTGACCGAGGAGGTGCGCCACCAGCCCTCGCTGCTGCTGTTCGGCGAGCCACCCGCGGCACAGCGCGTCCCGGAGGGGGGTGGGCAATGAAGCGCAGCGCCCTACTGCTGGTACTCGCGGCAGCGCTGGCCGGCTGCATTCGCTTCCACGTCCCCGCGCCGGTAGTGCACGACTATGTCTTGGACTACCCACCACCACATGTCGAGGGCAGAGCGCTACCGGTCATCCTGCGCATCGCACCGCTGGGGGTGGCGGCCATCTACGATCGCCAGCCGATCGTATATCGTGACGGGATATATTCAACGGGAACCTATTTCGACCGGCGCTGGAGCGCCAACCCCAGCAGTATGGTGGCGGACGTGCTGGCGCGCGATTTCAGCGATTCCGGACTGTATCGCGCCGTCCAGCACGCGCCGTCCTTGCTGGCGGGCGATTACCAGGTCGGTGGGGAGATCGAAGCGATCGAAGAGGAGGCCGGGGCCGGCGGCTGCGCGGCGCACCTACGGCTGCGCATGCTGGTCATGCGTTTGCGCCTCGGCAAGGGTGATCCCGTACTCTTACAACGTACCTATACGGGCGATGAGCCGTGCCCGTGCAACCAGCCAGGCGCGCTGGTCGCCGCCATGAGCCATGGACTGGAGAAGATTTCGGAGCAGCTGCAACGCGACGTCTACGAGGCCATCGCAGCCGACATGGCGGGCACGCGTCACACCCTGCCTTGACCACCCCAGACCCCGCTGCTACTCACGGCCTCCTATGCGCGCGCCTGTCCGCATGTGCGCCGTGCTGCTTCTGCTGCTCGCGGCGCCGCTGCACTCCGCGCGTGCGGCGCAGTCTTACGCCGAGCGCGTCCACGAGACTGTACTACCCAACGGCTTGAAGATTCTGCTGTTGGAAGATCACAAAGCACCAGTAGCCGTGTTTCAGATCTGGTACCGCGTGGGCTCGCGCAACGAGCAGCTCGGCAAAACCGGTCTATCGCACCTCCTTGAGCACGTGATGTTCAAGGGCACCAAGAAGGTCGGGCCGGAGGAGTACTCGAAGATTGTCCAACGCAACGGCGGGAACGACAACGCCTTCACCTCCGAGGACTCCACCACATACTTCGCCACCATCGCCAGCGATCGGCTGCCGGTGGTCATCGACTTGGAGTCCGACCGGATGCAGAATCTCACCTTCGACGATGCGCAGTTCACGCCCGAGCTGCAGGTCGTGATGGAAGAACGCCGACTGCGCACCGACAACAACCCGATCGGCGCCTTGTTCGAGCAGGTGAGCTCGGTTGCTTACGCGGCCCATCCGTACCAGTGGCCTATCATCGGTTGGATGAACGACCTGGAACAGGCCACCCGTCAGGACGCCATGGATTACTACCACACGTACTACACGCCGGGGAACGCGGTGGTCGTGTGCGTCGGTGATTTCTCCGCCGACGGCTTGCGGGCGGAGCTGGAGAAGGCGTTTGCGCCGGTGCCGGCCGGAAACCCGCCGCCACCGGTGCGCGCCGTTGAACCGGAGCAGCAGGGCGAGAACCGCACGGTGCTGAAGCGCGAGGCCCAGCTGCCGTTCGTGGCGCTGGCGTACCATGTGCCGAACTTGAAGGGTAAGGACGGGTTCGTCCTCGAAGTGCTGTCGGCCATCCTCGCGGGCGGCAAGAGCGCGCGCCTGCACCAGCAGCTGGTGTACGAAAAGCGCGTCGCGCGCGACGTCGGCGTCGATTACGAGCTGACATCGATCGATCCCGGCCTCTTTGTCGTCTACGGGCAGCCGCTGCCGGGGAAAACGGCGAAGACGGTCGAGACCGAGCTCCTGTCACAGCTGGAGACTCTGAAACGCACGCCGGTCCCGGAGCGGGAGTTGATCAAGGCGACAAACGGGCTCGAAGCCGGCTTCGTCATGGGGCAGGACTCACTTTTCTATCAAGGCATGCTGTTGGGGGAGTACGAAATGGCGGGAGATTGGCGCGCCATCGACAACTACTTGCCCGGCGTGCGGGCAGTGAACGCCGATGACATCATGCGGGTCGCCTCATCCTACTTTACCGCGCGCAATCGCACCGTCGGCACCTTGGAGCCGTTGCCCGTCTCAGCGGGACATGCGCCCGCGATGCACGCGCACCCGTCCGGACCGGTCCGATGACGAAGAGCGTGGACCGTGGACGGTGAAAGTTGAAGGGAAGCGCGTGGAAAGTGCGAGAGCGGTAAACTACAAGTCCCGTCTGCCTCTGGGAGTGTTGATAAATGCGGACAGTCCCTCGATACGGCCGCTGAGGGGACGCGGCCTATTACCAAGGAACCACTGCCGCTCTAGCCGCCCTGGGCGTTGCCCAGGGCTGATGGATTGCCGCCCTTTCAGGGCTGAGCCCCTTGAATCGGCAGCGGTCACCAGCCCCAACGGGGCGGCCATACTTGAGCCTGGGGCATCGCCCCTGGCGTGTCGCTCTCAGTCCGTTCTCACGCTCCTGTGCTCTTACGCTCTCGCGCATCTCGCTGTCATCTTCATCTGCTCCGGCATCGCCGCTGCGGCCGGGCCGCCTGCCGAGCGCTATTCGTTGAGCAACGGGGCGCATCTGATCGTCTCCGAACAGCACGCTCTGCCGCTGGTGGTGATGCAGATCCTCATCGACGCCGGCTCGCGGCGCGATCCACGCGGGCAGGAGGGCGTGGCCAACCTCACCGCGGATCTCCTGACCGAGGGCACGAGGAAGCGCACGGCATCGGAGATCAGCCAGGCCTTCGATTTCATCGGCGCCTCGTACAGCACGTCGGCCGACACCGAGTATGCCGTGCTGGCGCTGACGGTGTTGCGCAAGGACTTCGACACGGGCTTGGGTCTGCTGGCCGACCTCCTGCAACATCCAAGCTTTCCGGAAGCAGAGGTCGGCCGCCGGCGCGAGGCGGCGCTGGCGCGGATGAAAGCCGGCGAGGACGACCCCGGAGAGGTGGCGGAGCGGGTGTTCGTGAAAACGCTCTTCGCGGGTGAACCGTACGGCCACCAGGTCATCGGCACGCCCGAGGCCGTCGGCAAACTCACCCGCAAGGAGGTCATCGCGTTTTACGCGCAGCAATATCATCCGAGCGGCAGTATCATCACGGCGGTGGGAGACATCTCGGCGCCGGAGGTTCGCGACCGCATGGAGGAGGCGCTGCGTGATTGGAACAAGGGCACGGTGGCGTCGTTTCAGTATCCGGCGGCACCAGCCGGACACGCGCAGACGGTTACCGTCGATAAGCCCATCACGCAGGCAAACATCATCCTCGGCCAGCGCGGCGTCGCCCGCGACAACCCAGACTACTACGCGCTGCAGGTGATGAGTTACATCCTCGGTGGCGGTGGGTTCTCATCGCGGCTGTTCGACAACATCCGAATCAAAGCCGGGCTGGCGTACTCGGTGGCGAGCTTCTTCACCGTCAACAAGGCCGCGGGCAGCTTTCAGGTGGTGATGCAGACGAAGAACGAGTCGACCAATGACGCCATTCAGCGTGCCTGCAGTGAGATCGAGCGCATCCGTCAGGAGCCCGTTAGTGACGACGAAGTCAGGGACGCGAAGTTGTACCTGACCGGCAGCTTCCCGCTAAAGCTCGACAGCAGCTCCAAGATCGCCGGCTTCCTGGCGCAGGTAGAGTTCTTCGATCTCGGCGTCGACTACGCCGACACCTACATGCAACGTATCAACGCCGTGACCAAGGAAGACGTACAGCGCGTCGCGCAGCGCTATCTGCATCCCGAGCAGATGGACTTGGTCGTCGTGTCGAACCTCTCTGAGGTCCATGCCTCGCCGGCACCCGCGTGCACCACGAACTGATTTCCCTTTTCCCTCGCCCACTGGGAGAGGGTGGGGTGAGGGCTGGGATGTAGAGCGCAGTAGGCTTCTGCACAGCGGGTGAACCGGATACACACGAGCACGAATCACGAACACGATTCACGATGGGCTGCAGATGAGAGTCACGTTCCGGAACGGTGCGTTGGACCTCGAAGGCGAGCTGGTTTTGCTGCCGGGATCTAGGCGCACTGCCGTGGTCTGCCATCCGCACCCGCAGTACGGCGGGGACATGGACAACTCGGTCGTATGCGCGGTTGCCGGTGCGTTGCAGGAGGCCGGGTATGCGACGCTGCGTTTCAACTTCCGCGGCGTCGGTGGCAGCACCGGTGTGTACGGCGGCGGGGTCGGTGAGATCGAGGATGCATCCAACGCGGTGCGGTTCCTGCGTGAGCGCAGCGGGTGCTCGCAAGTGACGCTGGCGGGCTATTCCTTTGGCGCCCTGGTGGGGCTTCAGGCCGGCATGTCGATGGAGGAGGTCGACCGGCTCATCGCCGTCGCGCCGCCGCTCGCCTTTGGTGAGATCGGGTTTTTGAGTCAGTGTACGAAGGAGAAGCTGTTCATCGTCGGCGATCGCGATCAGTTCTGCAGCCTGGCCAGACTGCAAAAGGTGCTAGCGAGAATGGCCGAGCCGAAGACCCTGCGCATCGTTCCAGGTGCGGACCACTTCTTCGTCGGCCACGAGCCCCGCGTCGCCGATGCGGTGCGCGCCTTGGCGGTGTGAATATCTTCAGTCCGTGTCTTCGCGGACGGATTCCCGCTGCACCTTGATCTCGCTACGGGCGTGTTTCGCTTCCAGCATCTTCTCCTTGGCCCGGCGCGAACGGCGGCGCTTCTGGCGGCGGAGCTTGGCGATCCGCTGCGCTTCCGCGCTCGCTGCTCCGAGGATCTGACGCTCGAGCTTGTCGGCGAGCAGCTGGCGCGCGTGGAAGCGGTTCAGCGCCTGCGAGCGCTCGCGCTGACACTTGATCTGTGTCCCGCTCGGGCGATGGACCAGCACCACGCAGGTCGCGACCTTGTTGACGTTCTGGCCGCCTTTGCCGCTGGAGCGGACGAAGCTTTCGTCGAGATCTTTTTCGCGGATGCCGAGGCGCTGCAGGCGTTCGGTGAGGGCCTCTTCCTTGGCTGGAGATACGGGGAACATCGGTGTTAGTAGAACCACTCGGCTCCCGAGTTGCAAGCGCCGCGCCCGCCCCGGCTGGAAGCTGTCGCCCCCCCCCCGGGCTTGGCGGCGCGAAGCGGAGTTGAGTAAGTAGAAGGGGTGGACAAGATCGAATCGCCGCGGCGCCGCATCGGTATCGATCTCGGCGGCACCAAAATCGAAGGCGTCGTGCTCGGCGCCGACAACCGCCCGCTCTTCCGCCACCGCGTGCCGACCGAGAGCGCGCAGGGGTACGAGCATATTCTGGAGCGCGTGGCGCTCGTAGTCGACGCCTGCCGTCACGCAGCGCCCGAGTGCACCACCATCGGCATCGGCACACCGGGCGCGGTCTCAAGCCGCGACGGCACGATGAAGAACTGCAACACCACGTGCCTGAACGGCCGGCGCCTGCCCGAGGACTTGGCGCAACGGCTGCGGTTGCCGCTGCGCATCGAGAACGATGCCAACTGTTTCGCGCTGGCGGAGGCGATCGCCGGAGCAGGGGAGGGTGCCGCGCTCGTGTTCGGTGTGATCCTCGGCACCGGCGTGGGTGGCGGCATCGTACATCGCGGTGAGTTGCTGTGCGGATCACAACATCTCGCCGGCGAGTGGGGGCACCACAGCCTCGATCCGCAGGGCCCGTCCTGTTACTGCGGCCAGCGCGGCTGCGTCGAGCGCTTCATTGCAGGACCAGCGGTTGAGAAACAGTACTGCAACTTGACCGGCGAGGCCGCGGCGATGCCGGCGATCGTGGCTCGCTATCGCGACGGGGAACCGGCGGCGACGCGGGTGTTCCGCCGATTTGTCGACCGCTTTGGCCGCGCCGTTGCCAACCTGGTCGACATCCTCGACCCGGATGTGATCGTCCTCGGTGGCGGTCTGTCGAATATCGACGAGCTGTACACGCTCGGTCGCGATGCCGTTGCCGGCTACGTGTTCAACGACGAGCTACGCACGCCGATCCGGCGTAACGCCCTGGGTGACTCGGCTGGCGTGATCGGGGCGGCGCTGCTGGTGTGAGGCGGCAGGGAACCGTTGCGCACGAACGTCGCTTCGTGAACCGCGGCCCCACGCGTGATCCCTTTGCGCTCGAATGCGGTGAGGCCGGGGCGTGGTGAGCGGATGTGTTCGTCACGTGCGAACGCTTTGCAGTGATCCAGCGCACGCAGGCTGAGCTGCAGCACTTCCTCAACGTCCGTGGCCAGGTACACGCGCCCGCCGGGCACGAGCGTGCGCGCCAAGGCGGCGGCGAATGCGGGCGTGAACAACCGCCGCCGATGATGTCGTCGCTTCCACCACGGGTCGGGAAAGTAGATATGATAGGCGGCGACTGAGTCAGCGGGGACCAGGGTGGCGACGATGCACGCGGCATCGGCGTTGATGACCAGGGCATTCCGAATACCCTGGGTTTCGACGGCGCTCTGAAGCCGCCAAGCTCGGCCGCGCGAATGCTCGATACCGAAGAAGTTGATTCGCGGCCTAGCACTCGCGGCCGGCAAAATGAAAGCGCCAGTGCCGGGACCGATCTCGATCTCCACTGGGTGACGATTGCCAAAGATGGAGCGCCAGAAGTGGTGACTCTCGCCCCCCTCGCTCTTTGGGTCTGTCGGTTTTTGCAGACGGGCACCCTTCGACATGCCGCCAAGAGAAGGCGGCTGCTCAGGGTGAGCGGTTGGAGGATCAATTTCAAAGGATTTCTTCCGCTCGCCCTGAGGAGGCCCCTTCTTCTGGGGCCGTCTCCTATGGTCCGATTTGTCGAGTCCCTCGCTGCGACGCGCGGCTTCATGCTCTTGAGTTTCCACAACGGGCAAGTCTCCTATTCGTGCGCACCCTCACAGGGGCGGTCACTAA
>Ga0187884_10000325_pt1 | contig 48507 bp, 44 predicted proteins | sample June2016WEW_20_4_FD_132983 | JGI IMG/M metagenome (GOLD analysis project Ga0187884, IMG submission 132983) | Peatland microbial communities from SPRUCE experiment site at the Marcell Experimental Forest, Minnesota, USA - June2016WEW_20_40 | ecosystem: Environmental > Terrestrial > Soil >...
GAGGTACGCGCGACAGCCTTCTTCAGTTGAAAACCGGGCCTCGAACTGTTGTAGGGTTTGCGGGTAGTCTTCCACTTGGCGCCATACTACCGGTAGGGGCTACCTGAGTCAAGTGCATACCCAATTCACGGGCTATCGGTCGTTTGGTGAGCCCGCGCTGGTAGGCGGTTCTGACCGCTTCAAATAATGCCTTCCGCTTGTCCCGCCGTTGCTGGCGCTGCTGTTCATGGCGGTTGGGCTTGATCGATGCTTCCGGCGTGGTCTCTCTGACCGGTGACACGCCTTGGCTGTCTGGTTCGACCGCATCACCCATCGTCGAAGGCGAACCTAACTGCTCCGCCAACTGAACCCGGCGTAAAACACTGGCCAGTCGCTCCAGGACCCGTTGGAGTGCTTGCGTCAGATTGCAGAAGAGATGAAATCGATCTGCCACTTGGACTGCATCCGGCGCACCCTGCCGGGCGCCCTCGGAGTAAGCACCTGCGTGATCGCGACTGATGACCTGGACGGTGGGGTGAGCGCGCAGCCAGTCTGCCAGTGTCTCTGACTCACGATCCGGAAGAAGATCAATGGGCTGGCGCCGCTCCAAATCCACCAATACGGTCCCATAGCGATGGCCGCAGCGCCAAGCCCAGTCGTCCACCCCGAGGACTTTTACATCACCAGCCGATTCAGCAGAAGCGGTTTTCCGGATGATCCGCAGGATCGTATCGGCGGAGCACTCAATGCCCAGCTGCCCAGCCAGCCGGTAGCCAGCCTCGCCACCCAAGGCGCAGTCGATCACGAGCAAGGCATCGCGATTGCGACAGGTTTGTCTGCCATAGGGCCGGGCCACGACCGGCAATCGTCGCGTAAAGATCCGGCACTGACAATCGCGCACTCGGCAATAGAAACGATGGGTGCGCAGGCAGATCCGGACCACCGCGCCACGGCAAGGCAGGTCGCGCAAGGTACGGCAATACCGGCTGTGTACGTGACAAGAACGAATTCCGCAATGCGGACACGTCGCGCCACCTGCGGCGGCGGACACGATCATGATGATAACGCCGCCCTGATGAACGATTTCATCCAGCACCAGGCATGCTGGATCTGGAAGGTGCGATACGGGCAGGGGGCTGGGGGAGGCAGCCATTTGCCATTCGAGATTAAAACATTTTTCCTGAAATCTGTTTTAAGCAGAAATGGGAATCAGCCTCCACCAAAGGTGCGGAAGGCCCTTTGAAGTGATTACAGATGGCCGGTTTTGAAGTGATCAACGGGGCTTTTCTTATGGCGAGTCTGGCGCCCCTCAGCAAATGAGCGCCGGTCACAGCCTTGCCAAGCAAAACTGGCTAGGGAGAAAAATGACAGCCCTGCTTGGAATCAGTATATTATGTCTCATCAGAGAACGCTCAGTCTTCGCCTCGGCATACCCTCGTAACTCCCGGCGACTCCGAGACGCTGGAGTCCTGCCCGTCCCGACCGCAAGACAACCGCTACGGGATCAGTCTAAGAAGATGCCCGGTGGGGTCAAATGCCCAAGTGCCTGCCAATTGGGCATTTCTACAATTCTCGCTCAGCACCGGTGGCACCGTCGCCACGCGGCTGCAAGTGAAGGCTCCTGCAGTTCACTGTTTATTGACGCCCGTACGAATCGCGGATACGCCGGAGGGCATTCTCGAGTAGATGGAAGGCCAGCTCGTTTTCCACGTAGTAAATTCGCACGATTTCGCCGTTGTTCCGTGTGAAATCGTACCTGAGATCCTGCAGAACACCTGGAGCGTTCGTTTTCTCCCAGCGGACAGCCGACGGATCAGCCAGGCCTGCGACGTCGCCTAGATCGAACAGACCTTTGTTCGGGGACATGAAACCAGGTTTGCGGTGACGAATCTCCTGGAGGTAAGCGCCCAACACGCCAAGCGATCCGAAACGCCGGGCCGATTCCTCGGGATCCATGCGCAGATAAGTTCCCGCATCGAATAGTACGAACCGGCACGGCAACTCGAATAACAGCCGGGCTGCAAGGATGTCGTTGTACGCATTGAAGTTCCAGCAGCGGACTGGCCATTCGGTGCGGCCGTGCCAGAAGATAACAATCCGATCGGCGATGCCCGGATCTTTCAGCAGCGCGGCAGCGGCGTCGGTCGCGGGCCCGATCAAAACGAGCCAGATAGGGTTTTCCGGAGTCGCAGAATGGGCTTTTTCGATGATGAAATCAACACCTTCCGCTCGAATCTTCTGATCGCGATAGGCGAGCGGATTAGATCCCCGTTTGACAGGAAACCTTCCCAGCATTCCTGCCTTCTCTAAGACCTGCTGAATCTCCTGGTAGGATTTGTCGATGCCCGACGCCCCTCCCGTGTCGCCAAAGTGTGCGGCAATGATTCCCTCCAGGCGAAATCGATCCGGGGACCCCAGCACAAGCGATAGAGCGTATTGATCGTCGATTTCGTTGGCAGTGTCGCTGTCGACGATCAGTCGTAGCTGTCCCGCTGGAGGCGGCCAGGGCGCCACAGGACGGTTCGCCGCGGCGGCCCCTCCGCTCGCCAATAAGAAGGACAACCCGCCCTGGACGGCGAGGAAAGCACGTTTATTGGTCATTTGTTCTCTCCCGGTCTGGCGCCATGCGTTAGCCCTTGCAAACAGTCTTGAACCCATTCAACCAGGGCTCCTTTTAGCCTACGATGCCGAATCGACGGAGTTCCCTCCATTTGAACGTTAGTGGTGTTTCAGACTGGACCGCTGTTTTCATCGGGTCCGCTGGACCCAGATTCCAGACTTCGTCACAGCCTTTTCGCGGCGCCGATCAAACCGAGAGAGATCACGTGCCTCCCCCCGTCGTTCGGAGTGACAAGTCATGCCTCAAGAATGTCGAGCGCCTCAAAGACCCCGTGATTTTGCCGCCGAGGCACAACACAATGGAGTCGTTAACGATGTAGGTAACTCGTGCACATGGAAGCGCGTATGCCACGCTATCTGTTGGCATTGACGCTCATGCCGATTCCGGCCGAGCAGATGAGAACACCGCGTCACGCTTCGCCCCGAACAAGGGCCTCTACCACCCCCATAATCGTCGAGGTCGATTCTAGGCCAGTTCGCAAAAGCCTCTCCCACTACATCGAACCACCACGCTGGACCAACTCCACCTTGCGGTTAAGCAGGCTCTCGACAACTTGGTGCACGGAATCGGTCCGGAGGTGGCCGCCCGAGCTTCCATGAACGAAACGAGAACAGAATTCTCATATGACGTCCTTTTCAGGCTACTCCGCTTCCCGGTTTGCAAACGCGGACAGCCGGAGCGAACTCCACTCCACCGCCTGGCGCACCGTCTCCGATGCTGGACTCCCGGATCTTCAGCTCCGGGAGCAGGCGAATCGCGATCAGTTTTCGCGACTTGAGCTTCCCTTGCAACCGCTGGATGAGCAGCTGCGCCCCTTCGTAGCCCATCTGGTAGGCCGGCTGGGCCAGCGACGTCAGGTGAGGCTGAAACACGTCGGAGAAAGGCAGGTCGTCAAAGCAGACCACGGCCATGTCCGCTGGGCAATGGAGGCCAGCCTCCTTTAGTGCCTGAACCACACCGACGGTCATCATGCCGTTGCAAACAAAGAGCGCTGTCGGCGGGTTGGGGAACAGCAGGAGGCTCTTGCTTAGATGGTATCCGCTGACCCGGCGGAAATTGCCTTCCATGATCAACTCAGGGTCGGACTCGATCCCCGCCTCTCGCAGCGCTGCCAGATATCCCTCCCGGCGATCACGGCCCGTCTGCAAGGTAAGTCCGCCGGTGATGATTCCAATCCGTCGGTGCCCGCATGTGATCAGGTGACGGACGCATAACTGGGCTGCGGCAACGTTGTCCACCGAGACTGAATCGACCGCCACGCCGAGGGGGATGCGATCTAGGCAAACGATGGGAATGCCAGACTCCTTGGTTTTGCGGATATGGGACACGTCGCCGTCCGCGCTGGGTGCCACTACCATCAAGACGCCGTCCATCCGGCGTGATCGCAACACCGACAGGATCTGTTTCTCTCGCTCGACCTGATCGTCCGTGTTGAAGGTGGTCAGAAGGTAACCGTGCTGGAACGCGAAATCTTCCGCACCACGAACGACCTGCGAGAAAAAGGGGTTGGTGATATCAGAAATGATCAAGCCCAGCGTCTTGGTGCTTCGGGCTTTGAGGCTGCGCGCTACGTAGTTCGGGTGATAGTCCAGCCCTTGAATCGCGGCATAGACCCGGGCCCGGCGTTTTGCGCCGACGCTTGCCGAGCCGGAAAGCACGTTGGAAACCGTTCCTACAGAGACGCCAGCCCGCCTTGCGACATCTTTGATAGTAACCACCCGTTGTGTCCCCATTTTTCCCAGACGTGGAGTGCCCGGAGCAAACACACGACCATCGCGTTCGGTTCGCCGAACCGGCTCCGACACAGCCAAATCTCACAGCAATCGTAGCATATGAAGACCACGCGTCGCGCGTGGCGGATACTTTCGACCTGAACTCCCAGCTGCGGCCAGCTCGACAATACTATTCTCGTCCAAAACAGAATCACTCAACAACACAATCTTCCCACAGTGGAGCTACACAACAGCACCTTCTAATGCGAAGTATTTCTTGTGCCAATCCTTAGCTGTGTCGTAACATTTTCCGATTACGTCTTCAGGCCCCGGTCAGCCAAGACCGAAGCAATCTTCCTCTCCTGTACGATGCCTTCACTGCAGCTCAATTCAGACGAATCCGGAACGTGCGGAGCGTCTGACCGTGTGTCCAACTAGAGTTATTTAACGTCGGATAAGAAATATCTCCGCAATCTGAACCGCAGAATTGAATCCTCCTCCGCCCGGCTCATTGAACCAACGAAGCGTCAGGCTCCCAGTCTCCACAGCTGCATCCGGAACATCAAAGTCAACAGGACGCATCAGATCTGGTATCTGTAGCCAAGGATGGACTTCTATCGCATTGTTAGCAACCAAACGGACCCTACGGGCAGGTCTGTTGGCAACATATACTATGCGTAGCGTGTAATGCGCCCTCGGATCGAGCTGTTCGTAGTGCATCGTTAACGGAGTTTCGTACCGCGTTTCCGCCCAGTCCCACCACGAAGTCGGCGTCTCAAGGAAGCGAGCCGGACCATCCACACGGGTCGCGTCACCGGACGAACGACCGACTAATCCTCCACCGAGGCCGGCGTAACCGAAGCGCACGGATCTAAAACCGCCCGGGTCGTTGTCATAACCTGGTCCAGTGTCGACCAAATGTGGCTGCTGGCTGATGTTACCGAGATCATCATAAAACCCACCGGGCCCCGGATTCGTTCGGTTCACAATAGCATCAATACCGGCTAGACGATCGAGTTCCTTTTCACGCTTGCGCAAGTCCGCAAACTGCTTCTTAAACCAGAACCGACTATTGAGCGGAAAGTCCACAGTGTCCAAGTTAGCTCCTCGACTCACCGCAATGGCGCGATACCGATCTACGCTAAGCTGCATGCCAATACTTTGGTAGAGAGCTTCTCCAAGGGCGAAAATACGCTCCCGCAAGTCTTGACCAACCGGTTTGGCCACGGAAGCATCCAAAATCCTCTCAGCTTGGTCCATCGCGAGCATGGAGCCCATCCTGCCAGCTTCCCTCAATCGCTCAGTGGCGCGCTGTTGCAAAAAGGTTTCGTAGACTAAGCGCTGGCGGATGTAACTGTCATAGTAAGCACGATACAGCGCCTGCTGAAAGCGCCAGGTGAGTAGCATCTGTGGAGTGGCGGATCGCTCGATGTCGAAAAACTGCAGCATCGTGTTATCCACCGCCGAATTGGTGAGCAATGGTCCGCGCCAGTTCCGCTCAAGGCTAAGCAGTCCCTGCGCAAGGGAATCGGCGAATTTAGGGTTTATGAAATAGCGGGCGTACTCGCGCAGGATATCCGTCAGGTCCGCGTCAGGGTTCCATCCAAGGCTGCTCCATACAAACTTGTTTACATCATCGTTAACCCCTTCGGAATACGTGACGAAGCCAATGCTGGCTGGACTCGCAAATCGAAAGATCTTCGCTTCGTCTACAGGGCGCGGATTGATGGTTTCCCGACCCTCGGTGACGGCGTAGGCTTGGTCCCATTGAGGCACAGGATACTCGCACTGAATGCTGTGCGTAATGTCAGGACACAGGCGAATCGGATAGCGTACGGGCACCTTCGCGCGAAGCTCCGCTATAGGAACTCGAACCCATGGCCCATAGACGACGCCGTTAAGCCACGGAGGTTCCGTCTTCAAGATCTCGACGAATTCCTCCAGCCAAGCCGCATTAAAGGCCTGCGGTGAAACCCAAACCTGCGCTTTCGGGTGATACTTCCGCAATACCCGAGCCTCCTTTTCAAGAAGTGCCATCAATATCTTTGGCCGCGTGTGGCCGGGGTCACCGCCAGGCACATAGATAGCGTCGACACGTGGTAACTTGCGAAACACCTCGCCCCACTCTTTTAATGCAGACTCGACCGTCTGCGGGTTTGAGTAGTCTTCGTCCATAGCCGGATACCAGATCCACACCTGTAAGCCGTAGTCGGCAATGATGCGCGACATGCGCACCATCATTTCCATCTTCGGAAGATGGAAATGGGGGCTCTCGTCATCATCATCTGAACGTGGGGGGATCAGTTCAATCGCGTTTGTGCCGAAGACGATAAGGTCACGTAAGTATTGCTCGAATACTTCCGGCGTCCAGGCATCGTACGTGTTGACCTTCGGCCGGTAACCAATCTGATGACCGCGGAGTTGGTATTTCGGACTGGAGGTGGTGTTCAGCCCGTCCACGATTTCGGCACTGCCGCGATCCCAACGCAGTTCCCGGAGGAAATACCCGATGCCGAAGAGGGTTCCACGCTCGTCGTTGCCCTGAATGTCCACCCTCCCATCCCGAACCGATACCCGGAAACCCTCCGCCGGCCCGGAACCCGTCATGTGGTGAATGACAATGAGGGGTCCCTGCCGCGTGGCGGCATTAATCCAGTTGAGGCCAGTTCGCTTCTCCACTTCCTGCACCAACATCTCCACGCCTTTTCGTTCTGGCTCGGACAGGTTTGCATCGGCAGAGATTCGCGCGTCATGAAGGTCGAGGCTGGCTGCGAGGCTGCCGGTCAGAAACGCGAACACCAGCGACGGCGCAAACAACAACCGAGCCAATCTTCCGCCGGCTCTCCAGTGAAGCCAAGAAGAGATCTTATTAGTACTACGTTCCATACCTTTCGTCTCTACTGGTGGTTTTGTTCTATGGCATTCAGACGTTCGGTAGTTCGTAGCCTTTTCGTCGCTGGCGGGAGAGAAGGGCGCTCGCCTCGTCATCCCCTGTGAATCTCTCGGTCACCGGATCCCACCGTAGCTTGCGGCCCACTTCCCGGCAGATGTTCGCTAAGTGGCAGACCGTCGTCGAGCGATGGCCGATTTCGACGTCGGCGTTGGGCTCTTTCCGGGCACGGATGCAGTCCAAGAAATTCTGGATGTGATACGCGTCAAACATTTTCTCCCCCTCCGGCCCCTCCGGCGGAGCCCCCGGGGCGCCCTTGAGCAACTCCTGCGGCTCAGCCGTGTAACTGCCGCGCTTAATCTCTATCATCCCCTCGTCGCCCACAAAGATCGCACCCAATTGTGAGCGGGCCGGGTCCTTCCGGATGGGGTCCTCGAGCCGCAGGATCGTGCCGCCGGCATAGCGCATGCTGATCCTGCACTGCGGACCGAACTCTTCCGGCCAAATCTCCACCGGGCCGGTCTCATCCGTGCCGAGCGCGCACTGCACCTGGTCCAGCGAGTGGGTTCCCCAGCCGGTGACACCCCACGATCGACCTCCGCCGTCGTAATCCCACCATGTCTCCCACCCAATATGCAATTCCTTTCGATAGGGCCTCAATTCAGTCTGGTTGCACCACTGATCCCAATCGAGGCCGTCCGGCATCGGCTCGGCCGGATTGGGCGCCCAGCGCCTGGGACCTTCGAAATTGCAGACGATCACCGTATGGACCTTGCCGAGAGCGCCCTCACGAACCAGTCTGCTGGCATAAATGTTGCTAGGTATCGAGCGCTGCTGTGTGCCGGTCTGCAAGATGCGATCGTATTTGCGGACCGCATTCACCAGCATCCGCCCCTCGGCCACGGTTAGCGAGATCGGTTTTTCGGCGTAAACATCAAGTCCGGCTTGCATTGCATGAATACATACCAAGGCCCGAGCGTGTGTGGTCGTCTCCACGAAGACCGCGTCGAGTTTTTCCTTCTCTAACATCTTGCGATAATCCTGATACTTGGTCCACTTCTCGCCGGCCTCCCGCAATTTCGCAACCTCATAGCAGCGCGGCAGAAAGCAGTCAGCCACTGCAACGATATCCGCACCCGGAAACTCCTGAGTAGAAATCAACCAGCGGCCACGGTTACCTACGCCGATGAACCCGAGGCGAATTCGATCATTCGCACCTGGTTTCCCGACAGCACCGACCACACGACACGGAACCACGTAGGGTAACGAGATCGCACCTGCGGCAGCCAAAAACTCACGTCTGTTCATAACAACTCCGTTCCATCGGGTTTCGACAATCGGCGGAAAGTAGCAGACCTAAAACGAATAGCGCAAATTGAACTGCGTCACCCGCGCGCCAAGGGTAGAGGTGAATCGCCCAAAATTCGGCGCCAAGCTGTTAGTCACCACGCCAGATAAGTTGGTGTGATTAAGAGCATTGAACATATCAACCCTTAACTGCAAACGATGTCTTTCGGTGAAATACAAGTTCTTGGCCAAAGACAGATTGACGTTCCAGTCACCCGGGCCGAAAATGGCGTCGCGCCCAAGGGTACCAGGCTGCTCAGTAGAACCGCTGACTGTGACGACCGGCACTTTGGCGAAGGCTGCTCCGTTCAGATACTGCAGAGTCTGCACGTAATTCGACAGGGTCGCGTCCGCGAAACTGGAACCAACAAAGTCCGGCCGGCTCCCTGGGTTCGTGCTGGGTTCAGTAATCAGTAAGGGCAAACCAGTCTCTACGGTAACGATACTGCCCACCTGCCAACCTCTCAGCAATAGTTGTTTCCGCAAAGAAGAAGAGGTTCCACCAAGCCTATCGAGTGGCAGCTCGTACAAGACGTCGGCCACGAAACGAAATTTCCTGTCGAACGGTGCCGGCCCTTTTTCGAGCGCGAGATTGCTCGGATCTTGGGCGAAGGTGGTCGAGAATGAAGTGTTGGCGTCGTCAAAGGAAAGGACTTTAGAGTACGTGTAATACGCATCGAAACTAAGACGTCGGGAAAAGCGCTTCTTGAACGAGGCCTGCAGCGACTCATAGTGACTGGACTCAGAGGAATTGAAATACTCGAACAGGGAGTAGTTAGGGTTCGGCCTAAGCCCAGTCAACCAGTTCACCTGGTTTACATCTTCTCCTAATTCCAGGTGGGGTGCGTGGTTTCCTACATATGAGATTTCGGCGACCATAGACTGGGACAACTGCCGTTGAACACCCAACGTCCACTGCTCTGAGTAGGGATCAGGAAAGTGTTGGTCAATAACCGGAGTGCTATTGCTTCCGCCGGTACCCTGTACAAGTGGGAGTATCTGCTCGGGTCCAGCGGGATAGCTGACACCGTCCGCGATCAATTGGAGATAGCTAAGTGTTACCGTGGCTGGCGTGGAAATATTGTTGACAATGAGCTGTGCAGGCCCGCCACGCATGCGATGTGGTGTGAAGAACGTGCCAAAGCCGCCCCGTAGCACGGTCGTACCGTTGTTGTCGAGTTTCAATGCGAATCCTGCGCGGGGCGAAAAGTCCAAAAAATTCCCGTGGTATATTTGGTTCTGCGGCAGGAAAGATCCGTACAGACCATCGCGGTTGTACATCCGATCGGCTGTTGCCGTTGGCACGGAATAATGGTCATAACGGATCCCAAGGTTCACCGTGAAACGTGGCGACACTCGGAAGTCATCCTGTACGAAGGCTCCAGCTTGCGACCACTTAAAAACATAAGGCGCGATATCGATTGGGAAGACGGCTTGTGCGGGCGTGTCGGCCAGAAAAGCGGTCGCCGACCCATAGGTATAGGTCGACGGGTCTTTCTGCCCGTCATGTCGGATGTCCATCAATTGCAAGCTCCCGCCCATCTTGATGGAATGCCGCCCACGTGTCAATCCGATGGTTTCTTCAATAGAGTTGTTTAATTGACCGTAGCCCGAGTTTGACCCAACGCCGGCGCTGAACGCGGAAGTTACCACGATCGCGGGAACGTCCAATTCTTTGTACAGATACCTGCGCACAAAGTTGTTCTCGTTAGCTCCGACCCGGGTTTCCGCGCTCCAACTAGCAGCAGTATGCGTGTAGCTTACGGTCCCCGTATTGATCTCGCCGCAAAAGGTGACACCACTCCCTAGGATGGGAGACGCCGTACACGGACCGAAGTGTGTGTATCGCAGAGTAAGGTAGTCGTCTGACCCAATATACCAGTCGCCCCGGATCATCGCATGGTTCTCGTGAGCGTCCGAAGCACCCGCTCCCTGGTAGAATCCGGCGACGGAGCCAGCTGGGTAAGGCGAGGTAGGCAGAGGCATCGCGCCGAAAAAAGACGCGTAAGCCGGGACGGCAGCCACCGCCTGGGAGCGAAACTCAGCGGTGGGAACCTCGCCGTTGACGGATGACCAAGAGACCAGCCGGTATCCCTCATACACGCCAAATAAAAACAGCTTGTTCTTCTTGACCGGACCGCCGAGAGATCCCCCGAACTGATGAAAAACCAGAGGCGGTTTCGTCGTCAGAAACTGGTTCCGACCGTTTAGCCCTCCGGCCTGGTAATTGAAGAACAGACTGCCGTGCACCTCATTTGTCCCACTTTTGGTGATTATGTTCACATTACCAGACACAGTGTCACCAATCTCAGCGGAGAAGATGTTTTTTGAAACCTGAACCTCCTGGATCGCCTCCACACTCACACCGTCGATTAAATTCCACCCCGAATATAGCGACATGGAGCCATCGAAGGGGTCCTGGTTGCTGCTGCTCCCGTCTATCGTGAACCCGAATGCAGAGGGCGCTAAGCCGTTCACTACGGCCGCGGCGTTGCCGCCAAAACCTGCCTGCTGGACCACGCCACTTCCTAAATTCACAAGGCCTAAGAAGTTCCGGTTCTGCAAGGGCAACTCCCGAGCCTGCAGAGCGGTTTCCGAAAAATCCTGTTCGGCTGAAACCGCATTGACCAACGGAGCCTCACCACTGACGGTTATCTTGTCCGATTGTGCGCCAACTTCCAGGGCAAAGAGCAGGGAGACCTTTTGGCCTGCCACAAGCGGCAATCCACTCTGGCGATATGTTTTAAACCCCGTCTGCGAGATAGCCACGGTATACGTGCCCACGGGCAGGAATGTGATGGTGAACTCACCACGACTATCTGTTACGGTGGACTTCGCCACGTTAGTGAGTTCATCTGTCGCGGTGACCTGAGCTCCGGCTACCATTGCTCCCGAAGGGTCTTGGACAATACCGTAAATGGTGGCCGTCGTCACCTGAGCAAGTGCCGGTTGCGCCAAATAGACCGCAACAGCGCACAGGAGTATGCTTACTAGCAAAACTTTCCGCATGAGCAACCTCATTCACTCACAAGAGTTGAACCGATTCAATCGCAGCTGAATCGATTCAATTTTAGACGCGCGCAAAACTTCGTGTCAAGGGCAAATGTGGTTTTGGCCTGCAGCGTATGTTAGGAGAACCGGCAATTCATTGAAACAGAGCGGCTTAGTTATTCCGATCCATTCTTCACGCACTAGCTCATCATCTCGTTGCGGGCACAGAAATCCCGAATCGCCACGCATTGGTAAATTTCACGGGTGTCAGCCTAAATGTCTAATAGAATCAATTGGTTGCCTGCGTCGGGTAAATGCTCCCCCGGAGTTGGGCTCTTGAAGGGCCTGTAGAATGGCATTTTACCTAACCAACTGATTCCGCGTTGGTTATAGGTTGGCTGGAAATTTTAGCCGGATATAAGCGCTGAATTTCTCTGCCAAACTTCCGGCATAGCAGCCGGTGGCAGAAGTAGTCATCGTGGCAAGAGTCGACTTGCAAATCATGTGGATTCAACAACTTGTGTGGCATCGGTTCGCAAGGTCGACTTCTACCACGGGCTGATAGGCGTCGCTGTTGGATTGGCGCAACCGTGCGTACAACGCCTGCTCCCACAGAAAATCTTCTGGCGCGGGCTGGCCGTGTGTTTTCCGGAAGGGTGGGGCGCAGCTTCGCAGAGCCACTGCCTGCTCCACGGCTGCCAGCCGAGGCCTCTTTGACTTGGGAAAGAAATAGGGAGACTCCTATTAACTTACTGTTAGGTAATTCAGGCAGAACCCTTAGTTTTTTTGCGAATGGTCACTAACTCACGAATTCTCCTTAAGAACCTGATCTTAGGATTCGTGGAGGAGGCCTCGGGTGCAGGTCGAAGCCACCCCGAGGGAAGATTCTGTCGTCGCCGTCGTTTTCCTCTCTTCTCATAGTGTTTCTATGTCGTCGGGCGACGCACTGGACGCCGCGCATACCCCCAGATCCGTACCGCCCACCACGCTGCCCCAGTTTTCAACAATTCCGGACTTTCTCCTTGTTCGGTGCTGCGGATCATGGTAACGTTATTCGTGTCAATGGGTCTGTTCGCAGGTGTCAAGGGTGTCAAGCTCCGAATGGATCGCTGCGGAGCGTGCGCAGAGGCTCCGGTCCATGTGGCGTACAAAGACTCAGGTGGACTTTCATGATGAGAGAGATGGATCTCGTCGGTCGGAGCTCCCTTTCAGCCGCCTTCCCAACAACCGGCATTCTTCATGTGCAAGACCGGGTTTCGGCCCATCGCTGCTTCTGGAATGGGGAGGGGCCTTCCCTGTTGCTCATCCCGGCCTCCGTCCAACCTCTTTACGATACTTCTGAGTACAAGCGCAGATTCGGCGATCCGGAGTTGATGTGGCAGGCAGAAATGAGTCGAGCGAGAGAAGTGATTGATTGGCCCACGGATGGGTTGCCGACAGTTCGACCGAACTTGGGCGTCGTATTCATCCCGGCAATGGCGGGGCTAGACTATGAGATTCGCGAGGATCAGATGCCATGGCCGGGACACCCGTTGTCGAGAGAGGCGATTCGTAGAATTCCTACTATCGACATCACAACCGCGGAAACGATAAAATTGGCGCTCCGGTTTTACGAAATCCACCGGAGGTGGGGAGGAACGGATGTTTTTGCGTACTCTCCCGATACACAAGGTGTATTCGATATTGCGCATCTGCTATATCGAGAACCTATCCTGTACGAACTGGTTGAAGACCCTGGGTGGATTCGTGAATTGATGTCGACCAGCCTGGACCTTTATCTTCGTGCATCTATTCTCATCAAGAGCGCCATCGGGGAGAATGCTCGCGAGATGGTTCACGGACATGGAACGCCGCAAGGCGTCTTCTTCACTACAGCCGGAGTCCGAATCAGCGAAGACACGCCGACTCTGCTGTCGCCGAGGGCAATCGAGACTTGGGTCTTGCCGTACATCGAAAAGGCTGCCGCGCCGTTTGGCGGCGCGTTCATACATTACTGTGGTCGCCATAAATTCTTCTTCGAAGCCCTCTGCAGGATGGAGTCTGTTCGGGCTATAGATCTTGGAAACAGCGAGTCCTATGATCCTTCCTGGTTACTCAAACACTGTGCAGATTCTGGAACTGTCCTCTACAGCAGGCTGCCGGCTCACACCGGGGAAACATGGAAGGCGTATACGATTCGACTGGGCAACTTGGTTGCAGACACGGGTGCCCGCGTGATCCTGCGGCCAACTACCTGGCCGGACGATAGACGTAGTTGCGAGGAGATGCTTGCGCTTTGGCACAATCTCACGCGTTGAGGGGAAGCCGCCCAAGAGAATGGCCAGTGGTCCGAGGGCTTTGAATAGCATGAGAAACTTCGTCTCCAAGCAGGATGGCTTGTCATGAACGTCGGTCGGATAGTTGACCTCGGTGTAGTGGTCGTGTATCTCTTGGGAATCCTGTCAATTGGGGCTAGATTCCTGCGCCGCACCAAGACCACTTCTGGATTCACCGTTGGCTCGAGAACGATCCCCGCCTGGGCTATCGGAATATCTGTTCTGGCAGTCTTCGTATCCAGCATCTCGTTCGTAGGTAATGCTGGCAAGGCATTTAGTGACAATTGGGCTCCGTTTCTGTTTGCCCTGACGGTCGTCATCGTGGCCGCCGCCGCTGCCCGGTGGTTCGTCCCTCTCTATAGGAGCTTCAGAGACGTATCCGCATACGCGCTTCTGGAAAGGAGATTCGGCTACTGGGCCCGCGCATTCGGCAGCTCGTCTTTTCAGGTTATCCAGCTGGCTCGCATTGGTGTAATTCTCTATCTCCTTTCGCTTGTCGTCGCACCGGTCCTGGAGGTGCCCAGCGCCACTGTCATCTTGGTCGTCGGAGTGTTGGTCGTCGTCTACACAATGCTTGGTGGCATAGAGGGTGTTATTTGGACCGATGTCATACAGGTCTTCGTTATGTTCGGTGGAGCGGTGTGGTGCCTCATCACCATTTTTTGGCTAATGCCTGGAGGGGCACTTCAGGTTTTCGAACTTGCATGGAAAGCGGGAGGTAAGTTCGACCTGGGAGAGTATTCTATGCGATGGGAGAACCAAACGTTCCTTGGCGTCCTTCTCTTTGGCATTCTCGCAAATCTACAGAATTTCGGCGCTGACCAGAACTACGTTCAGCGCTATCACGCAGCGAAGTCGGAAGCCGATGCGAAACGAGCCGTGCTGATCGGTGCTTTCCCGTTTGTGCCGGTGACGGCTCTCTTTCTTATGATTGGTACGTCACTGTTCTCATTCTATCGAGTCTATCCAGAATTGCTTCCCTCCCACATCCGCGGAGACGCCGTGTTTCCGTACTTCATTAGCACCCGGTTACCTGCCGGAGTCAGAGGGCTGCTGGTCGCTTCGATCTTAGCTGCCGCAATGAGCGCTATCAGTTCTAGTCTGAACTGCGTGGCTACTGTCTTCTTAAAGGACTTTTATTGTCGCCTGTGGCGGCAGTGTTCAACCGAGAAAGAACAGGTTCGTGTCTTGAGAGTACTGACCGCACTCTGTGGCGGCCTTGGCATGGGGGTTAGTTTCCTAATGGTCGGCGCCAAGTCCGGGCTGGATCTGTTCTGGGAGATCTCCGCAGTGGCCGGCAGCACGCTCCTTGGCCTGTTTATGTTGGCCATCCTCCGCCGGGAAGTGAACCAATCAGTCGTTCGTGTGGCGACTGGCGGCGCCATTGTTTTCCTGACTTGGGCTGTTCTCAGTCGTGAGTTCCACAGCTTGCCTCTGCGCCTTCAGCTTGATCCTCTCCTGGCTGGCGCTGGCGCAACCATCGTTCTCGTGACGTCAACCCTTGTGGTAAGCCGCTTGTTGACTGGCCGATCAGGTGTGGGCCCGATATCCGTCAGACGTGGCTCTTCAGCGTAAGTGTGGTAACTTGTGTTGGAGAAGTGGGCAACAATGACCGTGCGCCCACTCAGGTGAGTTGAAGCGAGCGGGGAGCGTCGGGGGATAGGTATTGCTTGCATCGCGGTGATTTTCGTGCTCAGCCCGTGAGAAAGGAGTCGGCGTTTGGCTTGGCCAGGCGGAGCAGCGGCGGGCTTCTTCCGGCTGGGTGGCGCGGGGAAAGAGGATGGCCGTAGATTTCGATTCCGGCATCCGTTGAAAACGAACTCGCCACGGCTGACCGAGTCCGCGAAAGTGCTGTCGTCGCCAAACGGCCGAAGCCCAAGCGCCTGCCGGCTACGTTCTGCATGGGTTGTCCGGGACGGCGGATCAGTTCTTCTAGCCGTCTGATCTAAACTGATTTCTTTCTGAAAGTGACAAGTTTTCAACTTGCCTTGGGAAGCGGGAAAGCATCATAGCGAAAATGATTTTCTTGAAACCATCGGTGCCCAAAAAGCCAAAGAGTTCCAGTACTGCTATGTAATTAACCATGAACAAGCGTCATCCCGCGGGGTCGATGCAGGAGCTGTTCATGAGAGACGCCGCGACCAGTTTCGCTGCGCTCGCGCTGGCCACGGCTGACGAACAGACCAGGCAGTGCGCCTGATGCAATGCACGCGAGTCGCGAAAACGCGACACCTTTCAATCAATTCCTCTGCCCCGCAATAGGGTACCCTTGCCATATATATTCCAGAGCTTCGGGCAGGGTTTGTTGTTTCACGGGGTGGTCGGTGTGCCTGGCGTTACGCGCAAACACAAATTGGTAATGATAGCCCTTGGCGGCCAGTGCCTTGGCCATCTTCTCATTAGCGACTACCCAGTCGTGCATGTTGTCGCGCATGACATTCGGATTGAAAAGGTCCCTGTCGCCGACTTCCATCCAGATGCGTAGCGGCTTGGTCGGGCTGTTGGGGATTAGGTGTTCATGGAACTCCCATGCGCCGTGGGGAGTCTGGGGGTTTGACGGCCACTGCTGGTTCACGTAGGTGCCTGAGTAGGTGAGAACGCGGTGGTAAAGCTCTGGATGATACCACGCCATGATGAAGGCGCACGAGCCGCCGGAACTGCCTCCCATCGTCGCCCGGCCCTCGGGATCCTTGGTCAGTTTGACGTTGCATTGCTTCTCCACGAGAGGCAGAACTTCTTCCTCAACGAACTCCGCGTACCGACCTGACATCGTGTCGTATTCCAGGCCGCGCTCGCTTCCCTGGGCGTCGCCGCCACCGTTGCCTATGGAGATGGCAATCATCACTGGCCCCCGGTGTTGGACGATCAGGTTGTCCAGGGCTGTGAACAACGCCCAGTCAGGACCGTCCGCCCCGACAATGAACGGCGCGGCCGTGCCGGGGACGTATTGTCTGGGAACATACACAGCCACTCGGCGAGTGTACGGAGCGGGGTGGCTGGTGGTGACTATCATCTTGGCGGGGTCGGTGGGGTCCACCTGGCCGAAGGTGTTGGTCTCGCGCGCGATGCCGGGATAGATCTTGCTATCGGTCGATTCCATGGTGAAAGTGAAGACCGCTCCCTGCGGCACGCCTGCCCGCGCGGTCATCTCCGGTGCGGGGTTGTGCGTAGGGCCGAGGATGAAGTTTCCATCAGCCTTTGCCGGAGCGTTCGCGCCGTCAGGTAAGTCTGTCGCCTTAACATAATCGGGCGTGCTGGGATCGCGCGTCGGTGCCACCGGGCGCGCTCGGTGTGCGGCCGCGCCCGGAGCTTGCGCCGGTGACGGATCTAAGCCAGTCGTCAGGCTGATCAGGAACGCGATGCCTAGAAGACGGGACATGAGGGCACTCCTTTTACCCGGAATTTCCATTTTGGACTTCCAGGTCTGACACAGTATAAGCCAATCCGCCTTCCTTTGGTCCTGTGAATTGCATTTTTCTGTCAAGGCAAAATAGAAACTTCTAGTTTCCAGCAAAGTAGAAACTTCCGGTTTGACGCCAACGGAAGGAGCCCGTAGGGCGACTGGAGTTGGCGCCAAGCCGGCGCGCTCATCCGGCCTGGTCGGCGATCCGCTGAGCCTTCCAGCCGGCAGCGCGTCTTGATTCATCCAACTGCTTCGGCTCCCCGGTTATGATCTTTGCGCGGTTCTACGGGCGCCTCAATCTTCGCTTCCAGCAGGGCTGCCTCACACCGCCTGGCTGGGACGGTCTGCTCTCCGCAACACCAAGGACTTCGAGGTGAACAAGGGGTTGGCCAACCTGCCGTATCTACAAGAACTCGGCCGGCAGATCAATCGGCGCTTGCTGGAAGTCGAACGCGTCAGCCACAACAGCTGCTTGAGCGGCGACAGCATCCAATGCGTAGTGCAACCGACCGTCACCGAGGGCGGTGAGAAGGTGCCGTCGTTGAAATTCGGCCAGCCGCGGGTGATGGCGCTGTTTTTAGCCCTGACGCTGTTCCAGCATCTGATCGACGGTTTCCACAACCGGGATCTGCGTAACCTGGTAGCTGATCTGCTCGGCGTCACCAGCGAGCAGTACACGGCCACCCAGATGACCTACGACCTCCGCCGACTCCGTCTGAAGGGGCTGATCTTCCGGCCACCGCGGACCAACCGATACTTTGTCACGCCGTACGGCTGCAAAGTGGCGCGCCTGTTCTCCTCTCTTGAGGCCCGCGTCTTCCGACCCGCCATGGCGATGTTCACGGCCACTGACGCGGTCTTACCCTTTCCGCTCCGGCAAGCCTTGGATCGTGTCGATTCTCAGCTCGACTTGCTGATTTACGACGCTTTCCCCCTTCCGAAGGCAAGTTGAAAACTTGACACCTTCAGAAAGAACTTGCTTAGATCGGACGGTTAGTGTCCCACTGCACCAACTCTCCCCGGCAACTCCGCCGCGGCCGCCACGTATGCACTTCCTTCACCCGCCGCGGCTTCGCCCTCCAGGTCCCGGCTTGGATCAGCCACTTTCGCAGCGTCTCTTTGCTGAGCACGATCGCGTGCCGCTCCGCCAGGTACTCGGCTGCCAGCGTCGGTCCGAAATCCCCGTACTCGCTCCCGTACAGCTTCACCGCTCGATCCCGCACCCTCTGATCCAGTCGCCGCTTGGATGGCTTCCCCCGCAATCCATGCACCACCGCACCGTCACCTCGTTTCCGCACCCGCCGTACCATCTCCTGCACCCACCGCTCGCTAATCCCGAGCTGCTCGGCCGCCGCTGCCTGCGTCACATGGCCCTGCTTCACCTCATGCAGTACCTTCAGCCGATCCCGTTCCTTCTATGTCAACAACAACCGCTCCTGTTCTTCGGCCACCTCCCAGGGTGTCCGACATCAACAGGAACTTTCTACTTTGCCCATACAGGAATTTCTCACGTTGCTGCGACAGGCGAACCGAAGGTTTCGAATCGGAAGCTGGATTTTGATATACTCTCTAAAGGAAAAGCTGCTGCTTCCTTTGCCGCAACATGGTTTGGCAAACATGTTTATGCTAGAAAGAGCGGCTTTTCGCTAGACGAGCTGTGAAAAATGTGGACTAAAGGACTTCTACCACCATCCAGGCTTCCTGCTGGGCTACGACGGGATCCCGGAACACTCCCACGCCATCCGGCAGACTCTCGGCAAACTGCAGGCCGACACATTAGATTTCGACGAGGAATTGTCCCGATCCCAATAGAAGAGGAACAAAGATGGCCGATCTGAAGAAACTCTACGATGCCGTCCTGAACGGCGACCAGAAGACATCGGTTGCGGTAACGCAAGAGGCGCTTGCCGTAGGCATAGATCCGTTGGAGTTGATCACGAAGTACCTGGTTCCCGCCATGGATGAAGTGGGCAGGCGCTTCGAGTGCGAGGATTACTTCGTACCGGAGTTGATGTTGTCGGCCCGCGCGATGAAGGGCTCACTCGAGTTGGTGCGGCCGCTGCTGGCTGCTTCCGGAGTTCAACCCCCTGGCCGAGTCGTCATCGGCACCGTGAAAGGAGACTTGCACGACATCGGCAAGAACCTAGTGGCCTCGATGCTCGAAGGCGGTGGGTTCGAGGTCCTGGATCTCGGCGCGGATGTGCCGCCTGAAAAGTTCATCGAGGCAGTGAGAGCGCAGAATGCCAACATCGTCTGCCTATCGGCGTTGTTGACCGTGACGATGCCAGCGATGCGCACCACGATCGACGCGCTGAAGCAGGCCGGCGTGCGCGAGCAGGTGAAGATCATGGTGGGCGGAGCGCCTGTGACATCGCAATTTGCCGAGGAGATCGGGGCTGACGGCTACGGTGACAATGCGAGCGCGGCCGTTACCCTGGCACGCACGCTCACCCGGCCTGTTGAATCATGAAACACTCAGCACTGGCGATACCCGAAGCCACTCAACTGGTGTTCGGCCGCGCGCCGCAGCCGGTGGAATGCGGCTTTGGCCTGACCATTGGCGGTGGTCAGGTTTACCCGGAAGTCAACTTCACCTTGCCGGCCATCACGATCTCCGGCGACAACTGGAGCAAGGTGGTGGCGCACTACGAGGAGATGGCGAAGAACATCCTAAAACGCGCCACTTCGCTCCACGTGCCGGGGATCGTGCTGGAGTTTGAACTCCTGCCGGCCATGACCGAGACGCCCGGGTGGGGAGCCGAGATTACCGCTCTGCTGCGCCGACATCTGCGTGAGGCTCACGAAGAACACGGTCTCAAGAGCGCCTTGCGTGTGACCCCTACTGACATTCGTGCCCAGGGCAAACCACTGGAACTGCGATCCGGCCCCGCATGGGAACAACTGAGACGATCGTTTGAGCTGTGCATAGATGCAGGGGCTGACATCATCTCGATTGAGTCCGTGGGGGGCAAGGAGGTCCACGATCCAGGACTGATGTACGGTGACGTCCGATGCATTGCCTTTGCTCTCGGTGTGCTGGCGCCTCGGGACATGGCTTGGCTCTGGGGCGAGATCACGCGGATGTGCGATGGGAGCCGGAAAGCAGTCCCGGGAGGCGACACGGCCTGTGGCTTCGCCAATACCGCGATGCAACTGGCACACCAGAAGATGCTACCGGAAGTTCTGGCGGCGGTAGTTCGAGCCATGAGCGCGGTCCGGAGCTTGGTGGCTTTTGAGCATGGTGCTGTCGGCCCGTCGAAAGACTGCGCTTACGAAGGCCCGGTGATAAAGGCAATCACGGGTTGTCCTATTTCCATGGAGGGCAAGTCCGCGGCGTGCGCGCACTTCAGCCCGATAGGCAACATCGCGGCTGCCATGTGCGACCTCTGGAGCAACGAGAGCGTCCAGAATGTGCGTCTGCTGTCGGGCAACGCCCCGGAGGTGTTCACGGAGATGCTGGCCTATGACTGCCGGTTGATGAACACGGCCAGTGCCAGTGGTGGCGCCCTGACGCTCCGCCAGTGGCTCGTGGACTCTGACAAGCACCTGAGCCCTCAGGCGATGGTTCTTTCTCCGCAAGCGACGATCGAGATAGCTAAGGCGATTGTCGGCGCGGATTCGCACTACCACGCCACGGTGAGTGCCGGTTTGGCCGCGGCCGGCCTATTGAGGGAGTGCGTCGATGCCGGCACACTCAATTTGAACAAGAAAGAGAAAGGCTGGTTGAGCCGGATCGAAAGGGAGTTGCACTCGTTGCCGGGCAACGAGGCGGAGTTGCTGGCTGAGATGAAGGAGACCCATGCAGGGGCCTTCAATCCGGCGTGTTACGGCCTGCCGTAGGGAGCAGCAGGAGGCGATTGGCATTGCGTGTGCGTGTCGCAAAATCCCGGACTGTTTGAGAAGACGGAGCTTGTGTTTTCTCCGCCGATCCCTATGATGTTTTGTCTACTCCAAACTTGTTGAGCAGCCCGGGGACGACTAACGGGAGGCCGCACGGAGCCGCAAACTCAGAACGGTGTTGGCTTTGCATTTGCCCCCCTTTCCCTTCTCATTGGTAAGTCCTCGGAACGGCCCGGAGCCGTCAAGGGCGCGCGGGTTGTGCGCGGCGGTGGAGAATCTTTTCCGGTTTTGAAAAGATTCTCCGCAGCGCACCCTTGACGGTGAGGACCGTTCTGGAACATGGTCATGAAGGGAAAGGGCGCTTGCCGCGGCTTCATGAGGCGGCCTCCGCCAGGACAAAATTGGGGAGGTCTGCAAAGCCCCAGCCGTTTTTCAGGGTGCGATACACGATCCCCCCAGAAACTTCCGCGCCAGGGCAATGATGGCTTTACCCGTACCACGCCTGGCCTTGACGTGCTCATAGAATCGCCTCAGGCACGGGCTATAGCGCTGTGCGATCAGGGCGCATTGTACAAGCGTCGTCCGGCCGAGTTTATTGCCGCGTTTCGTAATCCGGCCGGAGTGTTCGGTCTCGTTGGAATGGGAGATCCGCGGCACGATGCCGAAGTAAGCCGCCAGTTTGCCTTCTGTCTCGAAATCGTGGATGTCGCCGATCACGCTCAGCAGAATGATGCCACTCAGCGGCCCGATGCCTTTGATACTAGTGAGATTCTTGTGCCCCTATCGTTTACTGCCCGAGTCAGTAATCGCCTGCTCCAATTCTGCGATACTTTTGTTCAAGCCGCGGATCTGCTCTACGATGATTCGCAGCTCCAGTTGGGCGATCGCGCCTAGCGGCAGCGCCAACACGCCCTGCAAAGCCTTTTCGCTGGATAGCGCTCCCTTAGCCAAGTTGATCCCCTGTGCCGAAAGCACGTTGTTAATCTTGTTCTTCAGCGAGGTGCGCAATTTGACCAGCGTGTCTCGTGTCTGCGCCAAGCTGGCCGGTTGGGCTTGCGTCTTGTCCTTCATCCTCACCTCCGGCAACAGATCCTTCTCCAGATACAGCGCCAGGTTTCGCGCGTCGTTCGGGTCGGTCTTTTTCACCGAGTGGCTGATCACCCGGAACTGGTTCGGATCGACGGCTACCACCCGCGCTACGTGGGGCGCCACCGCATCCCGGAACAGTTGTGTATTCCCGGTCACCTCGATGGCAATCTCATCGCTCGGCCGCAGCTTCTTCACAAATCGCGGCAGGTCTTCCAGCCTCCAATCGGTCAAATAATTGCAGCCACTCTCCAAACGTACGCAACAGGTGAACCTGTTGTGGTGCAGGCCGATGCCGATGTGTCGTTCGCGTTTCATACTCCTCCTGTCGTGAACTGCAGGCGGAGTAGACGGTCGCCATTCCGCCCGAGCCTACCCATTCATACCATCTCGTTACTCGAAGTACTCCGTGTCGCGGATGTTGTCGTGAGGTTTTGGTGGTGGCGGCGGTGGCGCCGAAGACGATGGCAAAGACTGCTGCTCGAGCGAGTTCTTGAGAATCGACTCGATGCTGCGGTAGCGGCACGCACCGGTGAGCAAGGCGCGCTCGGCGGCGCCTTCCAGGCGGGCATGAGAGTACTTCCCAGCCAACCGGATGACGCCCAGGCAACCTCGGTAACCCATCTCCGGGTGCGGCTTGTCCGCCACCATCCGCTCGAACAGTTGCGCGCTGTGGGGCCCGATTTTCTGCGCCCACTGCACCATGCGCGACGGTGTCCACTCGAAGTGGGCTTGGTGGCTTTTCGGCAGGTGCTCGTGATTGGTGGACGGTTTGTCCCCGGCCGCGGCTGCGCAGGTGCGAAGCCACCCGCGCGCCCTTGTGCAGGATCTCCACCGTCGACGGCGTCGAGCGGATCTCCACCACCTCATGCACGAGGTTGTAGGGAATGCTGTACGGGTTGGCATCGAAGGCAACGTGATAGTTGACATCGGCCCTCGCGCGCGACCATTGGCTCATGTCGAAGCTTTCGCTGGGCAGCGGTTTCAGAGCCGGCTTGTCGAGCGATTCGAAGACACTCGCCCGGCTGCCATCCCGCTTGCAGAAGGGCCGGTAATTGAGCCGGTGGAGCAAGCCTGGTTGACTTCTTCCAGCGAGAAGAACTTGCGATGACGGAGCGCCTCAATGATCCTACGCTGGGCAGCTTGCACGGCACTTCCACGACCGCCTTGTCCCGCGGTTTCTAAGGTCGCGCTGGCAGTACGCCGAAGCCGTAGTGCACGGCAAAGTTGTGATAGGTCGGGTTGACATCCGGATCGTAACGGTGGGCTTTGCTCACACCCATCTTGGTATTGTCGGGAACTGCCAGCGCCGGAACGCAACCCCAATGATCGAAGGCGTGGATGTGCGCTCGCAGCTACGCTTCCATCTGCTGGTCTCGCGTGGCTTCAGCCCAGGTGTGGGAACGGGCGCCGAGGGCGACGGCGAAGAGCGAAGCTTGCCACGCCACACCGGTGACGCGATCACAAATTGGAATCGTCGAGCCGGCCCAGTCGATGAAGGCGTTCTCGCCTGCCTTGTGCCCCTGCCGCATCACCACGTCGAGTTTCTTGCGCCAGCGCTGATACAACTCGCAGAACCGACTGTAACGATAGCCGTCGGGGTTGGCCTCGCGGTACTCCTCCCAAAGCAACTGCATCGTAACGTGGTGGTGACTGCGGAGTTGCTCATGGACCATGGCAAAGCCCGGCGGTGACTTCTTTGGCTGTGGCTTTGGTTCCGCAGCGGCCAACTTACCTTCGCCGCTTCGGCGCGTTTCAGATACTCGTGCGCCATACTGACGGCGATGGAGCAACTGCGAGCGATTGGACGCTGGTCGAGTTTCAGTTCGTATCGAGGTCTTAAGGCTTCCTTGACCTTGCGTACGGACATTTTCCTGGCCAGCAATGGATCCTCCCTTTGGAGGGGTCGCTCACAGGCGCTGATGGCTAGCGCCGCTACCTGTGGAAATCATTCCGGGACGAAGCCGAACACCCTTCCAGGGTCGGCCGACAAGTGTTCGGTTTCCGCCCGGAATCCTGTTCGCCTTCAACCCGGAGTCGTGTTCGGAATCAACCCGGCCCCCGGTTCTCATTCCCCGGAATCCCCACCCACGCAGCGCACGCTCGAAGGACAAGCGCTGATCCCCATTTTGTCGGAGCATCCAGTAAAGTTGGGTTTGCGTGGCGGAAAGAATTCATGTCGGGTCAACTGGCCGCCGACTCAGTTACCGTTCGCTCTTCGTCAAAGCCTTGCGCGTAGGCAAATGTCTGTTCCGCCTCGCCAACTTTCAAATTCTCTTGCTATTCAGCCCCAGTTCACGGACGGAAAAGTCGTGCAATATCAGCTTCCGGCCGCCCTGGCCGGATTAAGACAGCATCTCGATATCCAACTTGGTAAAGTAGATATCCTCTTTGGCGCGGGAAAAGGCAATATACATCTTGCCTTCGGCGATATCGCATGTCGGATAGCCATAAGCCCCGCTCTTGGCTCCTCCTGGCATGCGCGGTTTCGACGCGGTGCTATCTCCAAGGATGTAGTGTCGGTCAAAGGATATCCCATCTTTACTGGTCGCCAGTACCAGAGGGGTACGAGAACCTTTCGGATTCGGGCAGCTCAGTCCAAAGAAGCGCCCATCGGGAAGTCTGCCAAAATGGAAGCGGCATGAGCAGTCCGTGTAACTCGTCAGCATTGGCTCGGACCATGTCTTGCCATTGTCAGTGCTTTCGATAACAGCCAGCAGCCCATCGTGTTTCTCCCCAGGTAGGGGAACGGTGCGCGCCATTTGGTGAATGACGCCGTCATCGGTCTGGTAGAAAGACGCTTCGCAGTAGTTGCGCAAGTCGTGCCGGAAAAAGCAGGCTTTGTAAAACCCTTCCGGATCATCGACAACCCATACCGGGAGCCGCGGCAGGCCTGTGCTCTTCCAGCCTTCTATTCCTGCGGGGTCGTCCGTATGCGGAAAGGTAATATTCCCCGTCATGATCAGCCTGCCGGTGCGCGTTGGAAACGGCCGCAGATTGGGCACAAACTTCTCCAAGATGCGAACAGGTTCGCCCCAGGTCTGCCCCCTATCGCCTGAAATGCGAAGCGCCGCAAAAACATCCCGATGGACCCACTCAAGGGGGCTGGCCCTTAAGTCGTTTGCAATGTACAGGGAGGGAAGACCATTCCGATCCAGGCTGAGGTCGGTGTACGCGTAGTGTCCGTAGTACGCAATCAGTTTGTCTTTATAAGCACGAATGCCCATCGCTGTATAGGCGGAAGTCTCCTCTGGAGGCGGGGGGGTGATCTCCGAGTCTTTTGACCACGTTCGGCCGTCGTCGTCCGACACAGCAAATACCATGTGTTGTCCCGGATTGTCCTCATTTGCGATGCCGTTGGACCAGGACACATAGAGTCGGCCCTTGTCGAAGAGCACCTGTTGATGGTGATTGTAGGCAGCTCCCGGCCGGCCCTGGAATACGCGGACCTCTTCTAGGTCAATCTTTGTCGTCCTGGCTACGCCCCAACAATTCGTAATCGGCGATAGGGGCGCATCCGCACCAAACGCGCGGTGCAACCACGGAGAGAATACAGTAGCGGAGCCAGTAATCAAAAACCATCGTCTTTCCAGTTTCATCGTCGCTTCACCAATCGCCTGCAGCGCAGACTTGAAAAACCGGTCCTGGCTTCAAGCAGTGTACACCGAACTTCGGATGTTGGCAAGCTGGTGCTCAGCGTCGCTAGTATGTGAGTTGTCCGGTCTAATTCACACGTGATGTGTCCGCTTTGGTCGGGGCGGGTGATGCTGGGTAGTGGACGAAACCCAGCAGTACTCAGCCGCCGAGATGGAGCGGATGATGAAAGTGCAAGACGTGCTGCTGAAGGCCATGGCGAAGAAGATCACCTGGTGGGCGGCAGAGATCCTCGGGGTGACGGATCGGACGATGCGCCGCTGGCGCGAGAGGTTAGAAAGGGGTGGCTACTCTGGACTGGCCGATCGGCGCAAGGGAAAGCCGAGCGCGAAACGGATTCCGCTGGCGACGGTAGAGAAGGTGCTCGGACTTTACCAGGAGATGTATTACGACCTGAACATCCGGCACTTCCACGAGAAACTGCGGGACGAGCACGGGATCCAGTTGAGCTACACCTGGGTGCAGAAAGCGTTGCAAGGCGCCGGCCTGGTGGCCAAGCGGCACAAGCGCGGACCGCACCGGCGGAGACGGCCGCGGCGGCCGATGCCGGGGATGCTGCCGCACATCGACGGCAGCAAACATCGGTGGCTGAACGACGAGCGGTGGTATGACCTGATCGTGATTCTGGACGACGCGACCAGCGAGATTTACTACGCGCAGTTGGTGGAGGAGGAATCGACGCGAACGGTGATGGCCGGGTTGCGCGAGGTGATCGAAAAGCAGGGCTTGTTCTGCGCGTTGTACAGCGACCGGGGGAGTCACTTTTTCGTCACGGTGAAGGAGGGCGAGAAGGTGGATAAGCACCGCCTGACGCAGGTTGGGCTAGCCATGAAGGAGCTGGGGATACAGATGATTGCCGCATATTCGCCACAGGCGCGCGGCCGGTTGGAACGCAGCTTTGGAACCTGGCAGGGGCGCTTGCCGCAGGAACTCCGGCTGGCCGGGATCACCACCGTGGAAGGCGCCAACGGCTTTCTGGGGGAGCGGTACATCGAGGAGTTCAACGCGAAATTCAGCGCGCCGGCGGCGGAGAAAGGCACGGCATTTCGACGGACTGGGAGGAGCGATCTACATTGGATTTTCAGTGTGCAGACGGAGCGCGTGGTGGACCAGGACAACACGGTGGCCATCCGAGACCGGACCTGGCAGATCGACAAGACACGATTCCGCAACACCTTGGCTGGGAGTACGGTTACGATCCACGAACACCTGGATCAAACCGTGTCGATCCGCTACGGCCCTCACGTTGTGGGACACTACAGCAAGCGCGGGAGAGAAACTGGAAAATGCGACACGCCAAGAGCGCCGTGGAAAAGGCGCCAGCATGGAAGCCAGCGAAAAACAAAAGCAGGTTTCCACCGGCTCCCACACTCCCTTGGCAATCTCGCAGAAGGCGCGAGATTCCCACTTTCCCACCGCGCCGACTACGGGCTTTTGTTCTGAACAAAACCAAAGCAAAAGCCAAACCCAAACCCAAGGCGGCGGCCTGACGGCCGTATCGCTTTGTTTCACAAAGCGGACAGATCACTAATTATTAAAACCGGACAACTTGACTTGTTAACGACAGTGTCGCTGACAGCTGGTGCTGACGATACTGTCGCGGCAAAATGATAATGTCCTATTTGGGCAAAGTAGAAATGTCCTATTGACAGGGTCCAGCCTGGAGGGTGGACAAAGGACAGCTACTGATGACCCAGGCCGAACGAGACCGGCTGGTGGCCTTGCAGAAGGCCAGGAAGAAACTGATCACGCAGAAGCAGGCGGCCGAAGAGATCGGCGTCAGTGAGCGGCAGGTGCGGCGGCTTCTGCGCAAGCTGCGGCGGAAAGGGGACCGGGCGGTAATCCATGAGCTGGGGGGACGAGCGTCGAACCGGAAGCTACCGGCCGAGATGGAACAGCGGGTGATCACGGTGCTTTCCGACCCGGTGTACCGGGGATTTGGCCCAACGCTGGCGGCAGAGTACCTGCACCAGCGGCACCAGATTACGGTCAGCAAAGAAACGTTGCGGCGATGGATCGTCGAGGCGGGATTGTGGAAAGCCGGTCGTCGCCGCGTGGGGAAGGTACACCAGTGGCGTCCGCGGCGGAGCCGCTGTGGTGAGTTGGTGCAGTGGGACACCAGCACTCATGACTGGCTGGAGGGCCGCGGCGAGCGGATCTATCTGATCTCGATGATCGACGATGCTACCAGCCGGCTGTTGGCGCGGTTCGTGCATCACGACACCAGCGAAGAGAACAGGCGCCTGTTGTGGTCGTACCTGGAGCGGTTCGGCCGGCCGCTGGCGTTCTTCACGGATAAGGCGGGCCTGTTCCAGGTGCGGTCAAGACCAAACGGCAGGAGCAGCGCGAAGACCGAGACCGGCCCCAGATGCCGCCGACACAGATTGAGCGGGCCTTGCACGAGCTGCACGTGGTCTGGATTCCAGCGCACTCACCACAGGCCAAGGGCCGCGTCGAGCGCCAGTTCCTGACGGCGCAGGTTCGCCTGGTGAAAGGGATGCGTGTGGCCAGGGTACGCAGAATCGAAGAGGCCAATGCGTATTTGGAGAAAGAGTATCTGCCTTGGTGGAACCAGACCTTGACGGTGGAGGCGGCCGATGCGGCCGACGCCCATCGGCCGCTGGGTAAAGAGCATGATCTGGCGGCGATCCTAAGCCACGTCGAACAGCGGCAGGCGAGCAATGACCACACCGTGCGTTACGACGGAAGGTTTTATCAAATCGACCGGCGGGACATTCGGGCAGGAATGCGCAGAGCTATGGTGCGCGTCGAGGAGCGCCTGGACGGAACCCTCACCGTGCAGTTCCAGGACCGCTATGTGCGCGTGCGCCGCTGCGCGCCGCCGCTCGACGAGTTCCCGTCGCCCAAAACGAGAGAGGCCCAATCGCCGCGGGCCAGCGGCAAGACCAAGCGTAAGAGCGATTGGATGAGCCATTTCTCGGTCCGCTCCGGCCCCTCTCTGCGCCAGGCTATCGAGGTGTCCAATGCGCGCAACTGAGCACAGGCACCGAAACGAAAGGCAAATCGAGCGCCGGGCAAAACCAGCCCGGCGATCTTCGCGCTTGATCTATCCGAAGACCGCTGCTCGGAAACTTCACCAAAGCAGATCCGCCCACAAAAACCAAAACCCCCAGAACGGGCATCTTATGGCCCGGTTTGACTGGGGGCTTGGCGCCATCTGCTTCGGAGCCAACCCCGTCGCAGCGGCCTTCGGATCTGCCCCGGGGAGCGCGACTCCCCGAAACATCGAATCCACTTTAACCCCGCCCCTCCAGCCGCCCTCCTAAAACAGGACATTTCTACTTTGCTGGGAATAGGACATTTCTACTTTGCCTTGACAGCTGGTGCTGACAATACTGGTGCTGACAATACAATATTGTGCCGACAATATTGCCCCGTCCCAAATCGGAAGTGCCCGGTCAAAACCTAAAGGAAATCGATCCAAAGCCACAGGCCACGAGCCTTGATTAGAATCATGGTTGGCACACTGCATCCGTGTTGCTTGTTGCGTCTCAGGAATCGACATGCCGCTGTACGACTTTCCCTCTTGCCAATTTTCGGAGAACGGTCTTCGCCGTCAAGGGTTCGTTGCGCGCGCCTGTCGGCGCGCCCTTGACGGCTCTGGCCAGTTCTGACGCACACATCCCGACAAGAGCAAAAGGGAGAAACTGAAAACGAGCTATCGGCCACCGCCTCCCGTTTGGTCGGCAACGGCTGCATGGACCTTTTCGGGATGGGAAACACAGATGCGACAGACGTCGTCAGCGAGCCAAGGGGCTGAACGCCAGCCAATCTCGCCAGGCTTTCAGCTCGGCAGGGAAGTATTTCTCTTGACACGTGCAGGGAATTCTTGTTGACTGAGCACTCTCTCGCGGCCTAGAATAATGCCGAAACGGAAATGGCGAGCCACGCAAGGGCAAGTTTACTACCAGCGGAAACTAAAGGCAAGCTTCGCCCGAACGGGACCTTTGACCATTGTTTCTCGCGATTCTGCAGCAGCAAGTCTAGCCGTCAAACGGTGTGCGATGACTCGAGTTATGGCTGGCAACCGTATTGCATCTAGCGTGAGTTTACTGCGAATGGCGTCACTAGAACAATTCAGAAACTCCCAAGCCCTTGTTGCTGAATGTGGATGGCCTGTGGATCTTCTTTGCGAAGTTGGATTTTACCACACAATGGCTCTGTTTGGAGGTTGGTTATGAAACGCCGTTCTTTTCTGACACTCGCTGCCGCTTTGCCTCTTTCGGAGGGCGTTCTTATCGCCCAGAACCCGCAGACTGTGCTGTCGAACGAGTTCTTTGCCATGGATACCGCCTTGGTGAAAGATTTGTCTCGGGATGTCCTTCGGGAATCGGACATTGAAATGTTAGCGTCGCTCGGATATTCAGGTCTAGCTCTGGTAGCGCCGAACGCTGCTGCAGGGCAGCGTCTCACGGAGCAGATCCTGCCCTGGCTCGACGCGAGAAAGCTCAGACTCTACGCGGTCTATAGCGTTGTACAGGTGGCCCGTGATCAATATACCTTGGATACTGAACTCAGGCGCACTCTTCCGTTGCTTAAAGGCCGGGGCACAATTGTCTGGCTGCCTATTGTCACCAAAGCGTTCAAACCGTCCGACGAGGCGGCCGATGCTCTGGCCGTGGCCGCGGTTCGAGAAGTGGCGGATTTGGCGGCCCAGCAGGGCCTCGCGGTCTCGTTGTATCCACACGTGGGGATTCTGGCGGAGCGGGTTTCGGATGTCGTCCGGATTGCTGATAAGACCGGGCGCTCGAACGTCGGAGTTACGTTCAATCTGTGCCATTGGCTCCGTACCGACGGCCCCGATTCGATGGAGCAAATGTTAAAGTTGGCGCTGCCACGACTATCCTTAGTGGCGATCAACGGAGCCGACCGCGACGGCAAAGATTGGGCCAGACTGATTCAACCTCTCGACAGCGGCACTTTCGATATGGCGACTTTTCTGCGCGAACTACATCGTTTGGGCTATCGGGGACCGATCGGCCTGCAAGGTTATGCAGTCGCAGTCAACGAGAAGATCGAACCCAGCGAGAACCTCGCCCGTTCAATGGCGGCTTGGAAGAAGCTCACAAGAGGCTCAAAGTGAAACCGAGCGACCATGCCAGTGGCAGGTCGGCGGGCGAAGCCATCCTGATCTACAGGACTGACTTCGGCCCCACAAACTGGCACTTCCTTCGGCCCAACTGGTCACCACGCCTGGCGTGCTGGCGAATCCTGTTGAGGTTACCATCGGGGTCGTGGTGGCGCTCATGACCGATGCGGATCTGGTCGGCGCGGGCCTTTACCAGATCAATGTGACAGTTCGGAATATTGCGGAGGGGAATGCGGCCCGGCTGGACGGAGCACCGCGACGATCGACCTTGGCGTATGCCAAGCCCGCTTTTAGTCATCGATTCTACAGTGGTGCAATTAGTGCTGTCGATGTTCGATTGGGTGCTTTGCCAGAAGGAAAAGGGAGCAGCCAAAATCCATCTGGTATTGGAGCATCAGGGGCCGCTCCCGCACGTCGCGGTGATTACCGAAGGCAAGGGATCGGACTTGGCGGTGGACCGAGGGCTGTAGTTTCCGGCGGGCACGATTCTGGTCTTCGATCGCGGCTACCGGGCCTGCCGCTGGTTTGCCAAATTGACCGAGCAGCGGGTGTTCTTCGTCACTCGGCTTCCGTTGCCATGCGCGCATCGAAGTACTCGCCCAACTGCCGGTGGTGGAAGGGAGCCAGTTCGTTGTCAAGAGGTGCGCATCGGCAGTCAGAAATTCCGTATAGCGTAGAAGCTGCGGCTTATCGAGGCCCGTGAACAGGCAAGACCATTATCCTGATCACCAATAATTTCAAACTCGCCGCTACTACCCTAGCCGACGTGTACCGCGAACGGTGGCAGATCGAGGTGCCCTTCCGGGCGCTGAGGCAGAACCTGCGGTTGAAGGGTTGAAGTCGTTTGTCGGTACCAGCCAAAACGCCGTTCAGATCCAGATTTGGAGAGCACTGATCGCCATCCTGTTACTCAAGTATTTAGAGTTGCGTTCCACTTCGCCTAGTCCCTTTCCAATCTGGTGACCTTGCTGCGCCAGCAACTGTTTGTTTACTGGGACCTCTGGACGTGGATCGACACTCCTTTCCAGCTACCTCCCGCGTTGCCGCCAGAATCCCTGCACTCTGATCCAGAAATCGCCGGTCAGCACCCTCAAAAAATGGCGCATGATCAACGCCGTCAGGAGAAAGGTCTAATTTGGACAGCGCTGGGGCAACGCCGGTTGGTTCATTCATACCCTCTTCGGCATCACTGCGTGAATCTCGCCCACTACCAGAGACGTCTCATCGCTTTACTGTTAAGTGCAACAATGGAAGCTTCTCAATTACGTTTGGTAGAAAGAACGGGGGCGGGTCGCCGTCGCATCTCCTTTTTGAGCGGCGGAGGTCCGACCAGTATCCAAGGCCGCCGCTGTTCTGGAATGGCAATTCATCGGCTACGGCGTGCACATGGAAATTCGGCCACCCGTCGTTGCGCACCATCAACACATCGCGGATTATTGTGGACATCCGCCTGGTTGCCGGGGCGTGGCGTCGCAGCCGCGGCGTCTTCACGGCACTCCCGCTGCTGCCCGGCAGTTAAGCTGGAAGCTGAGGTTTGTCTTGCCAGGATTCCGCGCGCTGTTGTGCCACAACCCCGGATATCGTCGCTTGTGGGTCGCCCAGGTGGTGAGCGAAGTGGGCGACCACTTCAACACGATCGCCGTGCTCAGCCTAGTTCCAACTGACCGGCTCAGGGCTCGCGGTTGGTGGCGTCATAGCTTCGCGGATGCTGCCTACGCTGCTGGCGGGTCCGATGGCCGGGGTAGCGCTCGACCGGTGCGACCGTACGCGGATTATGATAGCGAGCGACCTGGTGAGGGCGGCGACCGCCCTGGCGTTTGTGCTCGCGCTGACGCACCGGCGGTCATGGCTGCTGTACCCGCTCAGCGCCCTGCTGACCTTCGCCTCGCCATTTTTCTCCAGTGGACGGCTTGCCATCCTGCCGCGGATCACCACACCGAAGGAGCTGCACACGGCGAACGCCCTGACGCAGACTACCGCGTGGTTGACGCTGTCGATCGGCACGATGCTCGGCGGAGTCAGTACTATGAAGTTCGGTTATGGGTGCGCCTTCGTCGCCAACACACTCTCTTTCGTGTTCAGCGCCTGGGCGGTGAACGGAATCCGGTCGTCGGAAGGCCACTTCCGCGCGCTCGCAGAGAGTCAGGTGCGCCAGGTGGGCACGCCGGGCTGGCGGGAGTTCCTGGCAAGCGCGGGCTACATCCGCGCAAACTCAGTAATCCTCGCGGTTGGCCTAGCTCAGATCGGGTGGGCCAGCGGCGGCGGTGCGGCTCAGGTGCTGTTTACTCTTTACGGGGAGATCGTGTTCAAAGTGGGGCCGGCGGGAATCGGGCTGATCTGGGGGGCGGCGGGAGTGGGCCTGGTGATCGGCGGGCTAGGACACCGTCTGGGTGCCAGGCTGAGCTTAAGCGACTACAAGCTGGCCATCGCCCTGGCATTTTTTGTGGACGGGAGCGCATACATCGCCTTTGCGGTGATGCCCGTGATCAGCGGCGCCGTGGTATTCATTCTGCTGTCGCGGGTGGGCATGGGCGTGTGCAATGTGCTCAACCGCACCATGCTGCTGACGCATGTACAGGACGCGTTCCGCGGCCGCGTTTTCTCGACATTTGAGACGACGCTGAATTCGGCGATGATGGCGTCGCTGCTGGGGGCGGGCATCGCTTCAAACTACTTCAGCATCCGCGGCATCGGGGTGGTGGCGAGTATTTTGAGCACCTCGACGTCGATTTTCTGGTTCCTGGCTGATGTGACGGGCAGAATGCCAGAGCCGGGGCTGCAAGCGGCCTGGGTGGACGAAATGGAGCTGGCCGAGCCGGGGGAATGTCAGGACACGTGCCGCAGGTCTTGGGCGAGAGCGGCCAGCAGCGCATCCCGAGCCGTCTGGATGTAGAAATGTCCCCCGGGAAACTGGCGGCGCGCGAAGGCGGCTGTGGTCTGGTGACGCCAGGCATCGAGATGCGCCGGCGTGACGTTGGGATCTGCGTCGCCGCCATAGGCGAAAATGGGGAAAGGCAGCGGTTCCGCGGGCGTGTAAGCGTAGCGGTCGTAGACGCGGGTATCGGCCCTCAGGGCGGGCAGCATGAGCTGCAGCATCTCCTTGTTCGCCAGGACGTCGGGGGGCACTCCCTCCAGGCGGCGTAAGTGATCGAGGAACTCCGTCTCAGGCGGCTCGGGCGGAGGGACGTGATTCAGCCGGAACTGCGGGGCGCGGGCGGCCGAAGCGATGAGAGCGAGGGGTAGCCGTTTGCCTTGCCGCCGCAGCTCCCGTGCCAATTCAAAGCCGACAACGGCACCCATGCTGTGGCCAAAGAACGCGAAGAGTCTATCGAGGAACAGCTCCATCTCGGCCGTAAGCTCCGCCACCAACTGATGCATGCATTCGAGAGGCGGCTCGTTCAACCTATTCTCGCGCCCCGGCAGCCGGGCGGGGCAGAGCAGGGCCACATCACGCATCTGGGCCTGCCAGCTCTTATACGACAGGGCGCCGCCGCCCGCAGGCGGAAAGCAGAACAAGCGTATTTTGTCCCCCGCCGCCGCGTCCGCGCCCAGGAACCACCGGCTGCCGGCTGCGCTCCTTTCCGCCGCAGCACGCTGCTTCAGTCGCAAGGCGAGGAGCTTCTTTTTCTCCTCGGAAAGGTTCTCCAGCGGATGACGGCTGGCGGCTACCGCCGGAGCGACGCGCTTGGGCTGCCGCAGAAGCGTCTCGAGCAGCTTTTCGAACGGCAGGACGTTCAAGTGGTCTAGGTAGTCGATTGCCGCACGGCGCGATCGCCGCGACAACTCGTCCCAATGTGCGCTACCGCTGGTGATACGGCGCAACGCCTCGACCCATGGCTCGATGTCCTGCGACGGCACTTCGGCCAGGGGCACCATGTGGTCGTCCAGGGTGGGGTGGTAACCAGTGATCTGGTGGACTGGCAGGAGATAGTCCACTCCCATCATTGCTTCGCGGATGCCGCCGACGTCGCTAGCTATCACCGGGATGCCGCGCACCATTGCTTCCACGACGATCCGCGACCGCGCCTCGGCCCACAAGGATGGCGCCAAGATGACGCGTGCTTGAGTGAGTAGGTCGTCGATGCAGTCCACCGGATCGAGGATGGCGATATTCGAGCGTTTTCGCAATTCCTCGAGGTCGCGGGCAGTGGTGCCCCAAGTGGGTACGGCGGCGAACGTGACATCCGGCATGCGGTCGGCCAGCCCGAGAAAGATGATGATGCCCTTGACGGCGCACGGGTTCACGATCATCACGTAGCGGTTATCGAAGCGGCCCACAACGTCCGGACGGCCTGGTTCCACGAGCGAGATGGGAACGTGCACTGCGTCGAGTCTACCCCACCGGCGGCAGTATCCGGCCACGTATTGACTGACCCCCACCACGGCATCGGCATGGCTAAGCCGCGCGGTTCGTTCGGCGCTAGCGAAGGAGCTATCGGGGCCGAACGGCACCGCGATGGTGGCGCGCACCAGGTAGACCACGCGGGCACGAGACGACTTGAGCGCCAGCTCAAAGAGCAACTGCGCGGGATCGTCAGTGGAGGTGAGTATCACGTCGGGATCGAACTCGGCCACCTCGGCGGCAAAGAAGGCGCGCCAGTGCGAGTCGAGCGAGAGCACGCGAACATCTACGCCATTGAGATCGAAAGTGACGGCGTCGGCGATGGTGCGGAAGAGAACGCCGCGTTCGCTCAGCTCGCGAGCCAGCGTCTCATGGCCCGCGGGACCTAACCGTTGCACGCGCGAGACCACGCTGACTTGGTGAGCGCGCGCCGCCAGCGCCTCCATGAGAAGGCGGTTGGACTTTTCGCCGCCGCCGTAAGCGGGGAAATAGAGCGAGTTCTGGGCGAGAAGAATGCGCACTAGCGTCCTCTCCGCTGCCGCAACCGACGCAGAAGCAGCTCACGGCGCTCCGGCGAGAGGTGCTGAATGCGGTCGTCGACGGTGACGATCGGATCGGGGGCGGCGGCCTTGTGGAGGCCCTTCAGCATCGCCTCAAAGTCCTCCAGGTGCAGACCGGAAACGAACCGGAGCGCCACCTGGCGCGACAGCTCGCTTTCGGTCTCGTAGACGATGCGGTCGCACAGGAGTGCGCCCAGGGCTTCGGTCCACAGCTCGATGTCCTCGTCGGGCAACAGGGGAACGGGCATGTGCATCTCGTCGAAGAGGGGCTCCCATTGGGTGATCTGGTGGACCGGAATCACGAATCCCGTGTCTGCTTTGGACTCCACCAGGCCGCCCGAATTGCTGGTGACGGCAGGCAGCCCGCGGAGCATGGCCTCCATCGCGGTGAGGCCGAAGCCCTCATACCAAAGCGACGGCATCAGCAGCAGCCGCGACTGGGAGAACACCTCCTCGATGTTCTTCACAGGGGCAAGCAGCCGCACATTGGGGCGCCGTGCGATGGCCGCCCGATCCTCCGAGGTCGTTCCCCAGCCCACGAGCGCGCCGAATTCGCATTGCGGAAAACGCTCCGCCAAGGCGAGGAAGATGCTGAGGCCCTTCACCGCGCACGGGTTGATCATGACGATCAAACCTCGGTCGACAGATCCGAAGCGAGCGAAGGGCGGTTGCCCGTAGATGGGAGGATGAATCACCTCGACCCTCCGGCCGCAATATCGCTCGATGTAGTCAGCGGTGTGATGTCCGACGGCGATGACGGCGACGGCATGCCACACGATGGCAGCCGCCTGCTGGTCCGGATTCCAGCTCGCTGGGCCGAACGGGTAGAACTGCGGTGTGTGCGCCAAATAGACCAGCCGATCCGGGGCTGCGCGATACGCCTCGCGCAGCAGCGTATGGCCGAGATCCTCTGAGGAGACCAGAACCCAGTCCGGCTGGAAGCCGCGGATCTCATTGCTGAGGATGGAGGGGCGGCGGGCGAGGTCGCGGACGGACAAGATAGGCAGCCCGGCGCTGTATAACCGCTCGACGTCCGGCTCTCTGCGCTCGGCCGGGGCGGCGCAGACTACGCGGACTTCGTGCCCGGCGGCGACGAGATGCCTGATCCAGACGAGATTGCTGCGCGTCGATCCGCCTTGGAGAAACTCATAGGACGCGTTAGACGCGAGGAGGACGCGCACAAGCTTAGTCCCGGCCCTGCCCGGATTGTTCCTGCTCGAGTAGCGCGCGGACCTCTGCGTCGGAAAGCCCTTCGATCTGGGCGAGTAGCGACTCGTAGGCGTCCTGGTCGAGCGCGCCTATTACGCGGGCGTCAATGGCAGCGGCCATACCCGCCAACGTCATGCTTGCAGTATAGACGTCGTCGATGGGCATGTCCACGCCCAAGGCTTCTTTGATGCGCACTAGGAGCAGGACGGCGAGCAGCGAGTGGCCGCCGAGACCGAAGAAGTTGTCGTGGCGGCTGATGGAGGCGCGCTCCAGCAGGTCGCTCCAGATGACGGCGAGACAGACCTCGGTGTCGCCGCGGGGAGGGTCGGCCACCGGGACGGCTCCGCCCGCCGACCTGCGCTCCCGCCGCATCTGTTCGAGGATCTGCTCCGGGATGGCCAGCGCGCGCGCGATGCGGTTGTAATCCACGGAGCTGCGGCGCATCTTCGCGGCGTCGGGCATGGGCGTTGCCGGCGCCGGCACCACGCCAGAGCCAGGCTTCCATTCCAGCGTGGCGGCACGGCTGGCCGGGATTCGAAAGACGAATCCGGCGGGGATGGGCTGCTGCCATTGCGCGCCGACGCTCTCCAGAAACCGCCGCGCGGGCATGTTCTTGGCCGTCAGACTGAGCAGGGCGACCACGGTTCTGAGATCGCGCTCCAGCGCGATGCGCCCGATGTGGCGCATTACGCGGTGCTCCACGCCGCGGCCGAGCGCTCGGCAACTCAACAGAAACGTGTCGATCGAAAGCTCGCCGGCGCGCTCTTCGAGAATCACCAAGCCGATGATGCCGTAGTCGCCGAAGCGGTCCGATGCATCCACCGTCAGGCACACGCGCCCGGTCTCCATCAGCGCTTGTATTTCCGCCTCGTTGCGCCGGACGGTGGTGAAGTTGAACTGGCTGGTACGCCGCGTCAGTTGCGCCGCGCGGCTCAGATGGCGGGGCGTGAGCAGCTCGACGTTCACCCGCAGCCCGAGAATGTCGTAGAAGTGCTGGAGGTCAGAGGCGTTGCGGATGGCTTCTCCGAACTCCTTGGTCTGCGCATAGCGACTGCCGCGCTGGCGATCCTCATCGGTGATCACCGGGCGATCGAACGCCCAGACGTGGCGAAGGAACTGAGGGATCCCGGCGTCATCCTCCGGCAACGTCAGGCACAGCACCTCCGGCAGCGTGTCTTCGACCTCGGCGCATTCCTTCGGGTCGTCGTCAACGAGGATGAAACTGTCCAGGCCGAGGTTCAACTCGGCGGAGAGGGAGAGAAGGTTCTCCGATTTGGTCTCCCAGTTGATACGCGACGCCGTGAAATGCGAGAGCTGAAGCGGCATTGCGGGATTCTGGGCGAAGGTCTCCAGGACGTCGCACTCGTTGCTCTTGCTGGCCATACAGAGCAGCGCGCCCGCCTCGCGCTGCTCCAACATGAACTGTTGCAGCTCGCGGCGCGAGCGGTCGAGCACCACGCCGTCCGGTCCGTCCTCGCCGCAGATGCCCTTCCACAGGGTGTTGTCGCAGTCGAGAGTGATCACTTTGTAGGGCGGCGTGTTGAGCGCCAGCGAGAGGCGCACGACGGCGGTGCCGAGCGCGGCGAAATAGAGGTCGGTATAGGGGATGCGACCGAGTTCCTCGCCCTGCGGGTTGTCCCAGGCATCCACCGGGTAGAGCCGGGCGACGGCGTCGTGGCTGAGCGAATGCACGCCGGACACTTTGTCGAGGCCCGCCTCGATGCGGTCAGCAAGTCCTTTCAGGAACTGGCGGTGATGAGCGCCGAAGGAAGGCGAAGGAGGACAGACACAGAAAACCAGAGGAACCGCCATTTTCGCGGCGGCGGTGCGAACGGCCTGGAGCAGTTCTTGCGCGTTCGCCTCCACCTGCGCCAGGGCGACGTCACCACGATACTTGAACTGCGCCAGATCCTCCCATCGAGCCAGCAGCACATTGGCGCCATTGCAATTCTGCGCAAAGATACCGGCCGGGTCGAGCAGAGTCTGCAACGGCTGGTTGTAGGGGGCGAAGGCGACGTCCGGCGCGGCGCCGAGAACCCGCGCCCAGAACTCCAGGACCGACCGTAACGGCTCGGCGTCGAACGTCGCGCTGATTCGAAACCTGGGTATGACAGTCTGCACGCCACTGGTACTCAAAACCGTTTTCGCCCCGAATGAATCCTCAAGAAGAGAGCGGGAAAACGCTTCGTTTTAATCGTACCTCGGCACAAACCGCTGGTTGGGGCCTTTGGGGTGCTTTCGTCAGCCACCGGCCACCGGCGCCACATGTTGTTACGCTCTCCAGACCTCGCGTTCGTTCCATATGTTTGACGGTATCGTTCAGAAGGTTTCGAAGCCAACGATTCCCGAGATCGAGTTCGTGAGATCTGTGCCACTGCATTGCTTGGGCCGAACATGATACCCCCAGCGGCATACCACGCTTCTTGTTCGCCCGCCCGGCTTACGAGGTCTTGTGGGTGTCGGGAGCGACGCCCATTTTGTCGGTCTCGTTGAAGCAGACCTTACGGCCTTCGTCCATCGCCTGGTTGGACAGAATCACGGCCACGACGTCGGCAAGGGCGACTTCCAGATTTGCCCTCGGGCGGCCGCCGTCGCAGCAATTCTGGAGGAAGCTGTCCAGCTCCACGTCCACCGGGTTGCGCGATTCTTCCTGCACGAAAACGCCTTTCGCGTACAACCAGCGCTGGGCGTACATGACTTCACGTTCGAGGAAGCTCTCCTTCCCGCCGAAAGTCAGGTCGCCGGTCATCAGCGAAATCGGGCCGCCGGAAGCAACCATGGTGGCTCCGGCCACGAAGGGCGGCTTCCTGGCATTGGCCTTCTCGATGGTCGAGGACTTGGGCGGCTCGCGATACCACCCAGGCGACCGGCATGGGCACGTCGTCGCCCACGGTAATTTCAATCGTGCCGTCGGTGCCCATGATGATCTCGCCCATCTCCGGCTGCGTGCCGTTGAAGTAGGGCAAAAACTGGTTGGTGCTGATGGAGGAGTAAGTCAGCTTCTGCCCGTTTGGATAGCGGTAGATCAACTGGATGTTGTCGTAAACGTCGCGGCCATCCTTGAGCATATCCAGCTTGGAGGCCAGGGGGCAAGCCCGGTTCGCAGATAGTGCGAATAGAGCTTAGGTCGAAGCCGACGCCAGCATTTGTAACAATAGCAAGGCGGTCCAACACCTGCCCGCCTCGGTCGTTGCGAGACTCCACTTCCCACCTCGCAAGGGCGGGTTCCAGGCTCCCACCGATGCGTCTCCGCAAAACTCCCGACCTAGCGGCCACTCAGACGATAGCGGCTGAGCGCCATCAGCTGGGCGTATAGACGTTGGAAATCGGGGTCGGCGGCGAGTTCGACGTGCCGCGACAGTGCCGCGATCTTGCGCAACCGCATCTGCCGAGTGGAGGGCGTAAGCAGCAAGGTGCGCGCGCCGCGCAGTGCGCTGTTGCCTACCGGCTCGACCGTCACGTCCTCGGGCAGCAGTCCGATGGTGCGCGCGCTCGTCTGGCGGATGTAGTTGCCGAACGCGCCCGCGAGGCAGAGCTTGTCGACGCCATCAACGACGAGCATGCGGAGGCCCGCCGCCATCGCGCCCTTGGCCAGTTGCAATTCGCGGATGTCGCCCTGCGTCAGGGCAATACCACCGACCAGCGGGATTCGTTTGTCCTGGTTACTCAGGCGGCCGTTGGCGCCGATGAGGCTCAGCTCGACGCCGCACGCCGCCGCGTCCACCAAACCGCTGCCGCAGATGCCACGCGCCGCGCCGCCGCCGATGACGTGGCAGCGGAGGCCGCCATCGCGCACATGCACTGCGTCGATCGCACCGGCGCCCGCGCGCATGCCCGCGCCAATGCGCCCGCCCTCAAACGCCGGGCCGGCCGCGGTGGACGCACAGGAAATCCCCTGTGCCGAGCCCACCACCACCTCACCGTTTGTGCCGATGTCGAGGAGCGCGCACGGCCGCGGCTGTTCGTTTAGACGCGTGGCCACGATCCCGCAGAGCAGATCGCTGCCGACGAATCCACCCAGGCATGGTAGGAATTCGGCCGGCCCCGGCCATCCCAGGTCCGCAGATTCGAAGCGGCAGGCGCTCAGGGTGGGCGAGAGGAACGGAGCGTGGGTCAGCGGTGCCACATCGAGGCCGCAGAAGAGATGGTGCATCGCCGTATTGCCGGCCACCAGCACCTCCACCAGCGGCTCGCTGCCCAGCATCCGCTGGAGCGCTTCTCGGATGAGGCGGCCAAGTTCGCCGGGCTTTTGCAGATCGTACCGCAGGCGGCTCATCACGTCGGCGCCGTAACGCGCCTGCGGATTGAGCGCGGTTTTCACGCGGAGAACTTCTCCGCTTACCAGATCCACCACCTGGACGACGAGGGTGGTGGTGCCCAGGTCGATGACGGCGCCGTGCCCGGTGCGCGGCTCGATGGGTACGGTGTCTTCGTCGGTGAGCGCGCGCACGGACCACTGCCCGACGTCGACCGTCACGGTTTCCGATGCGGACGCGCAGCAGGCCAGGCGCCAGCCGTGGCGGATCTCGTCCTCACCGAGCGCTTCCCGCATGGCGGCGGTGACCGGCACGTCGCCTTGTAGTACGCGCACCTTGCAGCCGCCACAGGCGCTCTCTCCGCCGCAGGGGAATTCGACGCCGGCGGCAAAAAGCTGATCGGCCAGAGTCTGCTGCGGGTGGGGATGGAATTCGAGTTTCACGAGCGGCTGCGCGCAAACTGCGCCATCGCGTCCACATTGGCGAATGGCGCGCCGCGCGCGACCTCGCAGCCGGCGCCACAAATATAGGCCGCACCAGCTTGCTCGAAGCAGTCAGCCGGCGCCGCCTCCACCGATGCAGGCGTGCCGTCGCGCAACGCCCGCACAGAGTCGAGATTGCCGAGCAGCACCTGCGTTTCTCGCGTGGCGCGGCGCGCGTGGCCGAGCGGCGTCGGAAGATCCAGGTCGACGATATCAGCGCCCGTTTGCCCCATGCCTTTCACGATACGCTTCGTGTCTCCACAGATGTACAGCCGCACCGGCACGCCGAACGCGCGGATGGCAGCTATCAGCCGTCGCTCGCTCGGCAGCACGAACCGCGTGTACAGCCGGGGACCGATCAATGAAGCGGCCACATCGCCCACACCGATCAACGTCGCGCCTGCCTCTACCCGCGCCCGCGCGAATTCCACTTCCATACGGACCGTAAAGTCGAAGAGCGCTTCCACAAAAGGCGGGGCTTCGAAGAAATCCAGCATCAGCGTGTTGAGGCCGCCCAGATCGGCGCCCATCTGGCACGGCCCTTCTACCCACCCTTCGACAATCCGCGTGGCGTCGGTGCGCTCCGCCAGCAGGCGAACGGCCCCAACGCGATCGCGCATGCGTCCGGGGGCGGCCGGGTCGGGCAGGCGCAGAACCGAAAGCTTGCTCTTTTCATCGAGCAGTGCGCGGCTCTCGACAATAGCAGGCGGTTGATCGTCGAACCACTCCACTGCTGCGCCGAGATCCGAAGCTTCGCGCACCGGATCGGAGATGCCCGAGACGTAGTCGAAGCTGAAGCGGTCCGCCACCGCCACCTGGGCATCGGCCAGGACGCTGTGGTCGCGCACGTAGTCGTCGTAGCGGACAGCGGCGACGTCGGCAACGAACATCATCGTGATCGGCATCAACGGGAGGAAATCGGTACGCTCGCTGCGCAGCTTTGCGAGAATGCGTTGCTTGCCCGTCATGGCTCTACTCTTACCACCGCGGCGTCATTGCTGGCTGCGATGCGCTGACCCGGGCCGGCCACTGCAAACTCGGCTTCCGGCCACTCGCCGTCCACCATGCGCCGCAACCACGCCAGATCGCCTGGCAGCCGTTCGAACCGCCAGCCCTTTTCGCCGGCTTCGGCGGCCGCCTCCGCGATGAACCGCGCGCCAGCTTCAAGCCCGGTCTCGATGAACGTGAGCTTGCCGTAGTGCGAGCGGTAACGCGTCAACTCGCCGTAGAGGTAGCGCCCGTTATCCTCGCCGTATTTGCTAATCAACGCTTCCAGCGATTCGTCGATGCCCATCGTGCGGTGGGTCAACTGCTGCAATCCCTTGCCGCGCTCCAGCCAGCCGGTCGAGCGGTAGAAAGTGCCAGGGTTGCTCTCGAAGTACGCCTGGTAGCGCCCGCGGCTGCCCATCAGCAAGGCGATGCAGTCGTGCGCGCGTGGTACGACCAGGCGCGTATGCCGCGCGGCTACCCCGTCGAGACCGTTACCGCAGAGCCCGTAGCCGAGCAGGATCGCATCGTAGACGCCTTCGGGCGTGCGGTCCACGGCTTCCTGAATATTAGCCGCCATCGGCTTGCCGCCCAGGTCGTGCAGTCCCTTGGGCAGAAACTCGAGGTCTACCTGGTGTGGCGAATGCGCGCAGGCGTCGCACATTTCGCGGAACAGTACTTCGCAACTGATCAGCTTGAGGCGCATCGGGCGCGCACCAGGGCGCGAATGAAATCGGGCGTGGAACCGCAGCAACCGCCCGGAAACGAGGCGCCGGCCTCGCGCAACGCAGCGTAGTGGGACGCGAAGAACTTAGCCGACGCGCCATAGCGGATGGCGGTCCCTTCCATGCTCGGCAAGCCCGCGTTCGGCCTGATCCAGATTGGGAGATCGAATGCCGTGTGCAAGCGACGGCATATGGGGACGACATGCTCCACGCCGACACCGCAGTTGGCGCCGACCGCCGCCGCACCCATTTCCACCATCACCGCGGCCTCGGGCGTAACACCCATCGTCGTGCGGTCTTTGTTCTTACCCGAGTCGAAGGCGAAGGAGACGATTACCGACAGCCCCGTGCTCCCGGCAGCGGCCACAGCCAAGCGCGCCTCGTCCATCTCGCTCATCCTCTCCACCAGCAATGCGTCGGCGCCCGCCGCCACCAGCACCGCGGCCTGCGCGGAAAAGGCCGCGCTCGCCTGCTCAGGGCAGATTTCGCCTGCCATCAGCATTCTGCCCGTGGGACCGATCGAAGCAAACACCAGCGTCCGCCCGACTGCGCCGCGCTTCGAGATTTTAACACCGGCGCGGTTGATCACCTCCAGATCGCCTTCCATGGCGACCGAAACGGCGCGAAAGGTGTTGGCCGGGATTTCCATTTCAGATCCCGGATGGACACCTGTCAGTATACCCCTAAGCCGCCATCCTTCTGAGCCTTCGAGGTGCATTTTCCCCTCTGAGAGCTGTTTCCTCCCCGCAAGGCGTAGTTGTCGCCCTGCCGAAAAAATCCGAGATTGTGAAATCCTGTCTTTTCAGCGCATTCCACAATCACCTCGCCGACCCTCACCTCCTGGTCGCCTGAGTTCGCTGCATCCACCGCCTCCTGTCTGCCCCGTCGGCACCGGCAAGCCGGCAATCCGCGACGCCATCGCCTGGAACAGCAGCTTGGTCAGATGGTTCTCCGTCAGCAGCAGCTAGTAATACCGGGCGGCTTGACCAATCGGCCACCCGTCTTCACGAATCGCTGCTGTAGGCTCGTCAATGATCAGTTGCCGATCCGGCTTGGCAACACCAGCCGCCGCCACAGATTCCCAAGGGTGTAAGGGATCACGCCCAACCACAACCGCACCCCGTCAGACCGGAAGCGGTGGCAACTCAGCCGCGTCATCTTTACGGCTCGCTTGCCTTCTTTGATCCACTGCTCCGCCATGCCCCGCTTGTTGCAGAACCGCACCACCGCCCGGCTGTCCGTTTCCAGGTTGGTCACGATGAATCCCACACGCGAGAACAATTCGTCAAAGTGGAACGCCACCTTGGCGACCACCCGTCGCGCCGTCTTCCGACTGGCTGCCTGGTAGAGAAAGCCCTTGCACCAGACCACCGGCTTTCGGTTTGGGCGTCCTACCGGACGGGTCAGCAATTCCGCGATGTCCCTCTCCAGGCTTTCGTTAGACGGGATGCGGGTAGCGTATTTCACGCCTCGCTCCTCCAGCGCTTCGTAGAGCTTCGGCTTGGCGAAGGCCGCGTCGGCCCAAAACACCACTTCCTTGCCCAACTGTTGGTGCCGATCTCCGGCAACAGCACGTCTTCACAGCCATCGGCGCTGTGGACGTTGCGGGGCCGCAGCTTTGCCGCCAGGCAATCGCCCTCGCGGTTGAACAGCAGCAGCAGGTGGTAGCAGGTGGACTCAGCTCCAAAGTGGCCGTTGTAGGCGCTCTGCTCCTGCCCGCCGTAAACCGGCATCTCCGTGCTGTCCATGTCCAGCACGACCCGCTGCGGAGAATCGAGGGCTTCCGCCTTGCCGATGAATTCGTGGTTGATGCTTGGCCAAGTTGCCCAAGTTCGCCTCCTCGGCCAGCATCTCGGTCTCAAAGGTCTACAAGCGGGAGGTCAGCGCCGCCTCACGATGCCAGATCCTCTCGGAACCGATCAGCCGGAACTTCGGATCTTGGGAGAGCCGCTCGGCGTCGTTGACATCCTCATAGCCCGCGACGCGGCTGTAGACGTACTGGCGCAATAGGTCCGCCAGCGGGGGTTGCGTCTTCTTTCCCTTTCCGTGATCGGTCAGGTATTGGGCAATGAGATCACAGAAGCCCAGACGTTCATCCAACTCGAGCAACAGGATGAAGCCACCGTCGGAGGTAACCCGTGATCCTTGGAAATCGACCTTGGGATAAAAGTTTCGGCCTTCCCGTCATCCTCGTAATGCGATTCTGGTGAGGGGTGCGTTTCCGAGGCTTTACTACGGTTCGCTCACGCTGCGACCAGTTGCTTTGCTGGTCCTCCTGTCGGAGCTGACCAGGTACTGCTCGTCGCGCCCACGCTCCCCGCCCCCACAGGATTTGTCAGCTTGTCCGAGTGTAGGATTTGTAACTAACAGTGTCAGCCTGTGGTCCAGTTAGCCGCGATGCTGCGAGAACCTGACAATAAAAGTTCCTGTGGCACTTCATGTTCATAATAATGCTCTCTTTGAGGCGACTGATGGAATCGACATGAGAGTACAATTCACTCACTAGGTTGACTGGAGGGCCCACCCCACCGCAACGTGGCAAAAGAGGCGGTTGCCGACGTACGACACGGCTATCACGGCTATCGTGGAAACCTAACTCATGACTGCTGAATACAGTCGCTCACAGTAACCGCTGTTTTGGACAAGAATGATAAAGCATGGTGGTGTGAATCTGCGAATGCCCCATCAGGTGCTGGAGAGCGGAGAGGGAGATGCCCGCCCTCACCATGTCCGCTCCGAAGGTGTAGCGGGACCCCCGACTTCTTGACGCTGCCCAAGATAACGGCACACGGCCGGCACGACTCGCGCCCATTCGGAGCACGGTATGTCTTCACTGAACTGGAGCATGGTGGGCGTGCCGCCGCCGGCCTCGTTCATTAATCGATCGAGAAAAGCTTCGATTTCGGATGTTTTTCGCAGACAAAGTGAAGCCGGGAAATTCGGCAGAACCACCTTATCCGGCCATGCCGCTTTGGCTTCCGCCAGGCCCATGTCCCCGGCAGTCTCCGGCAGCGAGAGCGATTCGACTCCGTCGATTGACGCGCGCGCAATGAGGTCTTTGATCGCCTTTAAACGTCCATCCATGTGAACGAAATATGGTTTGTTGGCATGGCGGCACTCGCCACCATGCCTCTCATAGAACGGGAGACAGAATCGCTTAAAACTGTTTGGAGGCGTTGTGGCCGAGGTAATGTTATCCGGCTGCCAGATGACATCCGCTTCAGAATCGAGCGCTAGGGTGAAAACCTCGTCCATTTTTCGGTTGAGCACGTCCAGCAGCTCGAGAACTGGATCGGGATCGGTGTGAAGGTCGAGCAGAAAACGCTCTGGACCTGCGAGTTCAATCAAAACTTTTTGGAATGGGCAGCGATCGACTCGGCCAAGGACGATTCCATCATCTCCGAGTTCCAATTTTCTGGCGCGGAGGGCTGCTTCGTTCTTGTGAAAAACCGTGTGCTCAGCAATATACGCTAGGACCCGGTAGTCCTCCCGCGTCTGAACATAGTATTTCGAGATCCAATCCGAACCGTAGATTGGATCGGTCCTGATGCGCTGGCACACGGAACCGACCGGTGTTTCATAGGTTCTGATCTCGACTCTCTCTTCATTTTCGAAAGCGAATCGGACCTGCAGATCGGAGCCGCGGACCTCGGAAACGTAACCTGAGTGCGTGTGCCACGGAGGAGCGATCAAGGAAGCGACAGGGTGGAAATCCAAAATACCGAGACCCAAATTCCGAGCTTCTCGCTCGCTCGTCCCGCGGGGAAGATACCTCGTATAGATACCGACTGGGACTCCGTCAACGGGCTGCTTGCGGTAAATCGCGAGCAGCCGCTCGCGCGCGGCGATCCGGGTCATACTAAAGCTGCGTTCGCGTGCAAGCTGGCGTCGACTTCATCTCGCATCGGGATTGCGTCGATGACACCGAGCCGCGTAACCGACAGCGCACCTGCATGGTTTCCGAACATAACCGCGTCCTCCACCGGCTTCCCGCTCAGGAAGGCCGCCAGGATCGCGCCGCAGAACACGTCGCCCGCGCCGGTGGTATCCACCGCGTGGACCTTTGGCGCCGGGTAGTGTTGGGAAGTCTTTCCATCCGTGACCACCGCTCCCTGTTCTCCGAGCGTGACGATCGCCGTTCCCACGCCGCGGTCGACAAGCCAGAGCCCGGCGCGCATCGCCGTCGCCACATTGGTGACTGGAATTCCGGTGAGTACCGTCGCCTCCGTCTCATTCGGCTTGATGTAATCAATGAACGGCAAAAGATCGTCGGGCAGTTTCACGGCCGGCGCTGGATCCAATAGTGTGGTGACTCCAAGGGTGCGGGTCTTCCGGATCGCATAGTCTACCACCGCCAGCCGGTTCTCGAGCTGAAAACCAACAATGTGCGATCGCCGGATCGCTGGTTCGGCAGCATCAATGTCCGCCTCGCACAGCCTGTAATTCGCACCCGGGCAGACCATGATCATGTTCGCTCCGTCCTTGTCAACGAAGATTACGCTAATGCCAGTATGATCCTCGTAATCGATCCGGATCGTTTCGGTGCTAATCCCGTACCGCTTGTAAAGAGCGAGCGCGCCCTGACCGTAGTGGTCCATCCCGATTCTTCCTATAAACTGTGTCGGAGCTCCGAAAGCGCGCGCCGCGATGGCCTGATTCGATCCTTTTCCGCCATTTCCCTCCCAGACAGAGTCGCCAATCACGGTTTCGCCGACGACGGGCAAACGCGGCGCTTTGTAAAAGAGCCCGATATTATAACTGCCAACGACGGTGACAAATCGTCTGTCCATAAATCCGAGCTCCTCGTACCCTTCTTTCGAACCCACGACTCCGCCGGTCGGGCTACTGGTTGATCCGCGACACAACAAATTCGTTGAGTTTGTCACCGTTCACGTTCTTGACGACCCGAATGTTTGAACCCTGGACACCTAGCTTGATGCTCTTCATGACCCCCCTGTCATCGAACTGAACCTTACATGGGATGACGTCAAACATCCCC
>Ga0187884_10000328_pt1 | contig 48210 bp, 45 predicted proteins | sample June2016WEW_20_4_FD_132983 | JGI IMG/M metagenome (GOLD analysis project Ga0187884, IMG submission 132983) | Peatland microbial communities from SPRUCE experiment site at the Marcell Experimental Forest, Minnesota, USA - June2016WEW_20_40 | ecosystem: Environmental > Terrestrial > Soil >...
CCATGAGCAACACCCCAGATTCTCCAGCTTAAACGCCGGATGATCGCATGACCCAGGGTGGAAACTATTGGACGCTGTTTACCCCCGGAATCTGGAAAGTTTTGCACGCTGTTTTACACTCCACACTGCTTAACCATAGCTTGAAGTGTTTGGTCTCGATGTCGGGATGCAACCCAAGAAGATTGTTCAGTTCTCCCGCGCCGAAGATATCTTGGGTTGTCAGGATGTAGGGATTCAAAACACTCTTGATCTTGTCCTTGTCAGTAGGGCTAAGCGACAGAGAGGTAACCAAGATATAGCGGCTTGGAGCCAGCTTCGCGACTTTCGGTGCTTCTTTATTTCTGAGTTCAGAAACTAACTTTGAAACTGTCGATCCCGCGAAATGCTTGCATTGAATGATTATATTCTGAGCGTGGATGGCGGAATACCGTAGATCGATTCCCTGATCGCGGCCATTCTTGAAGGACTCGAGGTGGATTCCCCACTGCTTTTGCAGCAGGTCGCGCGTGAGATCTTCGAAATCGGCCGGTGAAAGTTGCTTGAATTCGTACATGGCTCTTGATCTTGGGTTACTGGAACACTAAAATGAAAGGACGCTTAGAAAATGGTCATTACATTTGACTTTGTCTAGGCTGGTAGATGATGTTAGGCGAGAACCGCGCTTGAAACAAGTTTCAATGCCGAAGCCGCGATTGCATGCTCGGCCTCATCCGTCAATCCAAAATTCGTGTCAATAATTAGAGGACTTCAGCCTGATCGGCGGCGGCACAACACGTGGCAGAGATAGGATGGGCTGCTTGCGTCCAATTTAAACTAATGACCACAATTATAACATCATACTCCAGAGCCGCCGTTCCACTCTCACCCCAGAACAGAAATTCAAACTACCCGCCGATCCTTCTTTCGAAAAGGCAAAAAACACCCCTTCAAAACGGCTTCACCACCACCAATACCACGATCCCGATCAACAGCAGCGTCGGGACTTCGTTGAGGATGCGGAAAAACTTGGCGTCGTGCTCGCTCGTGCCGTCGGCGAGGCGTTTGCGTTCGAGCGCGAGATAGCCGTGCACGCCGGTCAGGAGGAGCACGAGGAAGAGCTTGCTGTGCAGCCAGCCCGCCCGGAGCCAGGCGCCCTGGATCGCCAGCGCGAGGCCGCTCGCCCAGGTCACGAGCAGCGCGGGCAGCATGATGTAACGCTGCAGGCGATATTCCATCACCTCGAACAGCGCGGCTTGCGGCGTGCCCTTGGATACCCCGGCGTGATAAACGAACATCCGGGGCAGATAGAGCATCCCCGCCATCCAGGCGACGACGGCGATGATGTGCAAGGCCTTGAGCCAGAGATACCAAGCAGCGTCCATGTCGCGAACCGCTTTCTTTCTAAGACGTTATACCAAATCTAGGTGACCACGGCCTGTCTTCGGCGTCATTGCGAGCGCAGCGAAGCAATCCATGACGGCCGCCCCCTGCACGAAGATGGATTGCTTCGCCGGGCTCACAATGACGGCGCGGTTTCATTCCTAGATCTGATCCCGACGGACGAGGTCCACCAGGCGCTCGACATGAGCGATCGGGGTTTCGGGCAAAATGCCATGGCCGAGATTGAAAATATGCGGCCGGTGACGGAAGGCTGCGAGGATGCGGGTCACCCCTTCCTCCAGCGCTGCCCCGCCCGCGATCAAGGCGAGCGGATCGAGATTGCCTTGCAGCACGGTCGTCTCGGGTAACGTCGCCGCCCATTCCGGATCGACCGACGTGTCGAGGCCAATCGCCTGGGCCTCGGTCGCATCCTCCAATTCGATCAACCGTGGCCCGGCGCCGCGCGCGAAGACGATGACGGGAATATCGGGATAGACCGCCTTCACGCCCGCGACGATGGCCGCGATGGGCGAAACGCACCAGCGGTCGAATTCCCCGGCCGGCAAGACACCGGCCCAAGTGTCGAAAATCTGGATCGCATCGACCCCGGCTTTGACCTGCGCGAGGAGATAATCGATCGAGGCCGTCACGAGCTTGTCGATAATCTTGCGGAACAGAATGGGATGGCGATAGGCGAACAACCGGGCCGGCGCCTGATCCGGCGTGCCGCGTCCCGCCACCATATAGCTCGCCACGGTCCAGGGCGCCCCGCAGAAGCCGATCAGCGGCGTATCCCTGGGGAGGTCTTGCTTGAGACGGCTAACGGTCTCGAAGACAGGCGCGAGACGATCGAGATCGATGCTCTCGCGAAGCTTCGAAATTCCGGCTTCGTCGTGGACCGGATCGAGCCTCGGACCTTCCCCGCTCTCGAAGCTCACCTTTTGGCCCAGCGCATCGGGGACGACGAGAATATCACTGAACAGGATCGCGGCATCGAAGCCGAAGCGCCGGATCGGCTGGAGCGTCGCTTCGACGGTCGACTTGGGATCGTAGCAAAAGTCCAGGAAGGAGGCGGACTTGGCCCGGATCTCCCGGTATTCCGGGAGATAACGGCCGGCTTGGCGCATCAGCCAGAGCGGCGGCGGCCAAACCGGTTCGCCCGAGAGGGCGCGGAGGAACTTCGGCCGGGCCGGTTTCTTGGAAGGCTTGTCCAGGGTCAAATCCAATAAATCCTTTTAAAGAGATCTTCTTGATTTTTCTTATTGGCATTGGATTACGGCGATCCACGCCAATGCACAATTGCCGGATCGGCCGGCGAGTTACGAGTCTTATCCACACCGGCGGGAGCAAATCCCGCCGTTAACAGTTTGTTAAGGGTTTCAAGCGCTTCGCCGGCGATGCCAGCCAAGGGCGTTTTGGTTAACGAGTTATTAACACTTTACCGGGCTTGGGATAGAGTCCATGCCAAAGCGAGGCCTGTTGATGGTTTCCGGGGGCTTAGGTCTTGCATTGACCGCGAGAGGATTCTGGGCTGACTTATCCACCGGCATCCCCAGCTTTCCCCTGCCAGCAAGATTTCCCTTCCGGCGCCGAGACGAGAACCGTGGTCAAGCGTAGTTATTTTCATCTCCATCTTCTTTCGGACGCTACCGGCGAAACGCTCATCGCGGTGAGCCGGGCGGCCGCGGCGCAATATCAAGGCGTCTCCTCGATCGAGCATATCTATCCCTTGGTGCGAACCGAGGCGCAGCTCGAGAAGGCGATCTTGGAAATCCAGACCGCGCCGGGGATCGTGCTTTATACCCTGGTCGATCCGAGCCATAGCCAGCGTCTGGAGGAAGCCTGCCGGCAATGCGGGGCGCCGGCTTTGTCGGTGCTCGGGCCGATCCTCAACTTCTTTCAGGCCTATATCGGCACGGAATCGACGCCGCGCCCCGGCGCCCAGCACATGCTGAATTCCGATTATTTCCGCCGGATCGACGCTTTGAATTTCACCTTGGTCCATGACGATGGCGCCAATGCCGAAAATTACGAGGAAGCCGATGTCCTTCTGATCGGCGTCAGCCGCACCTCGAAAACGCCGACCAGCATTTATCTCGCCAATCGCGGGGTTAAAACCGCGAATATTCCGATGGTGCCGGGCGTCGATCTGCCGAAAAATGTCTTCACGCTCAAAAATCCGCTGGTCGTCGGCCTGCTCGCATCGCCGGACCGGATCATCCAAATCCGGCAAAATCGCTTGCTCTCGCTCAATGCGGATTCGCAATCCGATTATGTCGACCGGACTCACGTGACGGCCGAGGTAGCCCAGTCCCGGCGGTTCTTCGAACAGCAGGGCTGGCCGGTCATCGACGTCACCCGCCGTTCGATCGAGGAGACCGCCGCCGCGGTGATCGATCTTTACCGGAATCACAGGCAAAAGTTCATCGTGCAATCATGACCAGTATTTGGCTGGCGTCGCGGCCTCTGCTTCTTGCCTCGAAGAGCCAGGCTCGCCGGTCGCTTTTGGCGGCGGCCGGCATTCCCTTCGAAGCCATGACGGCGTCGATCGACGAACGGGTGGCCGAGGCGCCCTTGCGCGAGGCGGGGGCCGGTGGCGATGTGATCGCCCGGCATCTCGCGCGCGAAAAGGCCGTGGCGGTCAGCCGGGAATTTCCCGATCGCCTGGTGCTTGGCGCCGATCAGACTCTTTCGCTCGAAGGCGTCATTCTCAACAAGCCACGGGATCGTCAGGGGGCCAAGGCGCAGCTCACGGCCATGTCGGGCCGCATGCACACGTTACATGCGGCTCTCTGTTTGGCCCAAGACGGCAAGGTGGTCGCCCAGCGCGACGAGGATGCGCGCTTGACATTCCGCCCGCTGTCGCCGGACGTTATCGAATGTTATCTTGATCTTGCGGGCGAGAGCGTGTTGCAGAGCGTCGGCGCTTACGCCGTGGAAGGGCTCGGAATTCATCTCTTCGAATCGATCGAGGGGGCGCATTCGACCATCCTCGGCCTTCCCATGCTGCCGTTGTTGCATCTCTTGCGCGAAATCGGGTGTGTCGCGACATGAGCGGGCCGAAAGCTTTCGTCGTGGGATGGCCGATCGCCCATTCCCGCTCGCCCCTGATCCACGGCACTTGGCTGAAACAGCTCGGCCTTCTCGGAAGTTATGAAAAAATCGCGGTACCGCCGGATGCGTTTCCCGCCTTTATCGCGGGGCTTCGCCAGGCCGGTTTTGCCGGCGGCAATGTGACCATTCCGCACAAACAAGCCGCCGCCGCTCTTTGCGGGCAATTGACCGCCACGGCGCAGCGGCTCGGCGCCGTGAACACGCTGTGGTTCGAAGGCGATGTGTTGACGGGCGATAATACGGACGGCGCCGGTTTTCTCGGCGCACTCGACCAGGACGTGCCGGATTGGGATAAACGCCGGCGGGATCTCGCGATAGTCTTGGGCGCGGGCGGCGCGGCGCGGGCGATTGCCGATGCGCTGCTGACGCGCGGGTTTAGCCGCTTGATCATCGCCAACCGGACGCTCGAGCGGGCCGATGCCTTGGTGCGCGATATCCGCGATGCCCGTTGCGAAGCCTCGGGGTTTTTGGGCGCGCAGGCCGCGCTGCCTCGGGCGGATTTTCTAGTCAACACCACGTCGGCCGGGATGCGTGGCCAGCCGCCGCTCGATTTCGCCATCGACGATTTACCGGAGCATGCGGTCGTCGACGATATCGTCTATGTCCCGCGCGACACGCCGCTTTTGCGCGCGGCGTCCGCACGGGGGCTGCGCACGGTCGGCGGCCTTGGCATGCTCTTGCATCAGGCCGCGCCCGGTTTCGAACATTGGTTCGGCGTGCTTCCGAAGGTTACCCCGGAACTCCGGGCTATCGTCGAGGCCGATATCGAGGCGGATCTCGAGGCTCGGCGGTGATCGTCCTTGGGCTCACCGGCTCGATCGGCATGGGCAAAAGCGTGACGGCGGATCTTTTCCGGGAGGAAGGGATTCCCGTCTTCGATTCGGATGCTTGCGTGCATCAACTCTACAGCGGGCGGGCGGCGCCGCTGGTCGAGGCGCGCTTTCCCGGTACGGTCCGGGATGGCGTGGTGGACCGGGCAATCCTCGGCTCGCGGGTTTTCGGCGATCCCGGAGCGATGCGCGATTTGGAGGCCATCGTTCATCCGCTGGTGCGCGCGGAGCGCGAGGCGTTTCTCGCGCAGGCGCGGGCGGCGGGCGCAAAAGTGGCCGTGCTCGACATTCCCTTGCTGTTCGAGACCGGCGCGGAGAGCGAAGCCGATCTGGTCGTGCTCGTTTCGGCGCCGGAATCTGTGCAGAAGGCCCGTGTTCTCGCGCGGCCCGGCATGACGCCGGAGCGCTTTACCGCCATATTGGCGAAGCAAATGCCGGATGCGCAGAAGCGCCGGCGCGCCAATGCCGTCATCGAGACGGGCGAAGGCTTGGACAGCGCGAGGCGCCAGGTGCGGGATCTCTTGGCAGGCCTCGTTTCAAGGGAATAAAAGACGTTGCGTGAAATCGTTTTCGACACGGAAACCACGGGGCTCGATCCCGCCAAAGGGGATCGCGTCGTCGAGATCGGCTGTATCGAACTCTTGAATGGCATTCCCACCGGCAAGACGTTTCATCATTACATCGATCCCCAGCGGGACATGCCGGAGGAAGCGTTCCGGGTGCACGGCATTTCGAGCGCGATGCTGGTGGGTAAGCCGGTTTTCGCCGAAATCGCGCAGGCTTTCGCCGATTTCACCGAAGGCGCCAAGCTCGTCGCGCATAATGCCGAATTCGACTTCAAGTTCATGAATGCCGAACTGGCCAAGCTGGGTTATCCCATTTTGTCCAGCGAACGGATGGTCGATACTCTGGCGCTCGCGCGGCGAAGACACCCCGGCGCGCCGGCCAGTCTCGATGCTTTGTGCCAGCGCTATGGCATCGACAACAGCCGCCGGACCAAGCATGGCGCTCTGCTCGACGCGGAAATTCTGGCCGAAGTCTATGCCGAGCTGACCGGCGGCAAGCAGACGGCGCTCGTCTTTGGTGGCGCGTCGTCGCGGGGCTGGGGCGATGGGGCGAGCGGGCCGAGGCGCGAACGCCCGGAGCCTCTGGCGCCGCTGGCCAGCGCCGAGGAAGTTGCCCGCCACGCCGTCTTTGTCGCCGAAATGGGGGCGAAAGCCATTTGGTATCAATATATTGCGCCGCTGGCCGTGGGGCTCGAAAAGGCGTAGGCGCAGGCCGTTTCAAGGGCGGGATATTTCAGGAACAGACCTGCCCGTGAAACATCTCGATTTTGAGGCAGTTTTTCACGCAGGCCCGGCCGATGAACTGATCGCGGACCGAGGGGTCCACCGCCGCTCGTGCCTTGGCCACGCAATCCGTGGCGCAGGCTTGGACCCGGTCATGCATGGCGGCCAGGCATTTCTCATCCGCCGCATGCGCTTGCGACGCGAGACAGAGCAGTACTGGGATCGTGAAACGAAGAGAGTGGATCATGAGGTCCCCGGAAAACTTGCGGGCGGATTAAACGCGAACGAGCTTTCGGGACCAAGGTAGACGTTTGGCTAGGGCCTGATTCCGTTCCCTGCAGGCGGGTTGGAATCAGGCCCCGGCAAGCCGTCTTACGAAAGCGCGGCGCCGCTCGCGCGGGCGATGTCGCTCATGCGGCTCTGGTAGAGCGCGGCGAAATCGATGGGGTCGATATAAAGCGGGGGGAAGCCGCCGCCGCGAATGGCTTCGGCGATGATTTGCCGCGCGAAGGGGAAGAGCAGCCGCGGGCATTCGATCATGACCACCGGGTGCATATTGTCCGGCGGAATATTGGTCAGGCGGAAAACGCCGGCATAGTCGAGTTCGAACTTGAATAGGGTGTCGCTGTCCTGGCCGGCCGAGCCTTCGAGCAAGATGTTGACCTCGAAATCGTTTTCGGCGAGCTGCTTGGCGTTCACATTGACCTGGATCGAGATGTTCGGCGCTTTTTCCTGCGGACCGAGCGAGCGCGGCGCGTTTGGATTCTCGAAGGAGAAATCCTTGGTGAATTGCACTAGGGCATGCAGCGAAGGTTGTCCCTGGTCTGGAGCACCTTGCCCGCTGCCATTCCCGTTCGTCTCGGCCATCGGTTTGTCCTTGATCCCATCGCGTCCCAACTGACGCCTTTCCGGCGGTGCGGGTAGCATGGTTGCGGGAACCCGGCAAGGCGCGGGCGGACAGACCTTCGCCGATCTTCCCTCGCCCCGAGGGGCCGGAGACAGAAAATCCGATAGTTTGGCAGCCAAGGCCTCGCGCGAGCTTTAGTCGCAAGAGGTCGGATTCGATTTGGGGCGGCGCCTGTCAACGCTTTACCGGTCGACTAGCAGCCGGTAGCCGGCGCCTCGCGCGGTCTGCAAATACAGCGGGTTGGCGGGGTCGCGTTCGATCTTGCGGCGCAAGCGGTTCACCTGGACGTCGATGGTGCGCTCGTTGCCCGCGCCGCCCGTGCCCGACAAGGCCTCGCGCGAGACGGTGGCCCCGGTTTGGGCGGCAAGCAGGCGCAGCATTTCGCGCTCGCGCTCGGTGATGCGGACGAGCTCGCCATTCTCGCGCAGTTCCCCGCGTTCGAGGTCGAACACGAAGGGGCCGAAATGAACTTGCGCGGGAATGCCGGCCTCTTCGGGCGGCTTGGCCCGGCGCAGGATCGAGGCGATGCGCAGCGATAATTCGCGCGGTTCGAACGGTTTTCCCAGGTAATCGTCGACGCCGATCTCGAAGCCCAGGACCCGCTCCTCGAATTCGGTTTTGGCGGTGAGCATGAGGATTGGGATTTGCGCGGCCGTGCCGGTCTCGCCGCGCAGGCGCGACGCGAAGGAAAAGCCGTCCTCGCCCGGCATCATGACATCGAGCACGATGAGATCGAAGGACATGTTGCGCATGGCAGTGGTTGCTTCGGCCGCATTGCCGGCCGTCGTCACGCGATAGCCCCCGGCGACGAGATAGCGGCGGAGCAATTCGCGGATACGGCGGTCGTCGTCGACGATCAGAAGATGCGCGGCATTATCGGCCGGCGCCGGCGCTGGGGCTGCATTTTGGAGCGCGTCGATCATGGCCGTGCCTCCGCCGTGGCGGCGTATCGAGACTCAATTTAGGTTAACGCTAGCATAAAGGGCTCGCGAATGCACGGAACTACACGATTTTGACGAGCGCCCCGCGCGCGAGTCTCGGCAGCAACCGGCGCAGAACCGCTTGAGGCAGGGCCACGCAGCCGAGCGTCGGCTTGAGATCCGAGGCGGCAAGGCCAGTCCGGGCGCAATGCAGGAAAATCGCGCTGCCTTTTCCGCGCCGGCGCGGATCGAGATTGTAATCCAGGACCAGGACGAGATCGTAGAGACCGTCTTGACGCCACATCTCTTCGTGGCTTTGGCGGGCCGGCAAGGTAAGGGGCGTGTTGTAGAGCGCGGACTCCGGATCGTCGCACCAGCCAAGGTCCGGCCGGAGCGCGATGAGCGGCACGGCGCTTTGCGGTCTTGGTCCGCGATCGCGCCGGTAATAGCCGTAAAGCAGGCGAAACGACCCGGCGGGCGTCGCCTTGTCGCCTTCGCGCTTGTGGTGGGAAATCCCCGATTTGCCCAGGGCACACGGTAAAGTGATTGAACCGGCCTGAAGATGGCCGCGCCTCGTCTGGCCCTCGCCCAGCGCGCCTTTCGCGAGACGCAACGTCAATGTGGCAAGGAGATGTTTGGACTTCATGAGGAAGGGGGCCTACATTCCATCTGCCGGGTTCTAGGCTAAGGTGGGATTGACCGCGCGTGCCTCGATCCGGTAGCGCGGGCTCTATTCGGGTTGGATCGGCCTCAGAGCGGACCTTGGCGTTCCATGTCTTGAATGTCGGGGCAATTTTCCATGGGGTCAATAAGCCGTGTGCCGGCTTTTCCAGTCCGCAGGGGCGGCTGGGAGGGGGCGTCCGGCCGGGGCTGGAGATTGAGGCCATGATGCAGGTGCGGAAAATCCTGATCGCCGACGACGACGACGACTTGCGCGCTGCCCTGGCCGAGCAACTCGCGCTCTACGACGAATTCGAGCCGGTCCAGGCGCATGATGCGCAAGGCGCGATCGAGCGCTCGCGCGCGGAACTGCCCGATCTCGTCCTGATGGACGTCGGTCTGCCGGATATGGATGGCCGGATCGCCGTCAAGCATTTGCGCGAGAGCGGGTTCAAAAGTCCGATTATTCTGCTCACCGGCCACGATAGCGAGGCCGATACGATCTTGGGGCTGGAATCGGGCGCGAACGATTATGTGACCAAGCCGTTTCGTTTCGCGGTTCTGCTCGCCCGGATGCGGGCGCATCTACGTCAGCATGAAACCAGCGACGAGGCGGTGTTCCGCATCGGTCCTTATACGTTCCAGCCCGGCACCAAACATCTCATCGCCGATGCCGGGCAAAAGCTGCGTCTGACCGAGAAGGAGACCGCGATCCTGCGCTATCTCTACCGCGCCGGGCAGACCGTGGTCTCGCGCGACGTCCTGCTCCGGGAAGTCTGGGGCTATAACGCCAATGTGACGACGCATACGCTGGAAACGCATATTTACCGTTTGCGCCAGAAGATCGAGATCGATCCCGCCAAAGCGGTGCTTCTCGTGACCGAAGCCGGCGGGTATAAGCTGATTCCCTAGAGCGTTTTCCACTTGGGTGGAATCACCCAAGTGATAAGAAATCGCTCTCTTTTTTAAGAAGTTAGAGCATGTCCTCGATCGAAAAAGTCTTCAACTTTTTCGGGACATGCTCTAGCCTGTGCCGGCGGCGGGGGAATTCGAGACCCCTCCGCATGAAAAGGATTTTTCTCATCTTCCTGACTTATGCCAACAGGCGGGGGCGCTCAAATGGCCCTGGATGACGATATCCGGAAACTCGCGCGGAATGCGATGCTGCGCGATTTCGAGCCCGAGGCCTTGCGATTGATCGCCTTCGCGGCGGAATCTCGAGATTATCGCGCGGGCGATGTCTTGTTCCATGCCGGCGAGACCGCCGATGGCGGCTATCTCTTGCGAAGCGGTTCCGTGTCCCTGGAAGCGGAGGGGGAGAACGTGACCGTCCTGCCGCCGTCCTTGCTGGGCGGCACCGCCTTGATTACGGAGACGTTGCGTCCGGCCACGGCGATCGTTCGGGAACCGTCGAGCCTTTTGAAAATACCGCGCCCGTTGTTTCTCCGGGTTCTCAATGAATATCCGGACAGCGCGGTTTTGTTGCACAAGAACATCGCGGCGCGCCTGCAATCCTTCGCCCGCGAGCTCGACACGGTCCGCTCCAGCGTACTCGACGAATAAGCCGCGAGGTAATGGCGCCCGAAGGTTGGACGTTGCGTCCATCGTCCCCACATGACTAGATGAAATTCCCCCGCCTTTTTCCAAGGCGGCGGAGGCCTGGATTCCTCAATGTTACGGTCCTGCCATGCATTCCGCTGATTCCCTCGTGACGATCGTCTTCGCTTTGGTGGCTCTTGCCGTCATCTGGAAGCTGCGGTCGGTGCTCGGTGAACGCACCGGGTCGGAAAAGCCGCCGGGCGATCGTTTGTTTGGCCGGGGTCAGCCCCCCGCCAACGGCAACAGCCCGATTTCGAACGATCCTGCCGCCTCCAACAATGTCGTCCGCTTGCCGGGGGCCGCCGAGCCGCTTGCGCGCCGGCCGGATGGCGGCGCCGTCGTCGCCGTCGACCGGTGGCGGGGCTATGCCGCGCAGGGGTCCGCCCTGGCCCAGGGCCTGGACGCCATCGCCAGTGCCGATCCGCGCTTTTCCGCCAGCGCCTTCGTCGAAGGGGCCAAGATTGCCTATGAGGCGATCGTCACGGCTTTCGCCAGCGGCGAACGCAAAACGCTGCAAAACCTCCTGGCCAAGGATGTCTACGAGAGTTTCGCCGCCGCTTTGAACGAGCGCGCCAGGCGCGGCGAAACGGTCACCACGACGATCGTTTCGATCGACGATGCCCGGATCGAAGAGGCCGGCTTGAGCGGGCGTAACGCGCGGATCGTCGTGCGCTTCGAATCGAAGATGATCACCGCGACGCATGACGCCAAGGGCAAATTGGTCGATGGCGACCCCGGCCGCTCGATGGACATCAAGGACGTCTGGAGTTTCGCCCGCGTCACCACGTCGAACGATCCGAATTGGCAGCTTGTCGCGACCGAATCGGGTCATTGACGAGACATTTGCGGAGGGCGCTGCTTTGCGCGGGGCTTCTCGGATTTTCGATCTTGCGCGCGGGGGCTGATCCCGCGGAGCCGCCCGGCGAGCCCGTGAGCTTCGCGGCTTTGCCCGGTTTTGCCGGGGATGACCATCTTGCCGCGCTGAAAGCATTTCAGGCCTCTTGCGTGGCGATCGCGGGGGGTGCGCCGGCCTTGCGCTCCGCCCAGCCCACGCCACCGGCCCTCAAAGCGGTCTGCCAGGCGGCGTTGGCGCTGGCTCCCCCCTTGAGCGCGGGACGCGCGCGCCAGTTTTTCGAGACGCACTTCACGCCCCGGCGATTGGAGCCGGGATTTTTCACCGGCTATTACGAGCCGGTCGTCGAGGGGTCGCTCACGCCGCTGCCGGGCTTTCGCACGCCGCTGCTCGCGCGCCCCGCCGGTCTCGTCGGCGGCGAACCGGGCCAGCCGCTGCCCGGCCTCGATCCCGCCCTGTCCGCCGGGCGGCTTTTGCCCGATGGGACGCTCGCGCCTGTTCCCGATCGCGCCGCCATCGAGGCCGGCGCGCTTGGCGCCAGCGCGCCGCCGCTGGTCTATGTGCGCGATCCCGTCGAGGCGTTTTTCATCCATGTCCAGGGCTCGGCGCGGGTGCGTTTGCAAGATGGCTCGACGCGGCGCCTCGTCTATGCCGGGCGCAACGGGCAACCCTATACGTCGATTGGCCGCACGCTCGTCGAGGAACTCGGAATTCCGCCCGCCGATATGGACATGGCGCAGTTGAAGGATTGGATCAGGGCGCATGGGCAAGGCCCTGGCGAGGCCGGGTCTTTGCTGATGCAACGCAACCGCTCCTATATTTTCTTCGGCTTCGACGATACGCTGCCCCCAAGCGCCGGTCCCATCGGCGGCGCCGGGATCAGCTTGAGCGCGCTGCGCTCGCTGGCCATCGACCGCTCGGTCTGGCCCTATGGCCTGCCCTTCTTTCTCGACGTGACGCTGCCTTGGCGCTCGGTCGCGCTCGAGCCTTTTCAGCGAGTCATGATTGGGCAAGATACCGGCACGGCCATTGTGGGCCCGGCGCGGGGCGATATTTTTTTCGGTACGGGGGCCGGGGCCGCGCGATTGGCGGGACCTATCAGGCATAATGGAACACTCTTTGTGCTATGGCCAAAGGGCGCGGGTTAGAGCGTTTCCCACGAAAGTTCCCGGCTTTTGTGATTGAGAAAATGATCTAACATCTTATAAAGAAATCGATTTCTTATCGATTTGGTGAATCCACCAAGACGGATACCCGAGGCGGAGAGCCGGACGTGACGAAACCACCGCCATCGCCGCCGCGGCCAAGATTGCGGCGCTTGAGCGAGGAAGAGATCGAGCTGTGGCTGACCGTCGCCGCCGGCGTCGCGCGCCGCGCGGGCAGCCGCTTGCCGGACCGGTTGGCGATTCCCTCGAAGCCGTCGCCGTCGCCCGCGACACCGGCGGCACCTGCCGTCGCGGTGCCCAATGCCGCGCCGCCGAAAACGCCGCCGCCGCTCGTGCCCTTGGAGCGGCGCCTCAAGCAGAAGCTCTCGCGCGGCCAGATGAGCGCCGACGCCGCCATCGATCTGCACGGGCTGCGCCAGCACGAGGCGCATGATGCGCTCCGGGCCTTTTTGCATCGCGCGCAACGCGACGGCGCGCGGGTGGTGATCGTGGTCACGGGCAAAGGGGGCCGGATGACCGGGGATTTCGAGGAGACCGGCGTGCTCCGCCGCGCCGTGCCGATCTGGCTCCACCTGCCGGATCTCAGGTCCTTGGTGGTTGGCTTCGAGGAGGCCGCGCGCCACCACGGCGGCTCCGGCGCGCTCTACGTGCGGCTCCGGCGGTTGAGGGACCGGGCGGCCGGGGAATGGTAGCCCTTCCCTGCGTTGCCCCGCCGGAAGATTCTGCTAAAACCGCCTCATGGACAAATTCACCACACTCACCGGCGTCGCCGCGCCGCTCCCGATTGCCAATATCGATACCGACAAGATCATTCCGGCGCGGTATCTCAAGACCATCAAGCGCACGGGGCTCGGCGAGGGCCTATTCGCGGGGATGCGTTACAACGACGACGGATCGGAAAATCCCGATTTCATCCTGAATAAGCCGGCCTATCGCCGCGCGCGGATTCTGGTCGCCGAGGATAATTTCGGCTGCGGCTCCTCGCGCGAACATGCGCCCTGGGCCCTGCTCGATTTCGGCATTCGTTGCGTCATCTCGACCAGCTTCGCCGATATTTTCTACAATAATTGCTTCAAGAACGGCGTCCTGCCGATCGTCGTCACCAAGGACGATCTGGAAAAGCTGATGGACGACGCCAGCCGCGGTTCCAACGCGACGCTGACGATCGATCTCGAGACCCAAGTGATCAAGGGGCCGGACGGCGGCACTTTGGCATTCGACATCGATCCGTTTCGCAAGCATTGTATGCTCAACGGGCTCGACGACATCGGTCTCACGCTGGAAAAAAGCGGGAATGTCGAAGCCTACGAACAAAAGATCGGGGCGGAGCGTCCATGGCTTTAAAGCGTCTTGTGCCGGCATTGATCGCCGGGTGCCTCTTAGGTTTTCCAGGTCCGATGCCGCCTGCCGTCGCCGCGCCTAACGCGCCGCCGGCACCCGCCGAGGCGGCGGGCAAGGAAGAAGCGCTCGTCTATATATTTTCGGGCGTCTTGACCGGCAGCGGGGAAACCTATTCCGGCACCTTGGTGGCGGCGGCCGACGGTCCCGAATTCGAGCTGAAACTGGGCAAGGGCGCGACCTGCGACGCCAATAAGCTCGACCCCGACAAAGGTCTGTTGCGACTGCCGGAAACAGCTTGCTCGGACGGACGGAAACTGAAAGCTTTGTTCGTCTATCAACCCGGCGGCGTCCTGCGCGTCTACGGGACGGTCGAAGACCAGCGCTTTTCGACGGAAGCCCATGCGCTTCCCTCCGATGCCACGGAGGCGCCCGCGGCGAAGTCCGCCGCGCCACCGGCCGGTCTCATGGATAAGGCGAAATAGGGCTTCGATCCAAAAAAGATAGTTTTAGGGCTTCGAACGCAAGGAAAAGGCCCTGAAACTATGCGTTAGCGGGCCAAGTTAACACTCTATACATGAGGTTTTGCTAGCCCCTGACGCATGACGGATTTTATTGATTATATTTCAGCTCTCGCGGATTTACGCGATCGGGACGAACTGGACCGGACTCTCGCGAAGGCGATATTCGAGTTGGCCGGCGCGTCGTCTTTATCATTTTGGCGCATCGTCCGGTGCGACGACGATATCAAGGTCCGCGAGCGGCTCCGGCTGCCGGCTCTCGAAAGCGAAACGGCTGCGCCGGAAATGGCGCCCGATCCCTCGGAATTGCCGTTATTGGCCGCGCGCGCCGATCTTCGCCTCTGCTATAAGGCCAAGCAGAATTGGTCCGCGCCTTGTGAAGCGGGCGGATATCGCCACATATTTCCAGTTTCCGACGGCCGGGACGTCTTGTGCCTGATCGAAATCAACACATCGCAGAGACTTGGGGCAGACCAAGAGCGGATGATTTCGGGTTTGATTCGCGTCTACGGCAACCATGTCGGTATTCTTAATTATGGCGATCATGACGAGCTGACGGGCCTTTTGAACCGGCGCACCTTCGACGAGGCGGTGAAGCGGATCGCCTGGCCTGAATTTGCCCGCGACGCGCGCTCTAGTCCGGGACAAGGATCCTCGACGCAGGTTCGCGCGCATCTGGCCGTTGCCGACATCGATTTTTTCAAGCGCATCAACGATCAATTCGGCCATCCCTATGGCGACGAGGTGCTGGTCTTATTGTCGCGGCTGATGGGCCGGTGCTTCCGGGATACCGATCGTCTCTTTCGCTTTGGCGGGGAGGAATTCGTAGTCGTCTTGCCGGGCGCAGGGACGCATGAGGCGGAATCGGCTTTCGAGCGGTTCCGCGCCGCCGTGGAAGATTTTGCGTTTCCGCAAGTCGGGCGCGTCACGATCAGCCTGGGTTTCACCGCCATCCTGCATGGGGATACCGGTTCCAACGCCTTTGGCCGGGCCGACGAGGCGCTTTATGTCGCCAAGCATGGTGGCCGCAACAAAGTCTGCTGCTATGAAATGCTTGTCGGCGCGGGCGTTTTGAGCGTGCGAACGAGTCAAGAAGATAACGTCGAACTGTTTTAAAAGCTGGGGATCGCTTGACCCCGGGCGCTTGCTCTAGTATGAGCCGCGCTCTCCTGTTTTTCATGAAATACCCGAGGTAAGACGATGTCGCGCCGTTGCGAATTGACCGGCAAAGCCGTGCAGACCGGCAATCTGGTCAGCCACTCCAATCACAAGACGCGCACGCGCTTCCTGCCGAACTTGTGCAATGTCACCCTGACCTCCGAAGTCTTGGAGCGCTCGGTCCATTTGCGGATCGCCGCGGCCTCCCTGCGCTCTGTCGAGCATCGTGGTGGCCTCGATGCATTCCTCGCCAAGGCAAGCGTCGAGCAGCTCTCCCCCGCGATGCGGGTGATCAAGCGCGAAATCGCGAAGAAGACCGCCGCGGCCACCGCAGCTTAAGCTTTTTTCGTTTTAGAGCATGTCCCGAAAAAGTTGCAGACTTTTTCGATCGAGGACATGCTCTAACTCTCTATAAAGAGAGCGAATTCTCTTCGCTTTGGTGATTCCACCAAAGCGGAACGCGCTCTAAAGTCATGAACCGGCCCGCGCGAGCGTGGCCGGTTTTTCGTTTGCGGTGATGGCCTAAAGATTTCCCTCTCCCCTATCCCAGCCGCTCCGCAAGCACCGCGGCGTTGTGGATGGGCAAGGAGCACGCGCCGTCCACGCAGACGAAGGCGGCGCCATCGCCCGCCGCATCCAATTGCGCTTGGGCGGGATGGTCCGGCGGCAGATCCGTCGTCTCCCAGAGATCGATCACATTGCGCAACAGGTAGGGTGTGGCGAGCGCGGCGAGCGTGAGCACCTCGCGCAGGGGCCCCGCCGTGACGACGGTCGCGCCGCGCAGCCGGAGATCCCAAGCGTTGAGGATCCCGGCATGGCCGGTGGGATTGGCCCGCACCGCGCCGGCAACCGCCGTGAAGAGCTGATCCGCGACCTCCAGCCAATGCGGGTCGCTGCTCAAGCCGGCCAAGCGGACGAAGGCATCGAGCGCGACGGCATGGGCATTGGGGATGGCGTCGTCGGCGGTTGGCTTGAGATGGACGATCACATCGGTGGCGTCGGAGGCCGCCATGCAAAGCCGGCCGGTCCCGGGATCGCGGTGGTAGGCGAGGAGCGTCTTGGCGAAATCGCGGGCGTCCTTGAGGTAGGACCGGACATCGTCCTCCAAAAGGCCCGCGACTTCCTGGAGAGCGAGGGCCGCGCGCATCATGGCGGCATAGTCGAGGGCGAGACCTGGCTTCACGGCGGTCGCGCCGCGCCGGCTATGGGCGAGGCGCAGATGACCGTGGGCATCGTGATAAGTCATTTCCGTCAGAATGGCGCTATAGGCGCGGGCGGCGAGCGGGATCCATTCGGGCCGCTCGAGCAAGCAGGCCGCCCGGACCAAGCTCGCGATCACCAACCCATTCCAATCGCTGAGGATTTTATCGTCGGTGGGCGGCCGAGCCCGGTGCGACCGCCAGGCGAAGAGCTTCGCGCGCAAGGCGGGGAGCTTGTCTTGCTCCGCCGCCTCGAGGGCTGGCGCGTCGAGGCGGTTCAAGACGTTGACGCCCGGCCCATGGGTTGGCTCCGCCCAATTGCCATCCGCGCTCACGTCATAGGCCTTGGCGAACAGCGCGGCATCCTCCGCCCCGAGAACCTCTTCGATTTCCTGCGCGGTCCAGACATAAAACTTGCCCTCGGCGCCTTCGCTGTCGGCATCGAGACTGGCGTAAAAGGCGCCGTCCTCGCCGGTCATCTCCCGCTTCAGCCACGCGACTGTTTCGGACGCGCGCGCCGCGAACAGCGGGTTGCCGGTCTTGGCGGCGGCGAGCGCCAGAAGTTCGAGCAATTGGGCATTGTCGTAGAGCATTTTTTCGAAATGCGGGACGAGCCACCGCTCGTCGGTGGAATAGCGGGCAAAGCCCCCGCCGAGATGGTCGTATATGCCGCCCAGGCTCATCCGTTCCAGGGTAAGGAGCACGGCATCGGAATAGGTGTCCTCGCGCGCGCGCGCCGCCGCGCGCCACAAAAATTCGAGCACCGGCGGATTGGGAAATTTCGGCTTTCCCGCGAGGCCGCCGTTGGTTTTGTCCATATGCGGGATGATGCGTTCCGCGATGAGGTCGAGTTCGGCGAGCGTGAGCCCGGCGCCGGCATGCGCCGTTTCGTGGATCAAGCGATCAATGACGGCCCTGCTGTTTTGGGCGATGCGTTTGGGATCGGAATGGTAGCTTTGCGCGATCTTGCGCAGGACAGCGGTGAAGGCGGGTTTGCCGTGGCTGGCGGTCTTGGGAAAATAGGTGCCGCCCCAGAACGGTTCGCCGGCGGGGGTCAGGAACATGGTGAGCGGCCATCCGCCGCGCTCGCCGAACGCCTGGACCGCTGTCATATAGATATGATCGAGATCGGGCCGCTCTTCCCGGTCCACCTTGATGTTGACGAACAGGCTGTTCATGATGGCGGCGGTGGTTTCGTCCTCGAAACTCTCGTGGGCCATGACGTGGCACCAATGGCAGGCGGCATAGCCGATGGAGAGAAGAATTGGCTTGCCGGATCTTTTGGCTTCGTCGAGCGTTTGGGTGGACCACATTCGCCAATGCACGGGATTCCCGGCATGTTGGAGCAAATAAGGGCTTGCTGCATTTTTAAGCTCGTTCGTATCCATTTTATTCCTTGGGTTACGCGGCAATGCAGTAATAAAACAACAATGGAACGTGTCGCGGGCGGGATCAATGCGGGCTGAAACAATTTATGCCGTCGCAACGGGTGCCGGGCGCGCCGCCATCACGGTGGTGCGGATTTCCGGGCCTGACGCGCGGGCGCTCATCCGGCTCTTGGCGGGCTCCGTGCCCGAGCCGCGCCGGGCCGATCTGGTGGCGCTTCGCCATCCCTCGACGCAGGAGGTGCTGGATCGTTGCCTCGTCCTGTTCTTCGAATCCCCCCGGAGCGAAACGGGCGAGGATTGCGTGGAATTGCAACTTCATGGCGGCCGGGCCGTGGTGGCTGCCATTCTGGACGTTTTGAGCGCGCTTCCCAATGTCCGGCTGGCCGAACCCGGCGAGTTCGCGCGGCGTGCTTTTCTCAATGGCAAGCTCGATCTCGCGCAGATCGAGGGGCTCGCGGATCTCGTCGATGCGGAGACGCAATGGCAACGGCGTCAGGCGCAACGTCAATTGTCCGGCGCGATGCGCGATGCCACCGCGCCGTGGCGCGCGGCGCTTCTCCAGGCCTCGGCGCAGGTCGAGACCGCGATTGATTTCGCGGAGGACGTCGATTTGGAGGGCAAGCTGCATGATCAATTGGTGGTCCTGCTGAAGCCAGTCCTGAAGGGTCTGCGGCATGAACTCGGCCAAGCCAAGGCGGCCGAGCGCATACGCGACGGGGTGCAGGTCGTCATTGCCGGGCCGCCCAATGCCGGCAAATCCAGCCTGCTGAATGCCCTTGTCCGCCGGGAGGCGGCGATCGTCTCGACCATTGCCGGGACCACGCGGGATCCGATCGAGGTTCATCTCGATCTCGGCGGCTGCCCCATCACCCTGGTCGATACGGCGGGTCTTCGCGAGAGCGTCGATACGATCGAGCGGATCGGGATCGAACGGGCCCGGACCCGCGCTGCCGATGCCGATCTCGTGCTCTGGCTGAGCGAAGACGGCACCTTGCCGGACGAAAAGTTGGGCGGAACGGTTTGGCCGGTTCTGACCAAGGCCGACCTGCGCGCACCGGCGGAGCGGCCGGCCGGCGTCTTCGCCCTGAGCGTCGCGACCGGTGAGAATTTGCCGGAATTGATCGGCCGCTTGGCCGAGTTTTCGCGTGGCATCGTCCATTCCGGCGCGGCGGGCCTGCTCGCGCGGTCCCGCCACCAACAGGCGTTTCAAGCCGCCGAAGCGGCGCTGAGCCGCGTCGTTTCACGCCCGGCCGCGCCGGTCGAATTGATCGCCGAGGATCTCCGCGCCGCTCGCTTCGCGCTCGAACGGCTCATCGGAACGGTTGATGTCGAAGACATTTTGGGCGACATCTTTTCGCGATTTTGCATAGGTAAATAGGCCGGGTTGTTTCACGTGAAACATTTGGGGGCAGGCCAAGCCCTCTTGGACCATACCTCACACTGAGGAGGCCGCTTCAGCGCGCCGTCAGCATGAGGGCTATCGAATGATAGAGAAGCTAAAGAGTTTTAGATAAGCAGCCTTGGAATGACTTCATGACCTCTTCCCTTTCCTTCGATGTCGTCGTGGCCGGCGGCGGCCATGCCGGTTGCGAGGCGGCCGCTGCGGCCGCTCGCACGGGCGCGCGCACCGCTCTGGTGACGCAGCGGCGGGAAACGATTGGCGTCATGTCCTGCAATCCGGCGATCGGCGGTTTGGGCAAGGGTCATCTCGTGCGCGAGATCGATGCTCTGGATGGGTTGATGGGCCGGGTCGCCGACGAGGCCGGCATTCAGTTCCGCGTGCTCAACCGCGCCAAGGGGCCGGCGGTGCGCGGCCCGCGCGCCCAGGCGGACCGCAAGCTTTACCGGCAAGCGATGCAGCGCGCGCTCGAGGCCGTCGAAGGGCTCGAAATCATCGAGGCCGAGGCCGTCGATCTCGTGGTCGCGAATGGGGAAATCGCCGGGATCGATCTCGCCGATGGCCGCAGGCTCGCCTGCCCCGCGGTCGTCCTGACCACCGGGACTTTCCTGAATGGCCTCATTCATTGCGGTCCCGATACCCGCCCCGCCGGGCGCGATGGCGATGCGCCGTCGATTCCCCTCGCGCAAACCCTGCGCCGGCTAGGTTTCGCACTGGGCCGGTTGAAGACGGGCACGCCGCCCCGGCTCGATGGCCGCACGATCGATTTTAGCGCGCTCACGCGCCAAAGTGGCGACGAGGAGCCCGAGCCTTTCTCCTTTCTCAACAAGGCGATCACGACCCCGCAAGTCGATTGTTTCATCACGCAGACCACGGCCGCGGGGCATAAGATCATCGCGGAGAATATTGCGCTGTCGCCGGTCTATTCCGGCGCCATCGCCGGGAGCGGCCCGCGTTATTGCCCCTCCATCGAGGACAAGATCGTGCGGTTCGCCGAGCGCAATTCGCATCAGATCTTCCTGGAGCCGGAGGGGCTCGACGATCCCACCATCTATCCCAATGGCATTTCCACGGCTTTGCCGCCGGACGTGCAGGATCGCTTTCTGCGCACCATTCCGGGCCTGGAAAACGTCCGCGTGTTCAAGCCCGGCTATGCCATCGAATATGATTACATCGACCCGCGCGAGCTGACACCGGGGTTCGAGACGAAGCGGCTTCCCGGCTTGTTCCTGGCGGGCCAGATCAACGGCACGACCGGCTACGAGGAAGCAGGCGCTCAGGGCCTCGTGGCGGGACTCAACGCGGCGCGACGGGCCGGTGGGCAGGCGCCCGCTTCGTTCGACCGGTCGCAGGCCTATATCGGCGTGATGGCCGATGATCTCGTGACCAAGGGCGTCAGCGAGCCCTACCGCATGTTCACCTCGCGGGCGGAATATCGCCTGACCTTGCGCGCCGATAATGCCGACCAGCGCCTGACGGCGCAAGGCATCGCCTTGGGCTGCGTGGGGCCGGAGCGCGCGCGGCACTTTTCCGCCAAGCAGACGGCTCACGAGGCCGCTCTCGCTTTGCTGCGCGGCGTGACGCTCAGCCCCAACGAGGCCGAGCGGCACGGGCTGCATATCAACAAGGACGGGATTCGCCGCAGCGCGTTCGATATTCTCGGCTTTCCCGAGATGCGTTTCGAGACGCTGCGCGCGATATGGCCGGACTTGTCCTGCGTGAGCGCGGAGACGGCCGCGCAGATCGAGATCGACGCCAAATATGCCGTCTATCTCGACCGCCAAGCCGCCGATATTTCCGCCTTCCGCCGCGACGAGGTGTTGGAAATTCCGGCCGGTCTCGATTACGCCGCCTTGCCCGGTCTCTCCACGGAATTGCGCCAGCGCCTCGCCCGCATCCGCCCGGCGACCCTCGGCCAGGCCGGGCGGATCGAGGGCATGACGCCAACGGCTCTCACCCTGCTCGCCGCTCACGTCCGCAAACCCCGCCGGATTCCGGCGTGAGGGTTGACAGAGGCGGAAGCGCACTCTTGCCTCGCGAAGCGGGAGCTTGCAAATTCGCACGTTTTTGCAAGGGATAATTGGATGAAAGCGCTTCAAACCCCTCACGTTGAGGAGGCGAAGCCGTCTCGAAATGCGAGGGATTCGTAAGAGTGGGACAGATCCAAACGCACCCTGAGATCGAGGGACCGCCCTCGTCCTTCGAGACGCGCGCCGTTGGCGCGCTCCTCGGGATGAGGGCTAATGGGGTCGTTCGCCCTTGCTGCGCGGAGGAGGGTTTCGGATATTGCTCCGCCCCATGACCTCCCAATCCGAAATCCTTGCCGCCCTCCCCGAAGACACCGGCCGCCGGCTTAGTCTGTATGCGGATCTGCTCCGGCGTTGGCAGCCGACGATCAACCTAGTGGCGCCTTCGACGCTGCCGGATCTGTGGTCCCGCCATATCGGTGATTCGCTCCAAGTTCAGGCGGCGCTTCCCGATGCGCTCACATGGCTGGATTTTGGCTCCGGCGGCGGGTTTCCCGGCCTAGTCACGGCCATTGTGCTTGCGGACCGGCCCGGCGCCCGCGTGCATCTCGTGGAGAGCGACAAACGCAAGGCCGCTTTTTTGCGCACTGTTTCACGTGAAACAGGGGCGCCCGCCGAAATCCATGCGGAGCGGATCGAGGCTTTCAACGCGAATTTCGCAGGATCAATCGATGCCGTGAGTGCCCGCGCGCTGGCGCCGCTCGTCACATTGGTGGCCTATGCCGAAAAATATCTGCTTCAAGGCGCGATTGGTGTATTTCCCAAGGGACAACAGGCCGAAGCGGAATTGACCGCGCTCTCCCTCGACCGTAGATATCAAATCGAATCCGTGCCAAGCCAGACGCAGGAGACCGCGCGTCTCGTCATCGTCAGAGCGCTTTCCGCTTGGGTGGTTCCACCCAAGTGATTTCACCGCAGTGATCTCACCCGCATTGGAGACCAACGTGTCGCTCGCTAAAGCCCTGCGGGTCCTTGTCCTCGCCAATCAAAAGGGCGGTGTCGGCAAGACCACCACCGCGATCAATCTTGGAACGGCCTTGGCGGCGATCGGCGAGCGCGTGCTCATCGTCGATCTCGACCCCCAAGGCAATGCCTCGACGGGCCTCGGGATCGACCGTAAAAATCGCTCGGTCTCGACCTATAATGTGATGGTGGGGGAAGCCTCGTTGGGGGATGCGGTCCTGCAAACCGCGATTCCCAACCTCGCTTTGGCTCCCTCGACCCTCGACCTTCTCGGCGTGGAGCTCGAGATCGCCGGCGAGACCGACCGGGCTTATAAATTACGCGGAGCCGTTCTCGATTTCGACGCGGCGCAGGTGCAGGCCCGCAAGGGCGAGGCTTTTACCTACGTGCTGATCGATTGCCCGCCCTCGCTCAATCTCTTGACCATCAATGCGCTTGCCGCCGCTCATGCCGTGGTCGTGCCGCTGCAATGTGAATTTTTCGCGCTGGAAGGCCTGACCCAGCTTCTCGCCACGGTGGAGCAGGTGCGCGGCGCCCTCAATCCCGAGTTGTCGATCCATGGCGTCGTGCTGACCATGTTCGATCCGCGCAACAATCTCGCCAATCAAGTCGTCGCCGATGTCCGCAATTTCCTCGGTGATAAGGTTTATGAGACGGTGATTCCGCGCAATGTCAGGATTTCCGAGGCGCCGTCGCACGGCAAGCCCGCCCTGCTCTACGATCTCAAATGCGCGGGCAGCCAGGCCTATTTGAAACTTGCCTCCGAAGTGATCCGGCGTGAGCGTTTGCTCCGCGCAGCCTAACCTAAACTCAGGACCGACGCGATGAAATCGCCCCAAGAGGAACCCCGCTCGCGGCTCGGCCGTGGTCTTGCCGCCTTGATTGGCGATTCCGGCGAGGAAGGCGCGGCCTTGGTCCGCGCGCGCGGGCAAAAGCGCGTCCCCATCGAGTTTCTGCGGGCCAATCCGCGCAATCCGCGCACTGTCTTCGATGAAGCCGATCTCGAGGAATTGACGGCCTCGATCCGCGAGAAGGGGATCATCCAGCCGATTCTCGTGCGCACCGTGCCCGGCGCGGCGGATGCCTATGAAATTATTGCGGGCGAGCGGCGGTGGCGGGCGGCGCAACGCGCGGGCCTGCATGATGTGCCGATCGTCACGATCGAAGCCGACGACAAGCAAGCGCTGGAAATCGCGATCATCGAGAATGTTCAGCGCTCGAATCTCAACGCGCTCGAAGAAGCCTTGGGTTACGACCGGCTGGCGGCCGAGTTCGGCTATTCCCAAAGCGATCTCGCCAAGGTCATCGGCAAAAGCCGGCCCCATGTCGCCAATACATTACGGCTGTTGAAACTGCCGGATCGCACCCGCGCGTTTTTATCCTCGGGCGCGCTTTCGGCGGGCCATGCCCGCGCGCTTCTCAGTGCCGCCGATCCCGACGCGCTCGCCGAAAAGGTCGTGGCCAAGGGCCTGTCGGTTCGCGATGTCGAAAAGGCCGTGCAGCGCGAGGCCGAGGGTGGCACGGGCGCGCGGACCAGGCCGGGCGGCAAGGATGCCGATACGCGCGCGCTGGAAAAGCGGCTGAGCGACCGCCTCGGCCTGGCCGTCGAGATCGCTCACAAGGGCGAACAAGGCGAGGTGCGCATCCGCTATACCACACTGGAACAGCTCGACCGGCTTGTCGCCCTCTTGGGCGCGTGACGATACCCGCAAGGACATTTGGCAAAGCGGGAACTTTAGCCGCGGGCCGGTTCGAGTCAGGCCGGGGCTTCGGGTTCGCAATTCACCGGTGCGCGAATCATTTCATGCGAGTTTAGGCCAAGAATGTGCTATCAAATGTTACTAACATCCTGATTCCAGGGAGGAATTCCATGTTCCGCGGATTTCTGATCGCTCTCTTGGCCGCGGTATTTCTAGCTACGCCTGCGGGGGCATACACCAAGTACCTCGATCAAACATCGCCGTCTAAGACCATTGGCATCGGGCAGATCGGACGCGGCGGCTTGAAAAGCACCACCAAAGGCGTGCATGGCCATCCGCATCACAATGTGACGCCCGGCGCCCCTATCAAGTAGGGATTCCGGCGCCGCCTCAATGGGCGGCTTCCCGCGTTTCACCGGCGCTCACCACATCGCCGATATCCCCAGGGACGGCCGGTTATGCCGGCAGCCATCTTGAACGCCATGGCGCGCGCGGCTTCCGTCTCGATTTTGCTGCATTATTCAAACTGATCCACGACGGGAACTTTTCTTGCCTGTTCCGGCGTTATGAAACCGGATATGGTCCCTTATTGGCTGTTTTGGCTGTCATGTAAGTGCCACGCAAGGAGGTTATTCAATCTTATGCTTTGCACGATTTTAACAGCCGCCGCGCTGTTTTTCCTCACGGTTCATATCGTCACTCTTGCGGTGGCGGGCTGGCGCTGCGGGTCTTTCTCCGCCCCGCGCTTCGTGCCCGGCAAGCCGCCTGGGGTGACGGTCGTGCGCCCGCTCTGCGGTCTCGAGACGTTCAGCGCCGCGACGCTCGAATCGACTTACGCGATCGATTATCCCACCTTCGAAATCCTGTTTTGCGTGGCCCGCGCGAACGACCCGATCTTGCCGCTCGTGCACCAGACGATGGCCGCGCATCCCGATGTGCCCGCCCGTTTGCTGATTGGCGACGATGTCATCTCGATCAATCCCAAGCTCAACAATATGGTGAAGGGCTGGCGTGAAGCCCGTTACGGCTGGATCGCTTTCATCGACAGCAATGTCCTGATGCCGCCCGATTTTATCGGCCATCTCGTTGCGGCCTGGCGTTCGGATACGGGCAATGTCTCCGCGCCGCCGGCGGGCACAATGCCCGACGGGCTCTGGGGACATCTCGAATGCGCCTTTCTCAATACGTATGAGGCGCGTTGGCAATATGCCGTCGACACGTTCGGCAATGGTTTCGCCCAGGGCAAGACGTTGTTTTACCGCAAAGCCGATCTCGACCGCTGCGGCATGCAGGATCTCGCCAGCGAACCGGCCGAGGATGCGGCGACAACGAAGATGGTGCAAAAATTAGGGCTCCGCGTGCGCCTCGCGCCGCCATCGCCCCAGCCTTTGGGCCGGCGCGAATTTTTCGAGGTCTGGGGCCGTCAGCTCCGTTGGGCGCGCTTGCGCCGCGCCACCTTTCTTTGGGAATATTTGCCGGAGATTTTTTCCGGCAATGTGATCCCCGTGATTTTCGCCGGCTATGCCGCTGGAAGCTTCGACTTGCCCGTCATTGCCTTGATGCTGGCCTATATCGCGATCTGGTGGGGCGCGGAAATGTCCATGGCCGCCTATTGCCGCTGGCCGGTCTCATGGCACACGCCCCTGGCGCTCTTGGTTCGCGATTGCCTGATGCCCGCGATTTGGGTTGGTGGCCTCACCGGCAGTTCCTTCACCTGGAAAGGAACGGCGATGCGGATGGAAGACAATCGCAGACTGCAGCAGTTGGAAACATCGGGGTTGTCGTCCAACGAGGGCGTCTGAGCGGCGGAATTCCGCGCGCGTTTCGGGATTAGTCGATTCGCTCCAGGCGGCATGGCCGGGCTTGTCCCGGCCATGCCGCCGGAACATTGCGGGCCGGATACCGGAAAAGCAAGAAACGTCACGGCGTGGACGCCCGGCACAAGGCCGGGCATGACGGCGGTGGGGTTATCATGAGATTTCAAATCAACGGGTTATGCCGAATTCCAGTGACCGCGACCTGTCTTCAGCGTCCTTGCGAGCGAAGCGAAGCAATCCATCTTCGTGCAGGGGCCGGCATGGATTGCTTCGCTACGCTCGCAAGGACGGCGTCTTATCATCCCTAAAAATCGGCCGGAGGACAGTCCCCCGCGTCGTGAAGGTCGGAACAGGTTACGATCACTGTGATTTGGTATTAGCCGCGTCGGAACGATCGAGGCGCATGGGACCCTTTCCGGACCGCCCTGCCCTTACAAATCCAAATGCGCGATCACCGGCACATGGTCCGATGGCCGCTCCCAGCCTCGGCTTTCCCTGATAACGTCCATCCCGGCGAGCGTGCCGCGCAGAGTTTCGCTGACCCAGATATGATCGAGGCGGCGGCCTTTGTTGGCCGCGGCCCAATCGGGGGAACGGTAGCTCCACCAGGTATAAAGCTTTTCGTTGGCCGGCACGTGATGGCGCAAGGCATCGACCCAAGGTCCCGCCGCCATCACCGCGCCGAGCTTTTCCACCTCGATGGGCGTGTGGCTGACGATTTTGAGCAGCGCCTTGTGGTTCCAGACGTCATGTTCCAGCGGCGCGATGTTGAGGTCGCCGACCAGCACGGCACGGCCCGCGGCAACCGCGTGGTCCCGGAACCAGGCCGTCATTTCATCGAGAAAACCGAGCTTATGCGCGAATTTCGGATTGACCACGGGGTCGGGCTCGTCGCCGCCGGCGGGGACGTAAAAATTGTGGATCGTCAGAGGCTTGCCCCCATCGGGGTCGAGCGTTACCGCGATATGGCGGGCATCGCCCTTGTCGCAGAATCCGCGCTTGTCGATGGCTGAAAACGGCAGGCGCGAGACGATCGCAACGCCGTGATAGCCCTTCTGCCCATTGATCGCGAGATGTTCGTATCCAAACTTCCGGAACGCGCCGGACGGGAATTCCGCGTCGCGGCATTTGGTCTCCTGCAAACACAGGACATCGGGTTTGTGCTGCTGCAGAAAGCGCTCGACGAGATCGATACGCAGCCGGACCGAATTGATGTTCCAAGTGGCGAGGGTGAGGCGCACGGGAATGGCCGTCAGGCCTGACCTCTCCCGTGGCAATGTTTAAATCTCTTGCCGGAGCCACAGGGGCAGGCCTCGTTGCGGGCGACCTTGCCCCAGGTCGAGGGATCCGCCGCGTTGCGCTCGATCGTCGCCGTTGTGCTTGCACCCAAACCGAGAACTTCCGCGCCGGTTTGCGAGGCGTAGCCCGGCGCGGCGAGGGCTTGGGGACCCTCGGAGCCCGAAAGCGGTTCGAAGAAAGCGGCCTGCGTCGGCGCGAGCGATTCGGGCGGTTGCTGATAGGCGATTTCAAGATGGGTCAGCTGTGCCGTCGTCGTCTCCCGCAACTCGGTAATCAGCGCGCTGAAGAGTTCGAAGGCTTCCGACTTGTATTCGTTGAGCGGATCGCGCTGTGCGAGGCTGCGCCAGCCGATCACTTGGCGCAAATGATCGAGCGTCACGAGATGCTCGCGCCAGAGATGGTCGAGCACTTGCAGCACGACCTGCTTTTCGACATAGCGTGTGATATCGGCGCCGTTTTTTTCGACGCGCGCGGCATAGCCTTCGTCGGCGGCCCTTTGCAGCCGCTCGCGCATCTCTTCCTCGCCGATGCCCTCTTCCCTTTGCCAATCGGCGAGCGGCACGTGGATGTTGAGATTCTTCTCGAGATCTTGGGCCAGGCCCGCGATATCCCAGCTTTCGGGATAGGCATCCCTGGGGATATATTTCGTCACGATATCGTCGACGACGCCTTCGCGCATTTCCGCGATCATCTCTTCGAGGGAATCCTTGCCCATCATCTCGCGGCGCTGTTCGAACACGACCTTGCGCTGGTCGTTCATCACGTCGTCGTATTTCAAGATGTTCTTGCGCATGTCGAAATTGCGCGCCTCGACTTTTTGCTGCGCTTTTTCCAAGGCCTTGTTGATCCAGGGATGGACGATCGCCTCGTCCTCTTTCAGCCCGAGCTTGACGAGCATCGACTCCATGCGGTCGGAGCCGAAGATGCGCATCAAATCGTCCTTCAACGACAGGAAGAATTTCGAGCGTCCGGGATCGCCTTGCCGGCCCGCGCGGCCGCGCAGCTGGTTGTCGATGCGGCGGCTTTCGTGCCGCTCGGTCCCGATGATATAGAGACCGCCCGCCGCGATCGCTTGATCGCGGAACGCGTCGATCTCGGCGCGGAGTGCCGCCTCCTTGGCATCGCGCTCCGGACCCGGCGCGATGTCCTTCAATTCGAGCGCCAGCCGCATCTCGAGATTGCCGCCGAGTTTGATGTCCGTGCCGCGCCCGGCCATGTTGGTCGCCACCGTGATCGCGCCGGGTACGCCGGCCTCGGCCACGATAAAGGCTTCCTGCTCGTGGAAGCGGGCATTGAGCACGGTGAAGAGCTTCGACGGTTTGCCCGCGCGGGCGGCGGCATAAAGCTTCTGCAGGGCGGCCGGTTCCGACACGTCCAGCATTTGATAGCCCTGCTTGACGAGATAATCCGCGAGCAGTTCGGATTTCTCGATCGAGGTCGTGCCGACCAGCATCGGCTGCATCTTGGCATTGGCTTCCTCGATCTCGCGAACGATCGCCTTCAGCTTCTCCTCGTAGGAGCGATAGACCTCGTCATGCTCGTCGAGCCGCATCACCGGCTTGTTGGTCGGGATTTCCACGACATCGAGTTTGTAAATCTCGGCGAATTCATCCGCTTCCGTAGCGGCCGTGCCGGTCATGCCCGCGAGTTTCTTGTAGAGGCGGAAGTAGTTTTGGAAGGTGATCGAGGCCAAGGTCACGTTTTCGGGCATGACCTTGACATGCTCCTTGGCTTCCAGCGCCTGGTGCAGCCCTTCGGAAAAGCGGCGGCCGGGCATCATGCGGCCGGTAAATTCGTCGATGATGACGATCTCGCCGTCGCGGACGATGTAATCCTTGTCGCGCTGGAACAGTTTGTGGGCGCGCAGGGCCTGGTTGACGTGATGCACCAGCGTGACGTTGTGCGCTTCGTAAAGCGTGCCTTCGGTCAAGGCGCCGATGTCGGCCAGCAGGGTCTCGATATGCTCGTTGCCGGCCTCGGTGAGGTTGGTCGTGCGCTGCTTTTCGTCGAGGTCGAAATCCGCCGCGTCGAGCAGCGGGATGACCTTGTCGACGAGGTTGTAGAGATCGGACTTGTCGTCCGACGGGCCGGAAATGATCAGCGGCGTGCGCGCTTCGTCGATGAGGATCGAATCCACTTCGTCGACGATCGCGAAATGATGCCCGCGCTGGGACATCTGGCCCAGCTCGTATTTCATATTGTCGCGGAGATAATCGAAGCCGAATTCGTTGTTGGTGCCGTAGGTGATGTCGGCGGCGTAGCTCTTGGCGCGCACCTCGTCGTCCAGGCCATGCACGATAATGCCGAAACTGAGCCCGAGGAAATTATAGATTTGCCCCATCCATTCGGCGTCGCGGCGGGCGAGATAGTCGTTCACGGTGATGACGTGGACGCCCTTGCCTTCGAGGGCGTTGAGATAGGTCGCCAGCGTGGCGACGAGCGTCTTGCCTTCGCCGGTCCGCATTTCCGCGATGCCGCTCTCGTGCAAGACCATGCCGCCGATGAGCTGCACGTCGAAATGGCGCTGGCCGAGAACGCGCTTGGCCGCCTCGCGCACGGTGGCGAAGGCCGGCACTAGGAGATCGTCCAAACGCTTGCCCGCCGCGAGCTGCTCGCGGAACATCGCGGTGCGGGCCTGAAGCTCGGCATCGCTGAGTTTGATCATCTCGGGCTCGAGCGCATTGATCGCCGCGACACGCGGCCGGTAGCCCTTGAGCCGCCGGTCGTTGGACGACCCAAACACCTTTTTCGCGAGAGCACCGAGCATCGAAAAAACCTTTCCGGCGGGACGAGCCGGTTATGGAAACGCGCATGGATCGAACGAAGCGGAGCTGCCCTTGCAAAAGGAGCCAGCGGAGCTCTCTCCTTGCCGGGGACGGCTGTCGCGTAAGCGGCACCGGCCGGCCGGGCCACCTTGACAGCGGCGCACGGCTCTACCGCGGGCGCAGAGCCCGCCGATAACCGAGGCAGAGATAGGATCGAGGTCCGGCCTTGTCAAATAAATGGGAGAAGCGTGGGCGAATTTATCGCGTCTCAAGTCGAGATTTAGGCCCTCGGGACGGGCATAGGCCGCCGAGTTATTCGGTCCGCGCCGTGACCGTCACGCGCCGTGCCTTGAGCAGAGCGATAAACTGCAGGCGAATTTTCTCGATTAGGCCGTGGGGCAGCAGGCCGTAGGCGACGCTTTCGGCATCGCCGGCCTGTCCCGGCCGCAAATCCGGACCTGGCCAGACGAAGCGGTTGGCCTCGGACATCACAACCCAGGAGCGCCCGGTATCGAGACCGAGGCGGCTTTTAGTCATGGCGGGGATTTCGATAGCGAGACTGGGGTCCGCCGGGGAGGAATGGGTGACCGGAAGAACCGTGACGATCTCGCCATCCTCCTCAGTCCGCGTCAGCAGAATGATCGCGCACGGCCGGTCTTTGATCCCCCTCTTCTCGTCCCTGCAGATGCTCCGCGCGCCAGAGATAGCTATAGCGGACTACGAGACCCTGGACGGGAGTCGGAAACGACATGTGGTCTACGGATCGAGTTCGTGATCGAAGGCCGAAGCTTCAGCGGGCGGGCGCGAGTTTTCTAGAGCCGCGATATCGGCATCCGTGAAATCATCAAGACCGAGAACTTCGCGGTCCGGACGCTTCGGCTCCTGGCCTGCGCTGCCAGCCTTATCTTTTTGCACTGGTTCTCGCCTCGCTTTGACCTCTGCTTCACTAACCATATCCCGTAAACCGCTCGATCAGCCACCTGCCCGCGGGCCCTGGCGGGGCATGCGAGGCGTAGATGATTTGCAGGGGCAAGACGGCGCCCTTCCAATCCGGCAAGTCGAGCGCGACGAGGCGGCCGGCGTCGAGATCGGCGCGGACCATGTCCACGGGCATGTTGCCCCAGCCGACGCCCGCCAGCAGCAGGCCGTGCTTGGCGCCGAGATCGGCGAGCCGCCAGGTCTTTTCGGCGTGGACGCCGAAATCCTTGCCTGCCGTGAGCGGCGACCGGTCGGTGAGGACGAGCTGGATGTGATCGCGCAGAGCGCCGATTTCATGTTTTCCGGGGCCGGCGAGCGGATGACCGGGCGCGGCGACGGGGATCAGTTCGACGCCTTTGAGGGGGATCGTTTCCAATCCCTCGTGCCAATCCGTGAAGGGGCCGCTGACCCCCAGCGTCGCGGCGCCGTCCAACACCCGTTGCCGGACCGCGCCAAGCGCTTCGATGTGGAGCCTGACAGGCACGGTGGGAAAGGTGGTTTGAAAGGCCTGAAGCGCATCGACGAGCTGGCAGATCGGCAACATGACGTCCACGACCAGCGACATTTCGGCTTCGAGGCCCTCGATCAGGCCTTTGACCTTGGCGCGCAATTTGTCGAAGCCGCGCGAAAGCCCGCACGCTTCCGCCGCGACCGCGCGGCCCGCTTCCGTCAACTTTGGTTTGCGCGTGGTCTCGCGGTCGAACAGCTTGATGCCGAGCTGGGCTTCCAGATTATCGATGGCATAGCTGATCGCCGATGTCGCCCGGCCCAGCTTGCGGCCCGCGCCCGCGAGCGTTTCCGCCTCGGCCACGGCAAGGAGAACCCGGAGCTGATCGAGCGTTGGCGTGCCGGGTTCGGTCATGATGTCATCACCTCGAGAGACTGTGCCGGGCAAGGCTTCTTTTCAAGATATTAGAAAAGCCTGATAAAAATTATACGGATTTTTTCGTAAGAGACAAGGGGCTAAAAGGTTGCGCACGAACCACTGGCCAAGGACCTTCCGAATGACAATCCTGCATATCGATTCCAGCATTTTGGGCGAAAATTCCGTCAGCCGTCAGCTCAGCGCCGCGATCACCGCCGCCGAAAAAAAGCGCCGTCCCGATTTGGCCGTGGTCACCCGCGACCTTGCGGCCGAGCCGCTGCTGCATCTCGGCCCGAGCCATATCGCGGCCTGGCACGGCGCCGCGCCAGAGGATCGCGCGGTTCAGGCGGATCTCGCCGAGGGCGCTGGAATCTTGGAGGAGCTGTTCGCGGCCGAGAGCATCGTGATCGGCGCGCCAATGTATAATTTTGGGATTCCGAGCCAGCTCAAGGCCTGGATCGACCGCCTCTTGATCGCCGGCAAGACGTTTCACTACACCGCCCAAGGCCCGGAAGGCTTGGTGCCTTCGACGAAGAAAGTCTTCATCGCCTCGTCGCGGGGTGGCGCCTATGGCCCGGAAACCCCGGCCGCCTTCCTCGACCATCAAGAGACCTATCTCAAGGGCGCTCTCGGATTCATCGGTCTGACCGATGTGACCGTTATCCGCGCCGAGGGTGTCGCGCTCGGGCCAGAGGCCCGCGAGGCGGCGATCGGCACGGCGCTGGCCCAGGTGGCCGCGCTCTAACTCATCGCATCGGCGCGACGCCGCCTTCTCTCGCTTCTGTTAGGACTTGATCATGATCAAAACCATGTTGCCGCTCACCCTTATCGCCGGTCTTGCGACGATGGCTCCCGCCGCCGCGCAATCGCTGGCGTCGAATGACCCGGCTTCGGTGCATCCGGGCACTTACAGCGTCGATCCCGGCCATACCCAGGTGATTTTCAGCGTCTCGCATATGGGGTTCTCCACCTACAGCGGCGTTTTCTCCGGCGCCTCGGGGAGCCTCGCGCTCGATCCGGCGAACCCCGCCGCCGCCACGTTCAGGATTACCATTCCCATCAAATCCGTCTTGACCACCAGCACCAAGCTCGACGGCGAATTGAAAAGCCCGCAATGGCTCGATGCCGCCAAATTCCCCAGCGCCACTTTCGTGTCGTCCCAGATCGTTCTCGACGGCCAGGGCAAGGCCTCGGTCACCGGCGCTCTCACGCTGCACGGCGTCACTAAGCCGGTCACGCTGGACGTCACCTTCGTTGGCGCGGGCGTGAACCCGCTCAACAAGAAATATACGGTCGGCTTCGAGGCCAGCGGCGATATTCTGCGCTCCGATTTCGGCGTGAAAACCTATTTGCCGCTGATCGGCGACAAGCTGCACCTGACCATCGCGGGAGCCTTCGACAAGGCGGAATAAGCCGTAGGGTGCTACAACGCGTTCGCGGCGGCTGTTTAGATGGCCGCCGCCTCTCCCGGACAGGCCGCGCTCTCGTGTGGATTTGGCGAAGGGCGCCGGGCTTTTCCGCCTTGGGATCACCGGCCTGGCGCCGCGCATTCCCTGCTCGCGGATCACAATCCCGTTGCCACGGCCCTCCCACACCGCCAAAATTTCGCGTCCCCCTTGCGTCCGGCGTGCAAAGGGCACACTTAAGGCCGATTTCGCTGGCAAGAGTGTTGGCGGATCCTGTCATCCTCATCCCGGAGAGTTCGTTTGCCGTTTTCGACCAAAAGCCCCTTGGGCACACGCCACCTGGCCGCAAGCGTCGCGGCCCTGACCCTTGTGTTGGGCCTGTCCGCGGCAGTCAACGCTCAGACTCCGCCCGCACCGGCCGCGGCCCCCGCCGCCGCCACGGAGGCGCCTCCGCCTGCTCCCGGCACCGTCTTGGCCACCGTCAATGGCAAGCCGATCACTCAGGCAGACCTCGATATGGCGGCCGAGGACATCGGGCCGGGCATTTCGCAGCAGCTGAAGGGCAAGGCGAAGGACGCTTACATCCTCGATTATCTCATCGACGGGAATCTCGTGGCGCAGAAGGCTGCAGCCGACAAAACCGCCGAGGGGCCCGATTTCGCCAAGAAGCTCGCCTATGCCAAGGACAAGCTGTTGATGGAATCGGTTCTGACCAAGATCGCCAAAAGCGCGACGAGCGACGAAGCGCTGCATAAAATCTACGACGACGCGGCCAAGGGGCAGAAGGCGGAAGAGGAAATCCATGCGCGCCATATCCTCGTGGCGACCGAGGGCGATGCCGAGGCTGTCGTGAAGCGTCTGAAAGCCGGCGAGGATTTCGCGAAAGTCGCCAAGGAGGTCTCGAAAGATCCGGGCTCCGAGGGCGGCGATCTCGGCTGGTTCACCAAGGATCGCATGGTGCCTGCCTTCGCCGATGCCGCGTTCAAGCTGAAGGACGGCGAACTGTCCGTCCCCGTCAAATCGCAATTCGGCTGGCACGTCATCCAGGTCGAAGGCCGCCGCCAAAAGACCTTCCCTCCCTTCGATCAGGTCAAGGATCAGATCGCGCGTTATGCCGTGCAAAAGGCGCAGAGCGAGTTGATCGCTTCCTTGCGCAAGGATGCCAAGATCGAGCGCACCTCGGCCGCTCCGTCCGCCGATGGGGCCGTGCTGACCTCTGGGGGTAACGAGCCCCCGGCCGGCAAATAGGATCGTCCTCTTGGGATCGCTTGGGTGGAACCACCCGAGCGATTCCGGTCCGGAACCGCTTTTCGCCTCTCGAGATGGAGATCGTCTTTTCGATCACGAAAGGTCCGCGCGTTTCGGGGAGATGCTCTATCTCCCTGTAAAGAGAGCGAGTTCTTATCAGCTGCGTGAGTTCGCCCAGGCGGAGCGCGGTCTCGAAAAAATCGGCCGCCGCGCGCGGCTAAGCCAGTGTCTCCCTTGACACTCGAAGGCCACAAGGCATAAAGCTCCGATCTCACGCCGGCCTCAGAAATCGCCGTGGCGTGGCGGAGTAGCTCAGCCGGCTAGAGCAGGGGAATCATAATCCCCGTGTCGGGGGTTCGAGTCCCTCCTCCGCTACCACCAGAATCCTGGTAGCGTACGATCTTCAGCCCTTGAAATCACTTGACTATTAACGACAGAGGTAGCGAAGCGGCCCGCTGGACTGTGTGATATCTCGCAGGGATGTCTCACACCTCGCACGCGTTGGTGTCAGCTGTCATGGGCCGATTGTCTTACCTCACCCGCCGGGCCGGCGGCGTCTATTATTTGCAAATGCGTATGCCCTCCCTGGCCGGGGCGCTGCCGTTATTCAGATTTTCACTCCGCACCCGTGATTATCGTCAGGCGCGCCGGATCCTCCTTCAGCGGCTTGTTTGGCTCTTACCCCTGGCTGATGCCGTGACGATCGATGACCGGATAACCGCGATTTTGGACAAGCTCGCATCTTTCAAGGCTGCGGGCCGGCCGAAGACGGAAGATGAATTTCAGGACCGCCTCGGCTTCGAGGCCGTCAACGACCGTTTCGTGCGCGAGGTCGATGTGATGGACCCCGCGCCCGTGCGGGCCTTGGCGCTTCTTCTCGGCTGGACGCAATTCGTGACCATGCTCGAACGCGGCTTCGCGGAAAAGGACGGCGAGGAAACGCTCGCTGGCGGCGCAGATCAGTCCGAAGTTTCTGACATCATCATCTCGGACGCCACTCCAGACATCAGCGCACCGGTTGGCGTTCTGCCCAGCGAACCGCCGCCGCGCCGTCCAGACGGTCCTGTCATTACACATCTTCCGATGTCGCAAGTCTTGGCCAAGTTTCTCGAGACGCAGCGAAAGCAACATGGCGACGGCCGCGCCGAAGCCAATGTGGCTCCCATCGTCAGGTTCGCGATCAATTTGCTCAACGACCCGGCTATGACGTCGCTGACCGGCGATCAGGAGCTCGCGATCACCACGGAAATGGCCAATATTCCCACATTGGCCGGATTTAGTCCGGCTGAGCGCGATGACCTGTTCAAGCGCCATCAGATCGCGAAGGCATGCGGCTTCCGGCGCCCCATCGCAGGCAAGTCCCTGCCCCTCGTGCGCGTGTCCAAAGGGACATTGAAGAATCGCTACCGTGTTGGATTACGCACCTTCTTTCTGTGGGCGATCGCCCATAAGTTCGCATACGGCCCGGCACCCGATTTTACATTTACGACGCCGCAAAATCCTGGAAAGCGAGTCCGGGATGCCTTCACCTCTGAGGAAATGGTGAGGCTTTGCTCGATGCCGTTGTTCACGGGGTGCGCCGGTAAGACCAGGGTTTGGCAGGAGGGCTTATATTTCTTTCAGTCTTTCTTTTATTGGAGCGTCCTGATTTCATTGATGAGCGGTATGCGGCCTGGCGAGGTGTCGCAGCTTCGTTGCTGTGACGTGCTCGAACTTTATGACGAACCGCATTTTCGTTTCGCCCGGTTCTCCGGCAGCGATGACAACGAAGATGACGACTTGGATAGGCCGGGCGCAAATCAAGGTAAGACGCCTAATGCATTCCGCTGGGTTCCCATCCATCCTCTCTTAGTAAGACTCGGTATTCTCGAACGGCGCGATGCGCTCATAAACGCCTATGTTACGCAGGCTAAGCGGACAGCGGACAACTTGTCCGCAGAGGAGCGAAACGCTCAAATACTTTTCGAGGCCGGACAGCAGTGGCTATTTCCAGATTGGAAAGTCTACGTCAAAAAGACGGATCAGATCCTATGGTCGCAGTCTGTTTCCAAAGCGTGGGGCCATCTGAAGGAGACGTACGGGTTCGACAGGAAGGGCGTCACGCTCTATTCCGCCCGGCATACCTTCAAAGGCCATATCGATGACTTGAGGGGCCTTTCAGAAAGGTCACGCCGCGTTCTTACGGGCCATTCGACCGAAGGCGATGTCCCCGGTCAATACGGACCTAAGAAGATCACGGAGGAGCAAATGAAAGTGGCTCTTGCGCTGGATAACGATGCGATCAAGCAGATCACAGTCCTTCTTGTGGCCGCGAAGGAACGTGCAGAGCGCGGAGAGCTCAAGACAATCGATGCATGGCAAAGCGACGAGCGTGGGAACGATGAGAAGTTTCAGACAGCGATGAGACGACGCGCGACCCAGTATTGATCTTAAAATGCGATGCCCTTGATGTGGCGGATAGTATTCTGTGAGAACTCGTCTCACAACTAGCGGGTGATCGGTTGCTGCGCTCGCCCTCTGTACGCTTTAATTCCTCAATATAGAAAGTTCTCGGCCGCGCTTTTTGTCAGCGGCGGCTTTGGTTTCCGGCGTGTCGATCGCTGACGCCCGGTCCGCGATATTCCGCGTTCCTATGCCATCTGGTATGGGCCAATCGCCGGGCGAGCGTGCTGGATGCCCCTTTGGACGACGTGAGGAAAGATACATCTAAGGAGGCCGCTCTATCCCGGCAAAGGGATTTGTTGTTCAGCAATGCCAGGACCCGTGCCAACCGTAGTCTTCTGGGTTCAATCCGATCGCAACGGCAGTTTCGTTTTATGCCTCGAAATCTCGGAGTGCTGATTGCAATTCTAACGCGCAGGGCGTCCTATTTGGCTCGTGGACTCGCGCTGCGGCGCCCTGGTTTCAGGGCTGGAGGTCTCGTCGCATTGGCGGGGAGCTTCACGAAAAGCTCTGCGATATCGATCGCGAGCACATTCGAGAACGTCTCCAACAGTCCAACCGTGGGATTCTCTTTGCCGCGTTCGACGCGTCCGACGTATGACGGCTCGCAACCGGCGCGCAGGCCAAGGTCCTCTTGTGACAGGCCCTTATCGACCCGCAAGCGACGAAGATTCCATCCTACCAATAATCGAGCGTCCATGGAGCGCGACCACGCACTCCTTGCCAACGCAAAAACCAGGCAATATAGTACCTCTATATGCCGATCGAACGGTTCGCTGGATCTCAGCAGGGACGGCGGCTGGCTGGGAGACCAAGGTGAGCACCCACTTGCCAGCGCAATGGCATTCCATCGGAGGATCGCACCGGCCTGCACTCACAGAATCCGCATTTAAGCGGCGAAGCCCCGGAAGAAGGTCTAGGATATCCCGGAGAACAAGAAGCGTTGGGCCGCCCTCTGTCTTGACCATCCGGGTTATAGCGCGGCGCGCTTAGGTGCCTGTCAACCCGAGAGCCCTTTCGAAGGCCACAGATAACTTGTTGGCAGCGGCAATGCAGGACCGGCCATGGGAGGGCCCCCTCGCCGAGATCGCTGATGCGGCTGGAGCGCATAGTGCATGCGTTTGGCGCTCATGCAACGGCAGGCCTTTTTACCTCGGTTCGGCCTCGTTCGTGAGCGTGATGCGCAATGTCCGCAAAATCAGCGATCGGCCATATCCGGAATCCTGCATGCTTCAGCCGCTCCTAACGGATGGCTTTGTCACCGACGCCGGCCCCGAGATCCAGAACAAATTTAGGCATGACACCTTCTACCGAGAGGTCCTGCTGAAGAACGACTTCTCCTGGCGCGCGTCTTGTCTTTTGTCGGGGCCGGAAGATACACGTGGACTTCGTCTCTTTATTTGGCGCGGCAAAGCGGATGGTCCCTTCATCCGAGCCGATCTTGATGCTCTTCGACCGATCACCGAACCTTGCCGCCTTGCAGCTCTTTTCTCGAAGAACCGCCTGGAGCAATTGGCGATACGGGAGACATTTGCCTTCGAGAAACGCGGCGAAGCCGTCTTTCGACTAGATTCTGCCGGTAGGGTGAAGGCGATGAACGCCGCAGCCGAGGCGAGCGTCGAACGGGAGGACGTTTTGATTATCCATGAGCGTCTGCTGAGCTTTCATGCCACCGAACGCGCCCGGATCGAAAAAGCCGTGCGCGCTGTAATCGCGACGCCCTATGAGCCCGGTGCGATCCCTTTATCGGGTAAAAGCACTACGAAGAAATGCCAACTCGTGCTGCTGCCGATGATAGGCGAAGCAATAGACGTCTTCGATACAACAAGGGCAGCGGCTATCCTGCTCGATCTAAACCGTCCGGTCGTCATTCAAGCGACGTCAACGCAAATCCTTCGCACTTCATTCAGCCTCACGGAGCGTGAGACCGACGTCGCGATCATGATCGCACAGGGCCGGTCGCCAGCCGCCATCGCGAGCACCTTCGGCATCGGGGAAGGAACAACCAGAAATCACCTCAAGAGCACTTTGAAAAAGGTTGGTGTTCATACGCAAGTGGAACTGGCCTCCCTCATCGCTCGTCTAAGCTGAATCAAAGCGTCTATGCCAATTGGCATAGAAGATTCACAAGGCGATGGCACCCGGCCAAATACTAAGCGCTCCCTTTTGTTCCGCAGGAGCTATGGCCGCTCTCATATGAGCCTAACCGAAATTCGACGCACCATGCCAAGCGAGCGGGTGCATCCCATTTGGGACGGGAAAGTCTCTTTTCAAATCATTAGGCTCTAGCTGACGACGATCCTCCACATGTGTCGGCAGGCGGCTGATCCGCGTCAGCTCCATACGTTCCAGTCCAATAGCTAAAAGGCAGGAAATGACCCAGGAAGCGCCGGCCCGCGATGAAACTCTCTCCGACGTCTTAAGCCGCCTCGCGGAGCAACAAAGGCAAATGGAGCGATTGATTTCCGAAGTCAAAGACATCCGCTTGGAAGTCGAGCTTCTGAAAAACGCAGGCCATTCGAGCATCAAGATGAACCCTGAGCTCGGTCCGTGGACCGGCTCTTAGCGTCCGGCCGCGAACCCGCCGGGAGAAGTGAAAATCGCTCCCATTGAATCATTTTGTCACGGTCGAGAAAAAGCGGAATGTTGAACGGAGATGCGCAGAGGCGCTATTGCGTCGTCACGCCATACCACCAGGAGGATCGTGATCTGTTGAAACGCTGTCTGATGAGCGTTCGCCAGCAGACCGTTGCCGCCGACCACATCGTGGTCGCAGACGGCTTTCCGCAACGATGGCTGAGCGATTGGCCCATCCGCCATATCATCCTTGACCAGGCTCACGGTGATTATGGAAACATCGCGCGCGGCATCGGTGCCCTGATGGCAATCTCCGAGAAGTACGACGGCATCATCTTCCTCGACGCAGATAATTGGTTTGACGACGATCATATCGCCGCGTGCGTAACCTCAGCGGAAGAAAATCCGAACGCACCCTATATCATTGCACAACGCGATTATATCCGCATCGACGGTAGTGTCATGGCAGTAGGGGGAACGGAAGACGTCCCAATGGGCGATCACGTCGACACCAACTGCTACTTCTTCCTGCCTCAGTCATTCCATCTTCTCCATTATTGGTGCACGCTCCCTAGGGAGTTGTCGTCCCATGGAGACCGGTTCTTCCGGAGTATCCTCAAGGCCCATTTGACCGCGCCTCCCGCGATCACGGCCAGGCGGACCGTGAAATACCGTTGCTTGTTCGAAAGCATCTATCGGTCCATCGGCGAACCGCCGCCGCCCGGCGCGAAGCCTAATCTTAATTCGAAGACATGCCTCGATTGGCTCAATTCCCTTCACGACGCAGACCTCGCGCTTGTGGAGCAGATGTCTGGTCTGCACCTGTCAAGCTTGACGGACAGAACTAGCCGTTGACCGGGCCCGTAGAACCGATCGCGGCGATAATGAAAGCGACCGCAGCCGAAGCAACGTTCGGCCGAAAGGAGGAGGCGCTTGACGCACTCGTAGAGGCCCTGGGCCAGATGCCCGATGATCCGTCGCTGCTTCAGGGAATCTATAGACTTGCCAAGGCATGCGACGCCGGTCGCGCGATTGTGGCTTGGGAGAAAGTCACCGTCATCAGGCCTGAAAACGCGGAGGTCTTCAGCATCTTGGCGGATTTCTATGGGGGCCACGGAAGAACTGAGGACGCGATCAACGCCTACAAGAAGGCGCTCGCAATCGATCCGGTGCTTCGCCCGGCGTGCCGGAATCTGGCGCAGCTCCTGAAAGACAACAATCGCTTGGATCTGGCGATCGCAGTCTACAGATACGCCGTCACCCAATTTCCGGACGACGCCCGCGCACATTTCAAATTAGGGCAAGCGCTCCGCATCAAGTGCCAATGGATAGAAGCCGCGAAGGAGCTCGAGATTTCGATCGCGCTTGATGGCGCATCGCTTGATGTGCGGGTCGAGATGCTGATGGTGAGAATGTACACATGTGACTGGCGCGGTCTCGCGCAAGAGAGGGAGGATGTGCTCGCGAAGGCCCGGGGCAGCGATCTCGCGGTGCCGCCATTTCTATTGCTTTCAATCCCGCTTTTGACCCGCGAAGATCATCTGTCCGCGGCGCGGAGATGGGCACGGCATCATCGGAATTCGATTGCCTCGTGGCCCGTCTTTGCTCCGCGTAGGATTGGTTGCCTGCCCCGCAAGCTCAAGGTCGGTTATGTCTCGTGCGATTTCCATAACCATGCGACGGCGACCTTGATCGTTGAACTGCTGGAGAAGCATGACCGGGAAAGGTTTGAAATCTTTGCCTATTCTTACGGGCCGCAAGACGATGGGCCGATGCGCAGGCGCATCATCTGCGCGTTCGACATGTTCCGCGACTTGGGCGGCGTTCCCAGTCTGGACATAGCGCGGCTTGTCAACAGGGACGAGATCGACATCCTGATCGATCTCAAGGGCTATACGCACGATTGCCGACCGGAGATCTTTGCGTCGCGGCCAGCGCCGATTCAAGTGAATTACTTGGGTTATCCCGGCACAATGGGCGCGGACTTCATCGACTACATCATCACGGATCCCATCGTCGCGCCCTTCGACCATTCCGCCTCTTATGACGAGAAGCTGGTTCATCTGCCGAACTGCTACCAGCCCAACGACCGGCAACGGCGAGCCGCCCCACGCAAATTCACCCGTGAAGAATGCGGACTGCCCGAAGAAGCCTTCGTATTCTGCTGCTTCAACCACCAGTACAAGATCACCGAGCAGATGTTCGGCCTCTGGATGGGTTTGCTGCGGGACCTGCCGTCTTCAGTGCTGTGGCTTTTCACAAGCGCGGATGGCGCCGTGGGCAATCTCCGGCGCGAGGCGGCTTTGCGCGGTGTGTCGCCTGAACGACTCGTCTTTGCGTCCCATATTTCCCATAGTCTGCACTTGGCGCGCCTCCCTTTGGCGGATCTGTTCCTCGACACGCTGCCCTACAATTCCCACACGACCGCGAGCGACGCGTTGTGGGCGGGGGTTCCGCTCTTGACCTGCGCCGGCGAAACCTTCGCGGGCCGAGTGGCCGCGAGCCTTCTCGATGCGGTAGGACTTCCGGAGTTGGCGGCCGCTTCGACGGCGGAATACAGAACCAAAGCGCTTCATTTGGCGCGAAATCCGAAGGAACTCGGAGGATTGCGATCAAAACTGGAGCTGAATCGCTCGGTAGCGCCTCTATTTGATTCCGGGCTCTACGCAAGGAGCTTCGAGTCCGCGCTCATCCAAATGGCTCAAATGAACTCCGCCGGCATGCGCCCGAGCGCTTTTGCGGTTTGCGCCGTCCGTTAGGGCCGTTCTTCCCCGCGCCCATCGGTCATCGAACCCACCTTGGCGTGATTGCCAAATGTCGAAGGGTGGCCACCGGCCTTAGCTTGCGAAGTCATCCTGTCTCATTTTTCCGCGCAGACTTGCGCCGCCGGCGCATGTCTCGTGCGCAGAAGCCATGAACGCCCGTGACGGACGCTGACTCGAAGCAGCGGGGATCGTTCTCGTCCGCCAGCGCCCAGGTTCCGCGAAAGGGTCATCTTCATCACGCTGGAGGATGAAACCGGAATTGCGAACTTGGTGGTATGGACCAAGGTGTCGAGAAATATCGCCGCATCGTTCTGCCGGCGGGCATGATCGCGGTGAAGGGCATGTTCAGCGTCAAGGCGACGTCGTCCATCTGGTGGCCCATAGATTGCCAATTTCTCGGGAGAACTCGCCAGCATAGGCGACCGGGAATATCCTTCCCGCTTCCACATGGCAGTGGCGATTAGGTCACGCACGGAGGATTGGGTCTAGATCCGCGCGAATTACAACCGAAGGGTCTGCGAACCCGCGACATCTACATCCCCGATCTGCACATTGATACGATCCGGGTGAAGACGCGTGACTTCAAATGAGGCTGCGGGACGATGTCGCAAGCATAATGAAAACCCGTGTAATGATCGTCACTGGGATGGGTTTTCCCGTTCAATCGTAAACGACGTCGCGTCCCCTTCGAGCCGAAACCCATTTATCTTCATCACGTATATTAGCTCGCCCCATGGCAAGCCGATAACGGCGGCTGCCTGAACCTTTTGGGCCAATTCGGTGAACGTCGCCTGACCCAACTTCACCCTGCGAGCGGTCATTTCGACGGCATGGCCGGCATCAGTTTTACCATCGCCAATGGGCATTTTTCTCTCCCGATCGATTTATGAGAAGGCCTAACCGAGACCGTAGAGCGCTTCATCGAAAACATGCGGCTCAGGCGCAGCCTTTCGGCGCGCTCGATCCGGCCATGACATGCGCGATGAATTTATGTGAACCCAACTGGGTTTTTGATTGATGGAATACCTTCCTCCTGCCGTTCATTGCGCGCGCGAACGATGCTGGCCGCCGCAATGATCGCGTCCCGCGTGCCTGCAAGTTCGAGGTAACGTGCAGCCTTCACGTAATCACCGGGCACGGTGTCACCAGCTGGCTTCCATCCCGCCGGCGGCTCCAGCTTCAAGATCCGTTGCCACGCGATGAGTTCTCGTTCTTCCGGAAGAACTTTCGTCGTCAGGATAATATCGAACCGCCGGCGGATTGCCGGGTCGAGATCGTCGACCCTGTTGGTGGCGGCGATCACGGGTGATCCGTGAATGGGATCCTGGTACGCTGAAAGAAAGGCGTTCGTAGCCGAGACGGTGAGATGTTGGTTGATATCGCTTCCCGTAAAACGGTTGCCCATCAAGGCATCCGCTTCATCGTAGAACGTGAGATAATCGCGCCCAGCAGTGGCTGCCTCAGCGATGTTCTTTTCGGTCTGACCCCAGGCTCGTGCAAACAGGCTAGCACCTCCATATTGTTTGATATCAAGCTTCATGAGCCGCGCAAGATGACCGGCGAGCGCCGATTTTCCTGTTCCGCTTGGGCCTGCTAAAATGATCCGGGCGCCTGTTTCTCTTAGGATATGTGCTCGTTCGAACAGGAACCGCGGATCCGGATCCGCGCAGAATAAATCGGGATCGAAAGGTTCATTGCTCACGCCTCGGAGAGCCGCTGAACGCGCGATATGTGGGCGGATCGACAAAGCGAGGTCTTCGGCCGCGTTATTGTACAACCGCTCGAGCACCTTGACCGACATGCGCCCATCGAGGTCCGTCACGTGAAGCCCGGTCTTTGCCTCTCTCGCACCATCGCCCCTTACGACCGGTCTCGTGACCTCGGCGATTGTTTCGCTGGTTGCCCAGGCGATTGCCGCCGCACCTCGCAGAATTTCACGGGCAAAGGCAGGGTCGCCCGCGGCCTCAAGAACTTTTTGAGCCTGATTGTCTCCGAGAAAGTCGCGTGGTGATAGCAATTTGATCGCAGCAAGAGCCGAGTCCCGGTCGAGGCGATAGGGTCCAAAGGCGCCGGAAAACAACGCCGCGATGTCGGGTTCAAGAACAGTGTTCTCAGGAATGACCACGATCGTGGTGCAATCAAGCTTTGGGAGTAACCGGAAGAGCTTATCTGCTCCGGAACCCAGTTCTGGCCTAGCAGGCGGCCGCTCGTCCTCGGGACCCCGGAAATCATCGTCGCTTGATTGGCCCGAGCCTGATTTCAGGAAGTTGGCGGGCAAGGGAAGGACTAGCATCGTATTGCAATCACTGTGGAGAATGGAGCTCAACGCGACCAGGACCGGCGGGTACTCCAAACGGGAAGGGTTCAACTCTTGTTTCGCAGTCAGAACAGATTTATCGCCAGCGAGGTATTTGAGGCCCTCAGCCAAGCGGTTGATTTCGAGCTGCGCGCACCCTGATTCTGGGGCTGAGCCAATACGCCACAGAAAGCGCAGCCCTGCCTCCGACGCACAAGCCGCTGTTAAAATATCGAGGCCCTTACGCGTCGCGGTGTCGGGCCTCAGTTCAGGTCTCGGCTTATGGGCGAGTTCGCTATGAGCTGTGCCCTCGATCAAGCTCCGCATATGGCTTGAGAGTTCAATCGCGGTGCCGCGCGCGCGCTCCAGGCCGAGATTCCGCATCGCTGAAGGCTCGAAGAGCTCAAATCCGAGAGCAGTCTGGCTTTTCTGGTGCGCATCGAACAGAAAAGCATAAGCCTCTGATCGGGTTTGCCCCGCGTTCGTAGCAAGTGCGTCTAGATCGATCCCATAGCCGTCGACAACGAACTCCGCTCGTTCCGATGACAGGTCCGGAGAAGAATCTGCGGTTTGAGCGGCGACGATCTCGCAGATAAGTCCTGCGACGGCGGGTTCCAGAACGCCGAGCAAGGCGGCTTCGAAGCGCCGGAAGCGGTGAGATGTAAGCATTTTATTCCTTGGAAGAATGCAGACGCGGCGCGCGAGAAGACGATCCTTCCGGTGCAAGGGCACAAGATGGGCGCATCTGGCGCGGCCAGACTGAGAAATGGAGGGGATTTAGTGCCCGCCAGGTTGGTCCAACGGGATCCAGCTGGCGTGAGTCAGATCATGGGGATGCGGCGTTCAGACGCGGTCTGAAAAGCGGTCGTAGGCTGTGAGGAGGCTGCGCCTTGGGATCCAACCAGAACCGAAGATAGACGCCCGTAAAAATGCGATCTCGGCTTCGCCGGTGCTTTCCGAGACATCGATGAACCATGCGCGGGGCATTCCATTGCTGCCCGAATTCCAGCGATAATTTCGGGCTTTCAAGAGGTCATTTTTCTCGAACGGCGCGCCGAACGCCCAGAGGCGCACGGTAAGCTTTTGCGCCGTTGCGATGAGATCGCCTAACGCTGGGACCTTGCTCTGCCCAAGCGGACGCATAAGGAGTTCAAGAAGGACGTAGCAGTCGTCGAGCGCGCGCGGGTTCTCTTTAAAGCAACCCAAGGGATTGATTTGGTAAGCGCGCCCGCGTTCAGGCCAATCGAGTTCCATCCAAGAGCATGCCCACGGCTTGGTGGTGAAAGCCGTTGGATGGAGACGCTCTGCGAAACACCGAACGAACTTGGCATCGTGGGCAATGATCCAATCGGCGCTTTCCACAATGTGCCAGACACGATCAAAATCGATTTTGTGGCCTTTCACCGTGTCATTTGTAATGCCGTTCCTGGCCGTAACGCCCGGTGGGATCGCTTTTGCGGGCTGGCGGAATGATTGATAGCTGGCATCAACGCGGACAATTCTAAAATCGTCCGTAAATTCGATGGGGAGCATGCCGATGTCGATAATTTCATCGCGCGCCCAATCTTCGCTTCCGTTTGGGTCGAGCCCGGTGGTGAAGCAATGGAAGATGACGGCGCGCTTTGTCCGAGCGCCTCTATCAACCTGAATATCACTTTGCATTTGTTTTGAGATAATGGCTTTTTCATCGTGGCTGACCACGAGAGCCCGGGCAGTATCTCTTGGCGTATTGGTCATTTTCTTCTTCCATTCCTTGGGGGGTGATGACCGCCTTGGTCACGAAAGAAACCTGAAAATGAAAAAAAGCGCGGCCGCTGGGCCGCGCCTCTGATTTTTAATATGTTTACAAACCTATATTTGATCGAAGCGATGTTTCTCCGAAATGACCTCAGTTCTCCCAGTAAGCTCCAGTTACACCATGCCAGGTCAGTCATTCTGGACCTGCATTTTTGGCGATCGCTTCATATCGCAGGCGGAGACCGGCTGACGCGTCAGGTCGTTGCGTTGTCGCGCTCAACAACGATCGGAGAAGCGGTCATAAGCCGTGATAAGACTGCGCCTTGCATTCCAATCGGGACCGAAGATCGCAGCGCGTAAAAACGTAATTTCAGCGTCCTCACGGCCCTCTTCGATATCTGTGAACCAAGCGCGCGGGCCTCCGTCGTCTCCGGTGTTCCAGCGGTAGCCTCTGGCTTTTAAGAGGTCTTTTTTCTCGAACGGCGCGCCCTGGGCCCAAAGCCGGACCACGGGCTTTTGCGCGGTCTCGATGAGGTGGCCTAAGGCCGGGACGCCGCCAAGGCTCAGCGGCCGCGCAAGAAGCTCAAGAAGGGCATGGCAATCATCGAGGGCCCGATGATGCGCGCTAAATAAGCCCGCCGCATTGACGAGATAGCCCAGGCGTCCGCTTCCGCTCTCAGGCCAGTCTAGTTGCGTCCACGAGCAAGCCCAAGGTTTGGACGTGAAGGTCTCGGGATGGAGGATCTCGGCAAAGCGGCGGTCGAACCTAGCATTATGCGCAATAATCCAATCGGCGTCGTCGACAAGCTGCGCGGCTTGGTCAAAATCAATATCATGTCCTTCGACCATGGCATTGGTAATGCCGGTGAGCGCCTCGATCTTTGCGGAGATCGATTTGCGTGGCTGTCGGAAGGACTGGTAGCCGGGTCCAACCCGGACAATCCTGTAGTCATCGGTGAAATCGACTGGCAACAAACCGAGCTCGATGATCTCGTCCCCCGCGTAATCGCTATTTCCTTTTGGATCGAGCCCAGTTGTTTCGCAATCAAGAATAATCGCGCGCCGTGTCGGCGAGCCGTCGTGCGGCTGAACACAGCGTCCAGGCTGTACGCGACGCAGAACTTTGTAGTTGTCACTTGCCTCGAGTGCCGACGCCATATCTTCCATCGTATCGGTCATTGGTTCTTCCTTGTTTTTGGGGGGTGATGACCTTCCTGGTCACGAAAGAAACCTGAAACGAAAAAAGGCGCGGCCCCTTTGGACCGCGCCTTTGATCTGTAATAATTTAAATCGTCTATTTTAGATCCGGCAAGATTCTTCCAGGATCTTCTCGATGACTTCGAGCAGCATAGTGCCGTCGGCTTTTGAGCCTGGCGCAAATTCATAGAGCTCTTTCGCTTCTGAGATGCGGGACGCGCCCCCCATACCGTATTGGGTATGTTGCTTTGGTGTTGCGTTCTTTTGGAGATGAAGTGCACGGTGCGCCAGAGCCCTCTGAAGCCTTGCATCGAACGCCCGCCGAGTTATAGTTTGGGGAAGATCGATCTGAATCGTACGAGGCAGAAGCGTTAAGACAGGATTGACAGGGAGACGGCTCGTTGTAATTGGGAGGGCGACCCAGTCCG
>Ga0187884_10000331_pt1 | contig 47931 bp, 41 predicted proteins | sample June2016WEW_20_4_FD_132983 | JGI IMG/M metagenome (GOLD analysis project Ga0187884, IMG submission 132983) | Peatland microbial communities from SPRUCE experiment site at the Marcell Experimental Forest, Minnesota, USA - June2016WEW_20_40 | ecosystem: Environmental > Terrestrial > Soil >...
TCCGCAACTTTCGAGAACTACCGGATACGGGCGCTGCTCTACGCCGGCAAGCCGAACTGGCGGGTGCTCGGTTCGATCGTGGTCCGATGAGGTGCCCGGACCCCGTCAGATTCCGAAGAGCCAGAAAGAGGGTGACCGAGGGGACTTGAACCCCCGACCTCCAGGGCCACAACCTGGCGCTCTAACCAACTGAGCTACGGCCACCGTGGGGCTCAAGCATGACACACCGCCCGTCAGGTCGAAACAGACGCTCGATGTCGGTCGTCGTGCAGGACGTACCGCCGGCGTCAGTGACCGCCCGGCATCGGCGGATCGACCATCCCTCGTGGTGCAGCCTCTATCGTTGGGTCACGGGCCGGGCGACCCGTCCGGGAATTCCGGCACCGCGCGAGCCCCCGTAGCTCAACTGGACAGAGCGGGTGGCTTCTACCCACCAGGTTGCGGGTTCGACTCCTGCCGGGGGCACTACCAGATGCCAGGAGGTCCCATCTCTTCTGGCATCCCTTCTGGACGGGACGATCGACCGGTCGTTCTCCTGTAGGTTCTGCAAGAAATAGCTCAGAGGACTCGGCGAAGGCTCATGCCGTGACTCTGGAGATACACGCCGACCGCGCAATAGGGCAACGGACCCAGAAGGAGCGCACCACGTAGGAATGGTTGGGCGATTACCCTACGACGGCCATGGGGTGCCTTGTCGCCATTCTCCTGCTGACGGCGCTCGTCTTCTTCGGTGTCGGCTTCGTGGCCCATATCCTGTGGATCTTCGCCGCCATCTTCTTCGCCTTCTGGCTGGCGGGCTATGGCTTCGCGAGGGGAAGACGACGGGCGGAACGACGCAGGCACCGGTGAGGCGCAAAGTCTAGGGCTGGTCCCCGTATCGTCCAGCCACTTCTCGACAACGATGCTGTATCGCTGTTGTTCTACTCGGCGTTGCATCATTGATTGTGAACTCGTCTAACTGTGATCCAAGAAACCAAGGCGTTTCAGCACCCGCAACCGCTCGACGTCAAGCAGACCCTCGTCCACTCGGGGGCAATGCCCTAGCCACCCACTCCTCACTGTACCAACGGTGTTGGGCAATGGTGCCTACCCGAGATCTTCAAGGACGTTGCGTATCCGTTCACGCGTAAAGAACGAGAACTCGTCCTCTTCTTGGATGCCAGCACCGTGGCGATTGCACAAAGGCGGCTCACCATAGAGGTCACGGAAGGTAAGCAGCAGTGCTCGTTCCAGCTTTCGCCAAGTCTCAACACGGGGGACTGCGTTGCAGGTGATCAGGTGTGCGTCGAAGTGGGTCAGGTCGTGGTTAGCCAGGATCTCGTCCGTGCGCGCGGCCACCGAAGTGACGACACGGCTCAAGCCCTCGTCGGTAGCCCCGATGTAGACGACTTTCGAGCGCCCGGTGCTGTAGCCCACGATCTTGTTGGCGGTCACGACGTAGCAGAGCTTCTGGGACGAGCCAGCCAGGCGTGTCACGCTCATGGCCGGTGGCCACTTCACCATGACGCTGAGCCTTCGACTTGGCGGCACTCTCGTCCTCCCACCACCATCTTCCTCGACTTGGATCCCCCAGAGGGGGACTCTCAGAGGCGGAGGCGATGTAGCTCGCCCGAGGTGGACGAGGCGGACGACGTAGACGATGTGGACCCGGGAACGGGCTCGGGTGGAGCGCCGGGTGCGGGCGTAGGGGTCGGCGATGGTTCGGGAAAGGTCATGGTGTCGATGACTGCTCCCGAATCGTCGAATAGCTGGAGCGTTGCAATCACTTCGTAGAGCCCGTTTCCTGTCGGTGCCACCGATGGGTCGATCCGGTGGGCGAGGATCGCCACACCGTCGACCGGTGACATCTGGTCGGTCGATCCATCAGCGAACGCCACCTGGACGCTCGCGACCTTGGAACCGACCGACACAGCGACCCACCACACCGGCGTACCCTCCACGACTCCGAAAGCTCCCGAAGTGGCTGCAAGCGGTTCGGGGTCGCCGTCCGTCGTCGTGGCTTCGGTGTTCGGAGTGTCGACCAAGACTCCTTGCCCGACAGCGATGTTGTCCGACAGCTCCACCGACACCGCCGGGGTGACCGAGGAACCCGCCCCCTGTTCCTGCGTCCCCCATGAGGCGGATCCCGATGAGGACCTCGACGACAGCGAGCCGGCCGGAATCGGCCCGCAGGTGCAGGCTCCGATCGAGGAGAGGCTATAGGCCCGGATGGTCACGCCGTCCGCAGTGGTGCGGGTGAACAGGTGGGTGGCGCTGCCCAGGCTGGTGGCCGCGCTGCTCCCGGTGCTTTGTCCCGTCACGCCAGGCACCGCTGGCATCATCGGGCACTCGACGACGCCCGAGCCTGCCGAATCCGAGGGTGCCGGGCCGTCAGTTGAAGCAGGAGATGAGGGGGAAGCTGGAGACGTCGGGGTTGCGCCAGCGACATGCGAGTCACTGATTTGCTTGGTTGCTGATGACGAAAATGTCTTCGTGGCGCTTAACCCCGCACCGGTGGCACCAGCTGCCACCGCCACCGCGACTGCCGCGAGGAGAAGCGGGTGACGAGGCGTCCGGCCCCAGGCGTGGGCGATACCGGCCAACAGGTGATGCGTCCTTCGTCCACCGGCAGTGCCGCCGTCGGTGAAGACCTCAGACCCCCTCGTTGCTGGCCGACAGCCATCTCCTTCAGTGAACATCGCCACCACCTCCGGGATCGGTTTGCTCGACGTCCTGAGAGTTGGACGTAGGTGGCGCGCACAAAGTTCCCGACGGCCCACTCGCCATCAGCGTTGTTGTTCGGCTCCGCGATGACCGTGGGTTCTGAGGGGCCGGAGCATTCCTGCTTGTAGGCCGTCTACGTCAACATCTTCGAGCACTCGCTGAGGGAGCCAGGATGGATCAGCTAGAAAGGATCCGTGGGTACTACTTCCCTTGGGGCACCAAGCGCATTCCCTGCAGTTCGATTCGCTCGTTCCGGCTCGTCGACGTTGGTCCCCTGACAGGGAAGGGGCGGATCTGGGGAACGGCGAACCCGCATTACTGGGCAAACCTCGACCCGCGACGGCCCAAGAAGGAGATCGGGCTCATACTCGATCTCGGCCGATTCGTCCGTCCCTTCATCACCCCCGACGATCCTGATGCAGTGGAAGCGGCTATCCGGGCGCACTCCAAGCTCGGCCCGGCCGCCGAAGACGGTGGACGCGTTCGGGTCATGTGACCGTCGCGCGACTGTCGACAGATGACGAAGCGTCTCGGAGTTCCCGAAGCGCCGGGGTGACGAGTCTCAGCGCAAAGCTGTTCAATCCTTGCGGCCGGTGGCCGCGACGGCCAGTCCTACGGCGATCATCGCAAGGCCGCCGCCGCCTCCTACAAGCTCGAGGCGGCGAGGAGAGCGAGCGAACCATGCTCGCACGGTTGCGGCGGCGAGCGCCCATCCGCTGTCGGAGATCAGGGCGATCACGGACGAGACCACGGCGAGAAGCAGCATCTGTTCAGGCACATGACCAGCGGAGCGGTGAACGAACTGGGGCAAGATGGCAGCGAAGAGGATCACCGCTTTTGGGTTGGCCAAACCCACTACGAACCCATCGCGTACAGCACGGCGTCGCCCGTGGGGCGCCGTATCGGCGGCGAGAACCGAGTCAAGGTCTCTACGATGGTGAAGCGCGCTCAGCCCGAGCCAGATCAGGTAGGCGGCGCCCGCGAACTTGACCGCGCAGAACACGGTGTCAGAACGCGCAACCACTGAGCCCACCCCTAAAGCCACCAGTGCGGCCACCACGTAGATGCCCAGAGCGTTTCCCATCACGGTGGCAAGCGCGACGCGTCTTCCGTAAGCGAGCGCTCGTCCGACGATGAAGAGCACGCTCGGGCCCGGGATGACTATGAGGACGAACGAAGCGGCCGCGAAAGCCAGGACCTGACCGGAAGACGGCATATGACGACCGTAGCGCGGCTAAATGGCAGCCCGAAGACCAAGCCCGTTTTGGCCACGGTTGCACCGAGAGCGCGTAAAGATGGCGGTCGTGGGTGTGCCCGCGGCATCATCGTCAGGGTGGTCGTGCTGAGAGTCTCAGCCCTCTGGCATCGGAGGCGTTGAGCTTGTTCGCCAGCATCGCCACGTGGCTGGAGCACTTCCACGGTCCGGTCGTCTACGCCCTCTGCGGAGCCCTCGTGTTCGGCGAAGCTGCTGTGCTACTGGGCTTTGTGATACCCGGCGAGACCGCTGCGCTCGTCGGCGGTGCGCTTGCGTCCCTGCACGACGCGAACCTCGTCATCATGCTCGTCGTGATAGTGGCGTGCGCCATCGCCGGTGACTCCACCGGCTACGAGATTGGCAAGTACATGGGCCCATGGCTGCTCGAGCGCCGACCCTTGCGCGACAACCTGGGCGTGCACAAGGCGCGCCGGGTGATCGCACGCTTCGGAGGGCCTGCGGTCTTCCTGGGGCGGTGGGTGGCTCTCGCCCGTGCGATGGTCCCAGGCCTCACGGGCATGAGCGGAATGCGTTATCGCACGTTTCTCGCATACAACGCGGCGGGAGGCATCGTCTGGGGTTCGACGTTCGTGCTGTTGGGCTATGCCATCGGGGAGAAGTTCCAGTCGGTGCTCTCGACTGCAAGTACAGGGTCGTACATCGTCGCCGCGGTGGCGGCAGCGGTGGTCGTCGGCTACGTCGCCTTCCGCAAACTGCGGGAGCGACGAGAGCGGCAAGCTCTATTGGCATCCGGAGGGCTGCACGGTGACCGGCAAGCGAACACGAACGATGTCGGCGGAACCGCACCAGGATCGCGTGAAGACGGAGAACCTCCACAGCCCGGCACGAAGGGAGCTCTATAAGAACGAGCTCGACAAGGATCAGCGGCGGGAGGCCGTTTGGACCGTGATCACCTGGACGGAGGACACGGGCACGCCACTCGACTCACCCCCCACCACCCACGCCACAGATCCCGCGACCGCAACGCCTGCCCGTGCCACGGGCTCGGGGAGCTGTGCGACACGCCGCACCTTGGCGGTGGTCGCATCGAAGGACCAGATGTCCGGGACGGTCGTCGTCGAGTAGCCACCCGCCGAGCTGGTCGCGGAGCCCGTAGCGGACGGCGCGGACCCAGGGCCATGTTCGACCGTGATGCCCCCTATGACCAGGACGTGACTGCCGATCGTCACAGCCGATGCCTCCGACAGCGGCTCGGGTAGGTGACCCACTATTCGTGCCCGATGCGAGATCGGATCGACGACCTGGATGGTGTCGAGCGGGGGGGAGGTTCCCGACTGGGACATGCTCTGGCCGCCGAACACGTACAGCTTCTTTCCGAGCTCGGCGACAGCTCCGAACCGCACCGGCTGGGCAAGGGAAGCCACTGTGACGAACGTTCGCCCGTCGTTAGTGGCAAGCACTTGGGGGACTGTGTTCGTTCCGTCGTCCCCGCCGACCAGATAGGTCGTCGTGCCGATCGTCGCCACGCCTGCGTCGGAGCGCGCCTGAGGAAGAGCGCCCAGCACGGTCGCCGTCGCGAGGGAGCCAGTACTGCTCGGTGCGCCGCCTGCCGTCGCGAGGGCGCCAGATGCGGAGAGTCCTTGCACGGTGGAGAGAGCGGCGCGCGAGCTTCCTCCGAGGACCAGGTCCTGTCCTGTGACGACTGCTCCACAGGCATCCTCGAGGGCCATGGTGAGGTTCCCGACGTGCACGAGCTTGCCCGTGGAAGTGTCGAAAACGAAGATGCCCGAGGCCAAGGAGCCGCCGGTCGTCGCTCCGCCCATCACGACCAGTTGGGTGTTCGAGCCGGGAAGCACCACCTCACCGTCGACGGGCGCGGCCAGCTGCGAGGAAGCGAGGGCCACGGTGACGGTGGGTGTCGCCGCTTCGGCCCTCGACGAAGACGTTGCGCCGCGTCGGGGAGAGCCGGAGGTGGTGGGTCGCTCGTTCGCCGCGCCATTCGTGGAACGCGCCGGACCTCCCAGGTCCTTCACCACGAACACCGTTGCCGCAGCGGCGAGGAGCACGATCGCCCCTGACACGACCAGCGCCCGCACCCTGCGCGCCCGACGGGTGGCGTGGCGGGCGTCGAAGCCGGGCAGCCGCCTGGCAAGCGAGGTGTTGCCGGTCGGTCCGCTCCTCGGCGGGCTCAACGTCTGTGCACGCCTCGGGACATGCTCGGCACCGTAGGCACAGCGCCGGGCAACGGACCAGTCCCCCAAGGGTGAATTCGGAGCACCGAGCTGTCGTCGTCCCCGGTGAACGTGCCCGGCACCAGGCGGCGGAGACGTGCCGGAGACGTGCGGTGGTGGCGGGGACGTTCCCCGTGGCGGACCTGCCCCGGTGGCGGGAATGAACCAGCACCCAAAGTTGTTGAACACGCAAGTATCTGGAACGAGACGGCCGGCGTCCCTGCAAGGGAAAGGCCGGCAGACAGATCAGAAAGACACAGGAGCAGAAAGGAGGAGCCCGATGACCGGTAAGCAGATCGTTTCGTTGACCAGGGAGTACGAGGGCACGATGGTGCCCACCCCCGGCATCTACGACATCGATCCGAAGCACACGACGGCCGAGTTCGTCGCCCGCCACCTCATGATCACCAAGGTGCGTGGTCGTCTCGACGACGTGTCGGGCACCATCCACATAGCCGAGGTGCCCGAGGGGTCTTCGGTGGAAGTGACCATAGACGCGAAGCGCGTGCACACAGGCGAGGAGCAGCGAGACGCCCACCTGCGCAGCGCGGACTTCTTCGACGTGGAGGAGCACCCGACGTGGACGTTCAAGAGCACGGCGGTCGAGCACGTGCGCGACAACCTCTGGAAGGTGACCGGTGACCTCACGATCCGTGGCACGACCAGACCAGTGGTGCTGGAGACCGAGTTCGACGGAGCAGGCCCCACGCCGTGGGGCCCCAGCGCCCTGGCCTTCAGCGCGGTCACCGAGATCGACCGCGAGGACTGGGGGCTCACCTGGAACGCGGCCCTCGAGACCGGGGGAGTCGTCGTGGGCAGGAAGGTCCGAATCGAGCTCAACGTGGAGGCTCTCGCCCGCCAGCACGAGGAATCCCTGGCGAGCTGAGTGACCGCGGCCGTCAAGGGGCTGGTGCGATCCCGTCGACTTCGTCGAGCTGCGCAGCCGTGAGCACCCAGCTGCTTGCTTTTGCGTTCGCACGCACCTGTGCCGGCGTGGTCGCACCGGCGATCACCGAAGTCACCGTGGGCTTCATGATCAGCCAGGCGACGGCCAGCTCCAGGACGCTGTGACCATTTCGGGCCGCAAAGGCCTCCAGGGCCTCTACCACCGAGAGAGTCTCGTCGGACAGGCGGCTGTCGACGCGTCCGGTCGGGACGCCTGCGAGGCGGGCACCTGGGGGCGGTGGCTCTCCCCGGTGGTACTTACCGGTGAGCACCCCCGAGGCGAGTGGGTAGTAGGGGATGAACGCCAACTCGAGGCGCTCGCACTCCGGTAGCACCTCGAGCTCGGGCCCGCGCTCGAGCAGGCTGTACTCGTTCTGAACGCTGACGAAACGCGCGGCACCCTGGCGCACTGCGGCTTGTGCCTCGCGAAGTTGCGCCGCGGAGAAGTTCGAGCATCCGATCTCGCGGACCTTGCCTGCACGAACCAGCTCGTCCAGCGTTGCGAGAGTGTCGGCGATCGGCGTCGCGGGGTCCGGTTGATGCAGTTGGTAAAGGTCGACGTGATCGGTTCCAAGGCGCCGCAAGCTGTCCTCCAGAGCACGCCGGACATAGGCCGGTTTGGCTCCTTTGTGGTCGGCGTCAACGGGCATTCCGAATTTCGTGGCCACCACCACGTGGTCGCGGCGTCTTCCCAAGACATGTCCGAGAAGCTCTTCGCTACGTGTGCCCCCGTAGATGTCGGCTGTGTCGAAGAACGTGATACCGGCGTCGAGGGCGGCGGAGACCACCTCGGCGGTCTGGTCCGCGCCTATCCTCCCTCCGAAGTTGTTGCAGCCCAGCCCGACCACTGACACCTCGAGGGAGCCGACGCGTCGCTTGGCCAGGACGTCGGTCACGGCGCCGGCTCCTGCATCGTGGCGATGTTATCTCCGTTGTCTCTGCTTCGGTTGTCCGAGGCGGCGTCGGTGAAGGGCTTGCACGTCGCGACGTCTGGCGTCGATCGCAGGCGTCACAGGCGGCATTATGGGTCGATGGACCACGATGAGCCCGTGCCGGAGACCGATGCCATAGAGCAGAGCGAGGACGCTGGAGCCGTGCCGGTCGCACCTCCCGAGGTTGGGGAGGAGAAGCCGGAGGCCGATGCGCTCGAGCAGGCTCACCCCGTGGACAGGGGCCGCGCGAGGGTCATCTCCCCTGGGCGTGACGACGTGCCCGAGGCGGACTGGCTCGAGCAGTCCCTCGTGGAGCCGCCCGACGAGGACGAACTGCGTTAGAGGGTTTCAGGTCCGACTCGAAACCGGCCGACCGCTCACGGTGTGTTGTCGGCGGGTGTCGACCGACCGGCGGTGCACCTGGCGCACGGTCACGCCGTCACTTGACGAAGCGTGACAGGCGCCGGTCGGCCAAGGGCTTGCCGCCGGTCTGGCACGTGGCGCAGTACTGCAGCGACTTCGTGACGAAGGAGACCTCCCGGATGACGTCGCCGCAGGAGGGACACGGCTCTCCGGTTCGACCGTGCACCCGCATGGTGCGGTTCTTGTCCCCCTTGAGCTCGGACGCGTCCAAGCCGCTGCTGCGCTCGACAGCTTGGCGAAGCACGCCCACGAGGGCCTCGTGCAGCCGAGCGACCTCGGCGTGGTCCAGCCTCGCAGCAGGCTTGAACGGCGAGAGCTTGGCCGCGTGAAGCGCCTCGTCGGAGTAGGCGTTGCCCACGCCGGCTATCAGCGACTGGCGCACGAGCGCGTTCTTGATGGTTCTTCGCTCACCTGCGAGCAGCCGTTCCAGCATGTCGGAGTCGAAATCGGGGTCGAGTGGGTCCGGTCCGAGCGTCGCTATCGCCTCGACCTCACGCGGGTCGAGCACCAGCCAGAGGGCCAATCGCTTTTCGGTGCCCGGTTCGGTGAAGTCCATGCCGCTCCCATCGGAGAAGCCGACACGCAGGGCGAGCGGGCTTCGTCCCGGCCTGGCACGGACGTCCGGCAGCGATTCCGACCATTTGACCCAGCCCCCCCGAGCGAGGTGCGCCACGAGCCACGTCCCGTCGAAGTCCGTGCACAGGTACTTCCCGCGCCGGGTGCACCTGGTCAGCGTGCGTCCGATCAACGTGTCGAGAGCTGGTTCGAAGGTCTTGAGCGCGGCGATTGCCACCAGCTCACAGCGTTCGACGCGAAGGCCTCGCGCGCGCTTGTCGACGAGCTCGCTCAGAGCCTGGACCTCCGGTAGCTCAGGCATGCTCAACTGTCCCACACGTGCGGCTGCCGTTCAGGCGTCGTGCGTGTCAAGGTTGTGGATGCTCGGATGGTCACGAGTCGGCGACGCTGGTCGCGCCAGGACAAGCCGGCCCGAGTGTGTTCTCGTCGTTGTCGTCGTGGCGATCTTTCTCGCGGGGTGTGGTGTCAATGGAAACAGTGCCACCGGCTCCACGCATGCGGAGACCCGGTTGCCCTCGGCCAACGCCGTTACGACGACGACAGAGCCGCCCTTGCCCGTAGCGCCGATCTCGTGGGGCGCCTGCGGCTCGGACCTCCAGTGCGGTTCGGTGACCGTCCCCCTCGACTACTCCCATCCCGACGGTGCCACGATCCAGATCGCCGTAGAGCGCCATCCTGCCGAGGTGTCCGCGCAGAGGATCGGCTCGCTCGTGATCAATCCGGGCGGACCCGGCGGATCGGGCATCAACGACCTCGGAAACGAGCTGCGCGTGCTCACAACCGGACTTCTGGACGACTTCGACATCGTCTCGTTCGACCCGCGCGGCGTCCAACGAAGCGATCCCGTCAATTGCGGTTCGAACGGGGCCCCGGCGGACTCGACCAGCCCGCTTCCCGACGTCGCGCCTACGACTGCAGACACCCAGCAGGCCCTCTTGTCGGACGACCGTGCCTTTGCGTCCCAGTGTGAGCAGGACAGCAGCTCGGTGCTGCCGTACGTCGGCACGGTGGACACTGCACGTGACCTCGACCGCATCCGTGCCGCCCTCGGAGACGCGAAGCTCACGTTCATAGGCCATTCCTACGGGACGCTTCTCGGCGCCACCTACGCCCAGATGTTCCCCACACACGTGCGCGCGATGGTCCTGGACGGGGCGATCGACCCTGCTATGAGCGCCGACCAGTTCGGCCTCGATCAAGCCAAGGGTTTCGAAGGCGTTCTCGACGATTTCTTGGCCTGGTGCCGAGGCTCGTCGTCGTGTTCGTGGCTCGGGTCCGGGGACCCGACCTCCGCTTTGCTCGCGCTCATCGACCGGAGCCGCCGGCAGCGGATCCCGGCCGGCAGCGGTCGTAGTGCCGGGCCGGGCGAGATATACGACGCCCTTCTCGACGGGCTCTACGCCCGCAACTACTGGCCTTCTCTGGCCAGCGCGCTCGGCGAGGCAGCGGCCGACAACGCGAGCGCTGTGCTCTCGATGTCCGACGGCTACCGGCGAAACGGCTCCACGAACGGCAGCGACGCTGCCGAGGCGATCTACTGCCTGGACCATCCTGTGTCCCGGGACGTCTCGAGCTACGCAGCGTTGGCGAGCACTGCCGGGTCACAGGCTCCCGTGTTCGGACCGCTGCTCGCGTGGGGACTCCTGGGCTGTGCCGTATGGCCGGTGCCGCCCACTCGCATCCCGGCGCCTACGACCGCGGTGGGCGCACCCCCCATAGTGGTGACGGGGACCACGAGCGACCCCGCCACTCCCTACCAGTGGGCGGTCGACCTGGCCCACGAGCTCTCACGCGGCGTGCTCGTGACGTGGCAAGGCGAGAACCACGTTGCGTACTACTACAGCTCCTGCGTGCGAGACATAGATCAGGCCTACCTCGTAAACGGGTCGCTGCCCGCGACCGGCACGGTCTGCACCGACTGACAAGCTGTGTGCATGAAGGTGCATCTGGTCGACGGCACCTACGAGCTCTTCCGTCACTTCTACGGCCGCCCGCCCAGAACAGGCGCCAACGGTGAAGAGGTGGGAGCGGTCCTCGGCGTGCTCGGGGACGTGGTGTCGATGCTGGGAAGAGGAGTGACCCACCTGGGAGTCGCCACCGACCACGTGATCGAGTCGTTTCGCAACGACCTGTGGCCCGGCTACAAGACCGGATCAGGTGTCCCGGCAGAGCTTCTCGCGCAGTTCCCGCTCCTGGAGAGAGCCCTCGAGGCACTGGGCGTGGTGGTGTGGCCGATGGTGGTGCTCGAGGCGGACGACGCGTTGGCATCGGCCGCCGCCGTGGTGGAAGCCGATCCGGCGGTCGAGCAGGTCGTCGTATGCACCCCCGACAAGGACCTGGCCCAGTGTGTGGTCGGGAGCCGGGTGGTCCAGCTCGACAGGCGCACGGGCGAGGTTCGCGACGAGGACGGGGTGTGGGCGAAGTTCGGCGTCGCGCCACGGTCGATCCCCGACTGGCTGGCTCTCGTGGGCGACTCGGCCGACGGCTTTCCCGGCCTGAGCGGGTGGGGGAAGCGCTCGGCGTCCGTCGTGCTGGCTCGCTACGAGCACATAGGAGCTGTACCCGCCGACTCTGCAGACTGGGACCCGGGGGTGCGCCAAGCGGTGCGCAGCGCGCCGAGGCTTGCGAGCCGTCTCGTCGCCGACAGGGAGCTCGTGTTGTTGTTCCGAGACCTGGCCACGCTCCGGGTGGAACGGTCGCTGCTCGCCGGAACACACAAGCTGCAATGGCGCGGCCCGATGCCGGGGTTCGCCCAGGTGTGCGAGGAATTGGGCGCCCCGGCGCTCGCCGAGCGCGCCGGGTCTCTGCCGAGACGCACTAACCGGTACTGAGGCTGTAGCCGATGCCGGGGGCCGTCCGCAGCAGCGTGCCGGACGGGTCGTGCAGCTTCTGCCGCAGCCGGTGCACGTACGCGTGGAGGTACTGGGCCTCGTCCGCGTAGGCGGTTCCCCATACGGCCACCAGGATCATCTGGTGGGTGCAGGTCTTGCCCGCGTGCTGCGCCAAGTAGGAGAGCACGTCGAACTCCTTCGAGGTGAGCTCTATGTTGGTCTCTTCCAAGCGAGCTTCGCGGTGCACCATGTCCAGCCGGAGAGGGCCGATCGAGATCTCCGCCGGCGATTGCTCGTCGGGGTTCGTCCTTCGGTGACGGATCGCCGTTCGGATCCGTGCTTCGAGCTCCGCCATGCTGAAGGGCTTCGTCACGTAGTCGTCGGCACCCCCGTCCAGCGCAGCGACCTTGCGGTCCTCGGCGTCGGTCGCGGACAACACGACGATGGGGACGTCGCTCCACTGGCGAATCCTCCGACACACCGTGAGCCCGTCCACGTCGGGAAGACCGAGGTCGAGCACTATGACGTCGGGGGAGACGAGGGCGGCCTGCGAGATCCCGTTCTCCCCGTTCGCCGCGCTGGTCACCTCGTGACCACCTGCGCGCAGTCCCAAGCGCAGTGCCAGCAACAGCGAAGGGTCGTCGTCGATCACCAGGACCTTGGCCACCGCAGCTAACCCTTCGCTCCGTTGTGGGCCGCGAGGGGCAGCGTGAACACGAAGCGCGCCCCACCGCCAGGGGGTTCCTCGATCCAGATGCGTCCACCGTGTGCCTCGACGAAGGTCTTGGCCAGGGCGAGCCCGAGACCGGCCCTCCCGCCGGTGTCGAAGCGCACGAAGCTCTCGAAAACGGCTTCGCGTTCACCGGGCGGCACCCCTGGTCCCTTGTCCGCGACAGAGAGCGCGAGATCGCTGTCGTCGAGCTCGCCGGCCACTGTGATGGGGGTGCCCGGGGGGCCGTGGCGGTTGGCGTTGTCCAGGAGGTTCGTGAGCACTTGTCCTATGAGCAGATGGTCCACCTCGACGGCAGGCAGCTGCTCCGGTAGTAGCACTTCTATCTCGTGTTCCTTCAGTGACGGGCGAATTCCCGCCACGACCTCGGTGACGAGGTCGAGCACGGACCACGAGGCCTTGCGGATCTGTAGCACCCCTGCTTCGAGGCGCGTCATGTCGAGCAGGTTGGTGACCAGCCGGGTCAGACGGTCGGCTTGGAGGTCGATGAGGCTGTGCAGCTCGTAGGCGTCGGTCTCGGAGAGGGCGTTGGTAGGGTCCAAGAGGGTGGAGGAAGCGACCTTTATGGTCGCCAGGGGTGTGCGCAAGTCGTGTGAGACCGCTCCGACCAGTGCTCGTCGCAGGCGATCGCTCTCCTCGAGCACCTCGGCGCGAAGCGCACGCTCGTGAAGCTGCGCGCGCTCGAGGGCGAGGGCGAGGTGGTTCGCGAGCGTGGGAAGCAGCTCGCGCAGCGCTGCGTCGCTCGGTACGCCTCGCAGGACCAGAAGGCCCACCGGACGTCCCGACGCGCTCAGGGCGAGCAGCCTGACCGTCTCGCCCGAGGTCTGTGTGTTGAGCGGGACCGGGACCCGCGCCCCCGGGCGCAGCTGCGCCAGTTCGGCCTCGCCGATCGAGGTCCCAGAGGACGCGACCACCTCGAGCCGGCCGTCGACCGACAGCAACAGCGCTACGCCGCTGAGCGCGAAGGACTCGCGCACTTCCTGGACGATCGACTGCCTCAGGTCTGCTACAGGTTTGTCGGCCAGCAGAAGCTCGGAGAGCTCGAAAAGGTGACGGGCGTTCGCCGCGCGCGCATTGGACGCAGCACGCGCCTCGCCCAAGCCCGTGACGACTCGCGCGACGAGCACCATCACGACCGTGTACACGCCCAGCGCCACCCAGTTCTGAGCCGCTCCCACGCGCAGCGTGTAGTACGGAGGGACGAACACGAGGTCGTAGACGAGGAACCCGGCGGCCACGCTGACGAGCCCGGCCACGAACCCTCCCGTGACCACTCCGGCCACCACGGGCACCACGAGCACGAGCCCGGCTGTGGCGACGCTTACGTGCGAACGAAGTGGCAGCATCGCCGCGCCGAGACCCGCGGAGGCGAGGACCCCGACGAGTGATCCTGCGAGCCGCCGGTTCATACAGGGATTGTTCCACCGGACGAGCAGTCCCGGAGCAGTAGCCGGCCCGTTCAGAAACTATTCAGGGGATCGGCCATGTGTTCAGATCCTGTTCAGACAACCTCAGGCATGATCGGTGCATGGCCGATTTCCTCGCAGTCTTGGGCACCGTCGTCTTCGTGGCGGTGATGCTCGGGCTGATCTGGGGGTTCGAGCGGGTATGACCGTCGTACAGGGCATCCTGCTCGCAGTCTCCATCGCAGTCTTCGTCTACCTCGGGCTGGCCCTCTTCAAGCCCGAGTGGTTCTGATCCGGATGGGGTACTTCTGGACGATCTTCGCGCTCGTGGTGACTCTGGCGATCGCGTGGCGCTACCTCGGCTCCTACATGGCGGCGGTGTATGAGGGCCGGGTGACCTACCTGGCTTGGCTCGAGCGCCCCATCTACCGCACGCTCGGGGTGGACCCCGACGCGGAGCAGTCCTGGCAGCGCTATGGAGGGGCGCTCATCGTCTTCTCCGGCGTGGCCATCTTGTTCACCTACGCCATCGAGCGCCTACAGGGCAGCCTGCCACTGAACCCGCAACATCTCGGCGCGGTGAGCCCCGCGCTGTCTTGGAACACAGCGGTGTCGTTCGTCACCAACACGAACTGGCAGAACTACGCGGGCGAGTCGACGATGTCGTACTTCTCGCAGATGGCTGCGCTCACCGTCCAGCAGTTCGCGAGCGCGGCGGTGGGCATCGCGGTCGCCGTCGCGCTCATCCGCGGCTTCGTTCGCAAGGGCTCGCCGACGATCGGGAACTTCTGGGTCGATCTCGTACGGGGCGTGATCTACATCCTCGTACCCATCGCATTCGTGGCAGGGATCATCTTCGTGGGCCAAGGGGCGGTCCAGACCCTGGCAGGCCCGGCGACGATCCACAACACGTTGACCGGGGCGAAGCAGGTGATACCCCGTGGCCCTGTTGGCTTCATGGAGACCATCAAGCAGCTCGGCACGAACGGCGGCGGCTTCTTCAACGCGAACGGCGGACATCCGTTCGAGGACCCCACCGGGGTCACCCACTTCCTGTCGTACTTCTTGCTGCTGAGTATCCCGTTCGCGCTGACCTACACCTTCGGCAAGATGATCGGTGACCGCAGGGACGCAGACAAGAAGGGAAAGGGCGGCGGTACCGGAGGAGTAGGGGGCGGCACGAGGGGAATGGGTAGCGGCACACGCGAAGGCGTGGCCGTGCTCATGGCGATGGTGATCATCTTCGGTGCCTGGGTGGGTTTTGCCTCCTACGCCGAGTCCCGGCCGAACCCGGCGGTCAGCGCCGCGCACGTGGTGAAGCAACCCGAGGGGAACGTGGTGGGCAAGGAGGTGCGCTTCGGGGTACTGCCCACGACGCTGTACGACATCGCGTCCACCCAGACCTCCACCGGGAGCGTCTCGGGCGCCAACGACTCGTTCACACCTATCGGCGGTTTCGCCCTCATGTCGGGGATGATGCTCGGCGAGGTGTCACCGGGTGGGACCGGTAGCGGCCTGTACACGATCTTGCTCTTCGCCCTCATCACGGTGTTCCTGGGAGGGCTCATGATCGGTAGGACGCCTGAGTACCTGGGGAAGAAGATCCAGGCGCGGGAGGTGAAGCTGGCCGCGTTCGGCGTCCTGATCATGCCCATCGTCGTCCTCATCATCACGGGCATCGCCGTCTCGCTGCATGCCGGGCGGGTGGCACCCGGCAATTCCGGTCCCCACGGATTCAGCGAGATCCTCTACGCGTTCACGTCCCAAGCGAACAACAACGGCTCCGCGTTCGCAGGGCTCAGCGGTAACAGCGCCTTCTACAACGTCATGGGCGCGATCGCCATGCTCCTCGGTCGCTTCGCCATCATGGTGCCGGTCCTTGCTCTGGCCGGATCACTAGCCGCCAAGAACGTCGTGCCTGCAGGACTCGGCACGTTCAAGACCGACACGCCTCTGTTCACGGGCCTGCTGATCGGCGTGATCCTCGTAGTGGGCGGCCTCACGTTCTTCCCCGCCGTCTCACTGGGGCCGATCGTCGAGCAGCTCCTTCACGGGAAGCTCTTCTGATGAGCGTCGCGACGGTGCAGACGCACTCAGAGCCGCCCATGGCCAGGGGCGTCGCTCAGTCTCGGAGCTTGTTCGATCGCGAGATCCTCCTCCAGGGTGTGATCGGGTCGTTCAAGAAGCTCGACCCGAGGGTCCAGGTGAAGAACCCGGTGATGTTCGTGGTGCTCGTCGGGTCGGTCGTCACCTTGATCGAGTCGATCGCGCACCCCGGCATCTTCACCTGGAGCATCACGATCTGGTTGTTCCTCACCGTGTTGTTCGCGAACTTCGCCGAGGCGATGGCCGAAGGCCGGGGCAAGGCGCAGGCCGAGACCCTCCGACGCATGCGGGCCGAGACCGAGGCGCGCATGTTGCATCCGGATGGCACCGAGGAGCGAGTGCCCGCCGGGGCGCTCGCAACAGGCGACTGCGTCGTGTGCGAAGCGGGGGACCTCATACCTTCCGACGGTGAGATCACAGACGGGATCGCCTCGGTCGACGAGTCCGCCATCACCGGGGAATCGGCTCCGGTGATCCGCGAGTCCGGGGGCGACCGCTCGGCTGTCACGGGCGGAACGAAGGTGCTCTCGGACCGGATCGTCGTTCGCATCACGGCCGAGCGTGGGCACACGTTCTTGGACCGGATGATCGGCCTCGTGGAGGGGGCCAACCGGCAGAGGACGCCGAACGAGATCGCCCTCACGATCCTGCTCGCCGCGCTCACCATCGTCTTCCTGCCGGTGGTGGTGGTCCTCCAGCCCTTCGGTCACTACTCGGGAACCACGGTGTCTGTGGTGATTCTCGTATCGCTGCTCGTATGCCTGATACCCACGACGATCGGGGCCCTGCTCTCCGCCATCGGCATCGCCGGCATGGACCGTCTCGTCCAGCGAAACGTGCTCGCGATGAGCGGGCGCGCCGTGGAGGCGGCGGGAGACGTGCAGACGTTGCTCTTGGACAAGACCGGCACTATCACCCTCGGGAACCGGATGGCCTCGCGATTCGTGGCGGTAGAGACAGGGGGTGAGGAGTCGCTCGCCGAGGCCGCGCAGCTCGCCTCGTTGGCGGACGAGACCCCCGAAGGCCGATCCATCGTGGTGCTGGCGAAGGAGCGCTTCGCCATTCGGGAGCGAGATCTGGGCGAGGGGCGCCAATTCATCCCCTTCTCCGCCACCACCCGCATGTCAGGACTCGACATGGACGGCCGGCGCATCCGGAAGGGCGCAGCCGACGCAGTGTGCCGGTGGGTCACCGACCAGGGCGGCAGCATTCCGCCCGGTCTCGACGAGACCGTGGAGCAGATCTCTCGTTCGGGCTCCACCCCGCTCGTGGTGGCCGACGGACCGAAGATCCTCGGTGTGATCGAGCTGAAGGACGTCGTGAAGGAGGGAATCCGGGAGCGCTTCGACGCGCTGCGCGCAGTGGGCATCCGGACCGTGATGATCACCGGGGACAACCCACTCACCGCTGCAGCGATAGCCCAGGAGGCGGGTGTGGACGACTACCTGGCCGAGGCCACGCCTGAAGCGAAGATGGACCTGATCAGGACCGAGCAGGGGGGCGGGAAGCTCGTGGCCATGACCGGGGACGGGACCAACGACGCTCCCGCGCTCGCACAAGCCGACGTCGGGGTGGCGATGAACACCGGGACCACGGCCGCCAAGGAGGCCGGGAACATGGTCGACCTCGACTCGAACCCCACCAAGCTGATCGACGTGGTCGAGGTCGGAAAGCAGCTGCTCATCACGCGCGGCGCGCTCACCACGTTCTCGGTTGCAAACGACGTGGCCAAGTACTTCGCCATCATCCCTGCGCTCTTCGTCGCCACCTACCCGCAGCTCAACGCGCTCAACATCATGAAGCTCCACAGTCCGAAGAGCGCCGTGCTCTCCGCGGTGATCTTCAACGCGCTCGTGATCATTGCGTTGATCCCGCTCGCGCTTCGCGGAGTGCGGTGGCGACCGAGCAGCGCCGTGGCGGTCCTGCGACGCAACGTGTTCACCTACGGCGTCGGCGGCCTCGTAGTCCCGTTCGCGTTCATCAAGCTGATCGACCTCATCCTGACGGCGCTCCATGCCTACTGAGATGCCTGAGAGGCGCTTAGCGGTGAGGGGGCACTGATGCTCGTCCATCTGCGTCGTTCGGTCGTCATCTCGATCATCTTCCTGGTCGTGCTGGGGCTGATCTATCCGCTTGCAGGCACGGGGTTGTCGCAGCTGCTCTTCCGGCACCAGGCCGACGGGTCGCTCACCGCCTACGGGTCGACTCTCATCGGCCAGCAGTGGTCGGGGCCGAGGTGGTTCCAGGGGCGTCCCGACGGCACGGTGCTCACTACCGGGCCAGGCGGAGTGCTGGTGTCGGGCACCAACCAGCCAGGGCCACGCTCGAAGACCCTCGAGAAGGCCGTGGCGAAGCAGGCAGCCTTGCTGAGGAAAGAAGGCATCGTCCCTACGAACGACCTGGTTACCACCTCGGGCAGCCTCGTTGACCCCGACATCAGCCCTGCAGACGCATATGCCCAGGTTAATGCCGTCGCCGCGGCACGGCACCTTCCGGCCAGTACCGTGCGACGTCTCGTTGCCACTCACGTCCACACGAAGGAGCTCGGCTTCTTGGGTGCCGACTACGTGACGGTCCTGGAGCTGAACGAGGTCCTCGCCCGGCTCGGGTGAGCTCTTCGAGCTAGAGACGCCGCCTTCGTGGGTCAAGGCCATAGATTGCGAACAGGCCGATCGACAGAGTTGACCGGCCGAGAGCAATTTGGGTTATGACCACGAGAGAGGCCGTCGATCGGTTCGCTGATCGTCAACGGATGATCGCCAACGAAGGAGCAAACGTGGCCCGGGCGACCCGATCGGACGCCACCAGCGTCGTGGAGGCGGCCGGGCACTTCCGCATCTATCTGGGTGCTGCCGCCGGTGTGGGCAAGACCTACGCGATGCTGGACGAGGGGCAACGCCGCCACGGCAGAGGCGCCGACGTGGTGATCGGTTTCGTGGAGTGCCACGGGCGAAACCTGACGAAGGAACGAGTGGAGGGACTGGAGGTAGTCCCGCGCAAGGTCGTCGAGTACCGCGGCACCCGCTTCGAGGAGATGGACCTCGACGCCGTGTTGAAGCGGCACCCGAAGGTCGCTCTCGTCGATGAGCTCGCGCACACCAATGTTCCCGGCTCGGGCCGCCACGAGAAGCGGTGGCAGGACGTGTTGGAGCTCCTCGAGGCGGGGATCGACGTGATCACGACCGTGAACATCCAGCATCTGGAGAGCATTGCGGACGCCGTGGAGCGAATGACCGAGGTGCAGATCCGCGAGCGGGTCCCGGACTGGGTCGTGCGCATGGCAGACCAGATCGAGCTGATCGACTCCTCGCCCGAGCAGCTGCGGCGCAGGATGCTCCACGGCAACATCTACCCGCAGGAGAAGGTCTCCCAGGCCCTCACCAACTTCTTTCGCACCGACAACCTGATCGCGCTGAGAGAGCTCGCGCTGCGGTTCCTGGCCGACGAGACCGAAGAGGAGCTCCTCGAGCACCTGCAGCGACACCAGGCCCAGGTCCTCTGGGAGACGACGGAACGGATCCTCGTCGGGGTGACCGGCGCTCCGGGAATTGAGGCGATCGTCCGGCGCGCTGCCAGGATGGCCGCCCGGCTGAAAGCAGATCTTCACGTGCTCCACGTGATGAGCGGCGATGTGGAGAATCGGTCGGGTACCGAACGCGTCGCGGCCGTGCGCCGCCTCGCATCGGATATAGGCGCGCACTGGCACGAGGTGCGAGCCGACGACCCGGGAAAGGCGTTGATGGAGTTCGCTCGCACCCACCAGATCACCCAGATCATCCTGGGTTCCAGCCAGCGCAGCCGTTGGCAGGAGCTGATCGGTCGCGATTCCATCATTCGCACGGTTCGGCGGCTGGCGGCGTCGGCCAGCATCGACCTGCACATCATCGCGAGGCGCGACGAGTCCACCGAGCCGGAGATGGCCAACCAGCCGGAGGAGTCCTAGAGCAGGACTCGTCCAAATGTGTCCAGAATGTGGGCCAAGTGTGTCCAAGAAGCGTGTGCAGACGCGCAAGGACGTGAGCCGAGCACTGCTCGGGCCCGCCAGGACCTGGATCCCCGCCAGATGGCCAGTTCAGGAAGCTTGACGGCCGACAGAGGCCAAACGCGGGTCGACCATGGGTCTATCGACTCTACGGATTCTCCGAAGTCGGAGTATCGTAATTACCCGGGTCCCCCTATTGGCACGTAGGCCGTCAGGCCGAGCCGGTCCCGCTTCACTCGGTCGTGGCGGCCTGGAGGTGATGATGACATGACCGTCTATGCCGCTCCGCTCGCTGACATCGAATTCGCTCTGGGATTGGTCGGGCTCGACGAGCTGTCGAAGCTGCCCTGCTATGAGCACTCCGACCTGGCCACCGTGAGGGACCTGTTGGCCGAGCACGGCCGCTTCGTGGCGGAGCAGATCGCCCCTCTGAACACGATCAGCGACGAGAAGGGCAGCTATCTCGATCCCTCCGTCGGACATGTGGTCACACCCGAAGGCTTCAAGGAGGCCTACCAGCTCTACGTAGAGGCCGGCTGGGGCACCGTGAGCTTCGATCCGGAGCACGGCGGCGGTGGCTTCCCCGGGTTGGTGGGGTCTGCTCTTGTCGAGATGCTGGTGTCGGGCTGCTTCGGGTTCGCGATGTGCCCCGGGTTGACCCACTCGGCCGCCGATCTGCTCGCGCGGTTCGCGAGCGAAGAGCAGAAGCAGAAGTTCCTCCCCAAGATGGTGCCCGGGGTCTGGACCGGCACCATGGACCTCACGGAGCCGGACGCGGGGTCCGACCTCGCGCAGGTGCGGACCATTGCCAAGCCCTGCGACGACGGAACGTGGCGGGTGACGGGCAGCAAGATCTTCATCAGCTGGGGTGACCACGACATGGCCGAGAACATCGTGCACCTCGTCCTGGCCCGTACCCCAGATGCCCCTGCCGGGACCCGGGGCATCTCGTTGTTCGCCGTTCCTTCTCGTCTGATCGGCCCCGACGGCGAGGCAGGCGCGCCGAACACGGTTAGCTGTGCCTCCACCGAGCACAAGCTCGGCATCCGCGGTAGCGCCACCTGCACGATGGCGTTCGACGACGCCCAGGGTGAGCTGGTAGGGGAGCTTCACAAGGGCCTGAAAGCCATGTTCATGATGATGAACGCGTCCCGGATCGGGGTCGGCATCCAGGGACTTGCCGTGAGCGAGCGTGCCTACCAGGCGGCTGTTGCGTACGCGGCCGAGCGCCGACAGGGTCGCATGATAGGTGGTGACCCGACGCCGGTGACGATCATCAACCACCCGGACGTGCGGCGCATGTTGACGACGATGCGGGCCGAGATAGAAGCCATGAGATTGCTGCTCTACACCACTTCCTACTCCGTGGACATGGCGCGAAAGCTCCCCGACGGGCCGGAGAAGGAAGCGGCGGACCGCATGGAGGCCTTCTTGACCCCCATCGCGAAGGCCTGGCCGACGGACCTAGCCAACGAGGTGACGTCGCTCGCCATCCAGGTCCACGGGGGTGCCGGGTACGTGGAGGAGACCGGGGTGGCGCAGTACTACCGCGACGCCCGGATCACCGCCATCTACGAGGGCACCAACGGGATCCAGGCCATGGACCTGGTGGGCCGGAAGCTACGCATGGACGAAGGCGAGCCGATGCTGCAGGTCGTGGCCGGCATGCGCGACGTCTCGGCCCGCCTCAGCTCAGTCGGCCACGAGGTCGAGGCCAAGCAGCTCCTCGAGACGGCCGAGGTCTGGAGCGACACGGCCCGGTGGATCGTAGAGAACCTCATGCCGCATACCCTCGACGTCTTCGCCGGCGCTTCGCCGTTCCTCACCATGTCGGGTCTCGCCGTGGGCGGATGGCTGATGGGTAGGCAGTTGCTGGCTGCCAAGTCTGCGGGGACCGACAAGGTTGCCGAAGCCCGGGTCGTCTCGGCGTCGTTCTTCCTCACCCAGCTGTTGCCCGAGGCAGCAGGCTTGGCCCCGGCAGTGCGTGCCGGGCTCGACAACCTGCTCAGCCCAGAGGCGCTGGGAGCCGAGGCCTGAACGATCCCGGTTCCCGTCAGGCGCGTCGGAGCACGAGCAAAGTTCGGCGCGGTCGGAAGGACCTCGGACACCTGAGCGCGGGTCAGCCCGCGCGCAGCTCCTTCTTGAGGATCTTCCCTGTGGGGCCCTTGGGGAGCTCGGTGACGATGTTGATATCACGCGGGTACTTGTAGGCCGCCAGTCGTTCCTTGCAGTAGGCGATGAGCTCGTCGCTCGTGGCGTGAGCGCCCTGCGCGAGGGCTACGACGGCGACGACCTCCTGACCCAGCTTCTCGTCGGGCCGGCCGATGACGGCGGCCTCGGTGATCGCGGGGTGTTCGTAGAGGACGTCTTCGATCTCGCGCGGGTAGACGTTGAAGCCGCCGCGGATGATGAGGTCCTTCTTCCGGTCGACGATGAACAGATAGCCGTCCTCGTCGGCGTAGGCGAGGTCTCCGGTGTGGAACCAGCCACCGGCGAACGCTTCCTTGGTCGCTTCAGGGTTCTTGTAGTAACCCTTCATCACGTTGTGCCCGCGGATGACGATCTCACCGACGTTCTGCGAACCTGGCGGGAGCGGCCGCTCGTCCGGGTCGACGATCCGGATCTCGACGCCCCACACCGGTTTTCCGATCGAACGCACCTTGCGCTGCTCGGCGCTGGCATTGAACGTCGCCGTGCTGGCGGTCTCCGACAGGCCGTAGCCCTCGAGGATCACCATGCCGTGGAACTTGTCCTCGAACGCCTTGATGACCTCGCCCGGGATGGCGTCGCCGCCCGACACACCCCTGCGCAGCGAGGACACGTCACGTTGTGCGAGGTCGGCTCGCAGCAGTTCGAAGTACATCGTGGGGACGCCGGAGAAGATCGTGCAACGATGACGTTCGATCAAGTCGAGCACCTGCTCCGCCTGAAATCGCGGTACGAGCACGATCGTGCCGCCGTAACGGACGCTGACGTTGAGCACGCTCGACAACCCGAACACGTGGAACAGCGGTAGGACGGCGACACCGATGTCGTCGTCCTCGAACCCGAACAGGTCGCCCGCCACCGTGCAGTTCATGTACAGCTGGAAGTGGGTGAGCTCGGCTCCCTTCGGTTTTCCGGTCGTGCCGCTCGTGTAGAGAAGGACCGCTGTGTCGTCGGCGTTCGTCGACTCGATCTCGCCGGTGTCCGTGCCCGCGTACAGGTCGTCGAAGTCATGGGTGCCGGGGGGACGTTCGTCGCCTCCAGGCATGCCTACGACGTACGTCGTAACGCCTCCGGCCTGCGATGCGCCCTTTACCGCCTCTTCGGCGAACATCGTGAAGGTGACGAGCATCTTCGCGTCGGAGTCCTCGAGGTAGTAGGCGATCTCCGGGGCTCGCAGGAGCGGGTTGAGAGGGCACATGACGAGGCCTGCTTTGAGAAGGCCGAAGTAGGTGAAGATGAACTGAGGGAGATTGGGCAGCTGAACCGCGACCACCTCGCCGCGCTCGAGCCCGAGATCCAGCAGGCTGGTAGCGACACGACCCGAGATCTCGTCCACCTGGGCGTACGTGAAGGTCAGCTCGGCGAAGTAAGCCAGCGGCTTGGCCGGGTCCGACTTCCGGGACTCACGCAGGATCGTAGCGAGGTTGAAACTCATTCGGCTCCTAGTGCGAACGAAGCCAGTTCTGATTCGAAGGAAGCCACTTCGTTCCCCCTGTCCGACCGGCCTCACCGTCACCTGTGAGGAGCGGCCGGTTGCTCACGAGACGCCACACTACGCGAACACGGCAGCCGACGTGCTAAGCGTGTCCCTCGAGAACACCGCGGAGGACCTGACGAGGTCCTGGAGGCCGAGCCCGGTTCGTGGACCTAGGGCCTTCACCGTCGTTCACACCGGCCTGTAACGGCGAACATCCCACATGACGGCGCCCGGGCGACGAACCGCCCTCGGGCCGTTCGGATGGCCGCGGGTCCTGTCGTTGGACGTCGACGCCAACGACTTCGTGAGGATCAGCGAGTCCGGTCAGGCCAGTGGCTTCGTCGACGTCTTGCCGCGCGCCCTTAGGACGAGGATCCGGAGGAAGACTGCGGAGGCTGGGGCATCCAACTGCTTCCGTTGCTCTGGAGCAGCGTGCGGTCCCTGACCTCCTTCGCGGTGGCCGTACCGTTGTTGTCGAGCGCGAGGACGGTGACCGTGTCACCTTGCTTCACGCTCGAGATGCCCATCTCGCCGCCGTTCACGGAGGTCCCCGAGTCGACGGTGAACGTCGCGGAGGTGCCGTCGGAGCTCTTCACCCCCAGCGACCACGTGCTGCCCGACGTGTTGGTGATGCTCGAGACCGTGCCTGTGCGCTCGTCCAGCGTTTCGTAGCCGTTGGGACCCTGGATCGTGAATTGACCGTGGATCACGGGACCGCCCGTCATGCCGAGGCCCAGACCCGGACCACCGATGCGTGGTCCCGCTGCGGGGGATGTGCCGGTCGAGCTCGAAGTGCCGGCCAGGTTCGACGCTGAGGGAGTCCCACCCGGTGAAGTTGCGGCGCTGGCGATGAGCGTCGCTCCGATCGCCACGCCGGCCGCGATTCCGACGCCTACGCCGGCTTTCACGAGACCGCGCCCGATCGAATGCCGTCGGGGCATCGGCGACGGTGCCGGGGGAGCTTGCGACGTGGGGGGAGTTCCCCAGGCGTAGGCGCCATACCACGGCTGTGGTACTTGATAAGAGGGCGGAGGGGGCGCCTGGGGCGGCTGTCCGCGCTGTGGTTCGCTCGGTCCCTGGTCCATCTCGGTCCTCCTTGTCTTGCTTGTCTTGCCTTTGCAAGTCCCGTCTGCCGATCCTTCAGGGCTGAAGGTGGGCATCCGGTGCTAGAGGTGCTAGAGGCGCAGCTATTTCAAAGCTCAAGGTACGACACCAACCTGTGGCGAAGCTGAGACTTGCTGTGCGAGATCTGAGATCTGGGCCCGGTGGACAGGCGTCCTCGGTCGGTGGCTTCGGTTCCCGAGCGCCGGCATTGTTCGGCCGGCGAGCCTCGAACTCAGCCAGTGGCCTTCGCCCCGCGCTCGATGTCCACGAGATGGTGCTTGGTCTCATGGGCAATTCGGCGAATGACGTCCAGGGCGGTGATCGTGCCGAGCTCGGGGTGGGCGGTCTCGACCCCGGCTGGAGCCTCCTCGGCAGCGGTCACCCATTCCTCCACGGCCCTCGCATGTGCACGCAGCCCGACCGGAACCGAGAGGTTCGCATAGCTCCTCACCCTGGCCAGCTCGTTCTCGTCCCAACAGGGCACGCCGATCGTCGGTTCGAGGGTCAACGTCCACAGCCGTTCGGTCCCGATGCGCAGAACATCCACCATGTGCCAGAGGTACTCGCAGGGAGACCAGACGCCAGGCCGCGTGGAGAGCCGTGGGTTACGAACCATGAGGGCACGGACGTATCGGGGAGGCGATTGGCGAACGAGGCCCAAAGCCTCCTCGCGGTCCATGGTCCACGAGAACAGACAGGCCGGGCACGGATCCAGCTCAGTGGTGTAGCGCATTGGTCGATCGTAGGACCTCGACATGCCCGGCGATGCAAGACGGCCATGGCCGTGGCCAGCCCTCGAAGAGAGCCCGCGCACCGTACGATGGCCATGGTGCTTGCCAAGCTCTCCGTCGTGGTCGATCGCACAGTCGGGCGCCGTTTCTACCGGATCCACCGGTTCGTCTACCGATGGACGGGTGGGCTCATCGGTCACCGCACCCCCGTGGGACCGATGCTTCTGTTGACCACGATCGGCCGGAAATCCGGTCACCGCAGGACGACGCCGCTCCTGTACATGCGCGACGGTTCCGGCTTTGTGGTCGTCGGTTCCAACGGCGGACGTGACGAGCCGCCTGCGTGGCTGCTGAACCTGTCCGCTAGACCGGTTGCAGAGTTACAGGTTGGACACCGAACGCTTCAGGCAGACGCCCGCATCCTGACCGGCGAGGAGCAGACGGTCATGTGGCCTCGCCTGCTCGAGCAGTACAAGGGCTGGGGCTATTACCAAGGACTCACCGGACGTGAGATCCGAGTGGTCTCGTTCTTGCCCCGGACTCCAGGATGACTCGCGGCTCGATGCGGTAGCGGACCGGCACCTTAGGGGAATCAGAGGGTCAGCCGAGGTCGGCGATGACCCCGCTCGTAAGCGTCGTCAACTCGTCGAGCGACGTCGGGAACACCGCGTTGGGGGTCCCCGCGGCCGCCCAGATCACGTCGAACCGCTCGAGGCTCTCGTCGACGACCGTCCTCATCGGGCGCGGATGCCCGACGGGGGCGACACCCCCGATCGGAAAGCTGGTGGTCTCCCTCACCACCTCCGCGTCGGCCTTCTTGATGCCGTTGACACCCAGAGCTCGACTTGCCCTCTCTGGATCGACCCGGTGGTCACCCGCCACCAGCAGGAGCACCGGCTCGCCGTCAGCCACGAAGACGAGCGATTTCACGATCTGGCCGACCTCGACACCGAGGCTCTGAGCGGCATCCCCGGCGGTCCGGGCCGAGGACTCGACCTCGAGCACCCGTGCTGGGGAACCGGCGGCTTCGAGCACCTCTTGGACACGCCGCGCATTGCGGTGAAGAGCGTTCTGCTTCCCTCTGTCCATGCCTGTCAGTCTGGGCCTATCAGTCTGCCCGTGCTCGGTGCAGCACGATAAGTCGATTGTTCCGGCTCACTTCGACGCGCCATAGCCGCCCTTCGTCACCGTCCGGGCGAGGATCCCGAGGGTGGCTCGCAGCGCCCCTTCGGAAAGAACCGGAAAGATCCCGGCCTCCTTCCATACAGGGTCTATGGACGACCAGTCGTAGTACGAGGTGACGAGCGTCCCACCTTCGATGGGCGCGAGCGTGTAACCGTAGACGTGGCCGATCTGCGGGCGGATCTGGCCGAGGATCGTCCACGCGATCTCGCGGTCTGGGATGAACGTCGTGATCGTGACGGTCACGTCGTATTCGCCCATCGGGTAGTCGTTCAGGGCCTCGCGATCCATGTGCACCACGAAGCTGTCGCCGACCGTGGTTACTGGCTCGCCCGTGGCGCCCATTAGCATCCCTGAGCTGTCGATTGCCACATGACCTTGCGGGTCGCACAGCAGCCTGAAGATCGTCGCTGGGTCCGTCGCGATGGTCCGCTGGACCTCCAACCGCGTGCTTGTCATCTGCGGATCCTTCCACAGAGGGCGGTACTCGATATCGAACGGGCATGATCGCCGGCGCTCTCTCGGTCAGACGTGCGTGCCTTCAGCAGATACGGCGACCCGATCGAGAGTGACCACCATTCCAGCTCGGTTGTGGGACGCGCGGTCACCGACCCCGCTGACGGCTCCGCCAAGCCAGGTCGCGAGCTTGCCTCGCTGGTCGGTCCATGTCTCGGCCACCCGGCAGCCACCGGTGTCGGTCGGATCGAAGCGATATTCCCAACGAGCGACTCGCATCCCGGCGGCCTTCACTTCGAATGCGAATACACGAGCTGGCTCGGATTGGACGACCCTGCAGGCCGTCCTCCACTGCCGTCTGCCGTGCCGGTTCGTCCCCCGAAAGCGCGCACCCGCGACAGGCTCACGCAGATCACCGATCCACTCACAGCCGACGTTCTCAGGAGAGAACTCACCCATACGCGTCACATCGGAGATCAGTGCCCAAACTGCCTCCGGCGGTGCCCCGATGTCACGATCCACCGTCACGCTGTCGCTCATGTCGATCACCCTAACTCGCGCCAGGCAAGCGAACACGCCCAGCTACGTACTATCGATGACGTATAGGTTGGTGTCGGCAATTCGACAATGGCGGCTTGGCTCGAGCGGCGCGCCGCTCGCCGTGATCGCCCGCGTTACGAGGGAGGACTCGTGCGACCGATCGTCGGCTTCACGGTCACCTGCACGGTGGCCGTCACAGCGTTGCTCGTGCCGGTGTCCGAGGCATCGGCCGCGCCGATCGCCTTGTTGCCGTTCGGGGGCCACGGATCCATTGACGGGGCCTACGTCGTAGGTGCCACTCCGAACTCCCGCCTGAGGGTGGTCAACGCAGCCGGGACCACGGTCGGATCCGGGGTCGTCGACAGGCTCGGCAGCCTCTTCGTGCGCAATCTCACACCGGGTGCCGGGTTCCGCTTCGAGGAAGGTACCGGAGCGAGCAAGCGTGCCACAGGGGCGTTCTCGATCCTGTCCACAGTGTCGACGCCGCCTCCGTCGTTCTATTCCTCCCAGCACCTCCACGCCGGTCTCAACTTCGTGCGGATGCGTGACGGCATCCTGCTGGCAGCCACCGTGCGCCTGCCACCCGGCACGATCCTGGCCGACGGCCCGTTCCCGACGGTGATCGAGTACTCCGGATACGCGGTCGCCGCTCCACACAACCTGATCAACGCACTGGAGGGGACCGCGCCGGTGGACGATCCGCTGCTCCCCGATACCGCTACGGTGGTCGGCTCCGTTCTCGCGCCCCTCATGGGTTTCGCCACGGTCAGCGTCCAGATGCGCGGGACGGGCTGCTCGGGAGGGGCCTTCGACCTGTTGGGTCTTCCGTCGGACTACGACGGCTACGACGTCGTCCAGACGGTCGGGGCGCAAGCCTGGGTGTTGCACCACAAGGTCGGCATGGTGGGGATCTCCTACTCGGGCTTCTCCCAGCTCGTGGTGGCGGGCACGGCCCCCCCGGACCTGGCCGCCATCGCCCCTCTCAGCCCCACCGACGACCTGTTCTCTACCGGTTACCCCGGGGGGATCTACAACGACGGATTCGCCAAGAGCTGGATCGCCCAGCGCATCGTCGACGCCGAGCCCGCGCCGCAGGGCGGCCAACCGTGGGCGACGGCCGAGATCGCGGCGGGCGACAAGACCTGCCTCGCGAACCAGCGCCTCCATCTCCAGGCCCAGAGCCTCGAATCCCTCGTAGGTCCGGGGTTGGCCCGGACCCCGTCGTTGTTCGACCCGCGCTCGCCTGAGGTGTGGGCCTCGCACATCAAGGTGCCCGTCTTCCTGGTCGGCGCCCTCGAGGACGAGGAGGTGGGTCCCCAGTGGCCGGACCTCATCACTGCCTTGAAGCGCGACAAGGACGTCTACGTCACGATGCTGAACGGAACCCACACCGACTCGCTCGGGCCCGACACGATCTCCCGGTGGCTGGAGTTCCTCGACATCTACGTGGCCGGACGCGTGCCGAGCACAGCTCCCACCCTGGCGTCGCTCGCACCCGCCCTGTACGCGAGCGTCACGAACGGAGCAAAGTTCGTCGTGCCCCCCGCGATCCGCTTCACGACGGAGCCCTCCGCGGCTGCGGCCGAGGCGGCTTTCGCGGCGCACGATCCTCGGGTTCGGGTGCTCTTCGACAACGGCGGTGGCAGCCTCGGCCCCGGTTCTCTCCAACCCACCTTCGAGGCCGGTTTCTCCACCTGGCCCCCGGTCGGGACCATCGTCCGCGAGCGCCTCGGCCCCGGTGGCTCGCTCAACGCGAGCCCACTGCACAATTCCTCCACAGTCGCTTTCCGCCCCGACCCGGCCGTCCGACCCGCCGACGATCTGCCGTCTTCGGCCAACGCGTGGGCCGCCCAGCCACCCTACGACTGGAAGACGGTTCCGGCGGCCAACGGGATCGCATTCGAAACCCCGGTGTTCACCGAGGCGACGACCATCGTCGGTCCCGCAAGTCTCGACCTGAGACTCGAGTCGACGGCGCGCGTCACCGATCTCCAGGTGACCGTGACCGAGGTCCGACCCGGCGAGACAGAAGAGGAGTACGTCACCTCAGGCTTCGTGCGAAGCAGCAACCGCACTTTGTCTACCACCTCGACCACCCTCGCCCCCGTTCCCACCTATCTGGCATCGGATCGTCACAACCTGCCGAAAGGGCGCTTCAGCCTCGTCCGCATACCGATCAATCCCATTGCCCATACCTTCCGGGCGGGCACCCGCCTGCGCATCGTCATCTCCGCACCCGGCGGCGATCGTCCGTCGTGGACGTTCGACACACCGGCGACGCACAGCTCGGTCATCGATACCGTGGCGCTCGGAGGCGTAAAGGGCTCGTCGCTCGTCGTCAACGAGGTACGCGGGGTCGTTCCCACGACCAACTTGCCCGTGTGCGGGGCGCTGCGGGGCGAACCGTGCCGGGCGTACTCTCGCCTGGGCAATCAGAGCTGATCTACCCCAGCCCAGATGCTGGTTCGCACGCGGGCTGTCCGGCCGACTTGTCCTCGAGCATCCCACCGTCGGCGCGGGTGGCGCGTCCCCCGAGAGGCATCCGGAGCACGAATTGAAGGTGGCAGGTCGCTCAGGCGATGAGTCTGTGAGGGGCTCTCACGCGCCGGACGACAAGACCGACGAGACGGGGCTCGAGCTGCCCGTCGCAGTTGCCGACACGACCTCGCCCCAGCTCGAGAACTTCACGACAGAGGTGCCGGACTGCGCGCCTTGACGTGCGTGGGCCACACCATGGTCACAAGTCGAGGGCGCCGAACCTGACGCCCGTGAGCTTCTCGGACACCTCCCACAGGCGCCGGGCGGTCTCGGGGTCTCTGGCAGCTCGTACGAACGGTATCTGTCTCGGGTGTCCACGCATGGCGAAGAGGCGGTCGGGGCCGAAGTACTGACCGCCACGAACTCCCGGGACCGTCGCGCCGTAGAGGATCGAGAGTGCCCCGACGGCGGCCGGCTGGGCGAACACCGAGTTCCCGAGGTCGTTGAGTCTCTCCAAGGTCTTCGACCCGCTCATCCGCGGGCCGACGGCCTGCAGGTTGGTGGCCGCGTAGCCGGGGTGGGCCGCGACGCTTGAGAGGTCCACGCCTCGCTGTGTCGCCCTCCGGTCCAGCTCGAGCGCGAACAGCTGGTTCGACAGCTTTGCCTGGCAGTAGGCGGCCCACTTGCCGTAGCGGCGTGAACCCTGGAGGTCGTTGAATTTGATGCGACCCATCCTCGCCATCGGGCTGCTGACGGTGACGACTCTGGCGCCGGGGCGGGCGAGCAGGCTGTCGAGCAGCAACCCGGTGAGAGCGAAGTGACCGAGGTGGTTGGTGCCGAACTGCATCTCGAAGCCGTCGGCGGTCTCTCGACGGGGGATCGCCATCACCCCGGCGTTGTTGACGAGGATGTCCAGACCATCGTGTTCGGTGGAGAAGTCAGCCACGGACTTGCGCACTGACGCAAGGTCGGCGAGGTCGAGCTGGTCGAGCCTCACGTCGGCGCCGGGCACGGCCTGACGGATACGTTCGATGGCATCGGCACCCTTGCGCTTGTCCCGGCATGCGAGCACGACATGGGCGCCCGCTCCGGCCAGCGCCAGCGCGGTCTCGAAGCCCAGACCGCTGTTGGCCCCCGTGACGACAGCGACGCGACCGACGAGGTGCGGGATGTCTTGTGCCGTCCACCGTGCCACGAACGAGACCCTATGCGGAACCAGCGGGACCCTGCCGGTTGACGTCTGTCTTCAGGTGCTTGCCGGGCGCGCGAGCCCGGTCACGCGCTGTTGCGTCGCGGTCACCGGGTGCTAGTGGTGTACGGACGATACGAGGAGGAAGAGATCGAGAAGCGCGAATCCAGCTGTCGCGAGGATGATGGAGCGGAGAATCCATGCGGAGAAGCCCCTTGCGATGTCGGCTCTGACCGGTCGTCGTGTGATGCTGAGGACGTTCGAGAAGTGCAGAACGACGCGTGGATCGCGAAGCCCTACCGTAGTACCGCTCGATCCGGGGCCTTCATGGATCCGATCGGTCATCGTTCACCGCCCCAGGAACACGGTGTCGGAATCGGGATCACGGGAGCGCGAAATCATCTCTGCTGGATCGACTTGGTGGCGTTGTGGTCGGATCAGGACCGTCTGGGTCGAAAAGCGCAGTGCTTCGCGGCCGAGGACAAGCACGACGAGCACGAACGCCAAGATCCAGCCGACGGCGTCGACGTGTCGGCCGCGCAAGAGCTCGACCGCGGTCACCGCGAGCACGACCAGCACGGGAACATAAGGAGCCACCAGCGACGTCGTCGATACGTCGCCCTGCTTCGCCTCGCGTGAGGGTGCCGTGATCGTCCACAACGCTCCCAGACCGATCAACAGGTAGCCGGCGACCCAGCCGGTGTCCAGGAACGTGCCGTTGCCGTACTTGTTGACGACCGTCAGATAGAAGAAGGAGCTGTCGGCTACGGCGAAGGCGACGACTCCGGCCATCACCATGCCCAAGCTTGTCCGTCCCCTCTGTCCGGCCCGTGCGATCAGGATGATGACCAAGGACACCATGACCACGTCACTCGTGGGGTATGCGAGCGAAAGAACGGGCTTGAGCACGCTGCCTCCATGGGAGTGGTACAGGGGTCCTAGGATGGTTGCCCAACTGGCGAAGAGCAGCGACATCGCGATGATGCAACCATCGAGGAATCCCTGGATGCGATGCGTGACTCGTCGCGGGGAGCTGGGGAAGGACAAGAGCCCGACACACGTCAGGGGAACCGCGGTGAGGAACCCGACATCGGCGAACGACGGGAACGGCACCTGTATTCCGTCGATGAGGGCGTAGTAGCACCACAGGGCCTGTCCTACTGCCCACGCGAAGCTCGACATGGCAAGAAGCGTCCAACCCCACCGGCCCGGTGATGCACGCCGGGCTGCCGCGCCGCATAAGACGGTGGCGCACAACGGCGCGAGCAGTTGTCCGATGTCGTCGACCCAAACCGTCGCTCGCGCCCCGTCGATGCCGACGATGGTCCACAGCAAGAAGACGAGGATCGTCGATCCAGTCAGCACCGATCCGACGAGGAATTTCTGTCTCGATCCGGCCTCGAGGACCAGGCGAGCCTCACGGTGAGCCACCGCAACTGTATCGGCGAAATCGCCAGGGAATTTGAGCTATAGGTGCCGAACAACCCATGCACAGGTTCTGGGAACGTGCTCAGTCGGGACTCGGCGTGGCGCCGGCAAGTCGGATCTCCTCCACCAGGGCGGCGAGGCGGTCGTAGTGCGAACCCTGCCAGTAGACCCGGTGGCAGCCCGGGCACGTCCGAAAGTCGTCATAGTCCCGTCGTGTCCGGGGCGGTAGACGGTGTTCCACCGCCTCTTTCGCCACGGGCTCGAGCACGCCGTTGCACTTGAGGCATCGGCCGAACGGGGCGATGGTCCCGAACAGGTCGAACCGGCGCAGGATCTCGACGACCTGGCGACGGCGGTCGGTCTCGTGGACGAGATAGCCGTGTGTGACCCTGGCGCGTTTCAAGATGCCACGGTCCCTGGTGAGAAGGATGCGCCTTTCGTCAACCGAGATCGCGGCCAGCTCGTCATCGGTGATGTCGTTTCGCCACACGGAATCGAAGCCGAGGAGCCGCAGCGTCCGCGCGAGTCGGCCGAGATGGATGTCGAGCACGAACCGTGGCTCGCGCAGCGGTCTCGTGTGCAGTCGCACGAGCGGTGAGACATCGAGCGCCTCGAACACCGGGTACACGCTCACGCGGTCGCCTTCGCTCACCTTGTGCCCGAAGTCCACGGACTCGCCGTTCACCAAGATCACGTCGATCTCGGTGTGCGGCACCCCGAAGGACTCTGCCAGGTCTTTGACGGTGGTGCCGGCGCCCACCTCGAGCGTGATCGGTCGGCCACGCCGTCGCGGTGGCAGCAGGTCGTTCAACTCGGCGTAGAAGCGGACTTCGACGTGATCGGGCATCCGAGCGCAGCGTAGGGTCTGGACGCGGGTTCTCGAGTAGTTCCCGCGACGGCCAACCAGCTCACCCTGCCGAGGCATCGGCCGTCGATCGCCGAATCGAAGCTAAGGTCAGGGTCACCGGCACGAAGCGCACCGTGCGAACCGTGTGAGAGAAGAAGAACAAGATGTACGACTTTCTTCTGACCAGCGAGCAGCGCGAGCTCAAGGACGAGGTGCGCGACCTCGTGCACTGGGTCCCTCGCGAGATGATCGTGAAGATGGACAGGGACGAGATCCGCTTCCCGCGCGAGTTTCTTCACGAGGCCGGAAGACGCAACCTGCTCGGGATTCGTTACCCCAAGGTGTGGGGCGGTCGGGACCTCGATTGGGTGTCGAGTTGCATGGCCATCGAGGAGATCGGGACCCTCGGCTACATCTTCGCTTGCACTTTTGGGGTGGGGGCCGAGCTCGTCTGCGACGCCATCATCCAGCACGGGACCGACGCCCAGAAAGAGAGGTACGTGCAGCCGTTGCTACGCGGCGAGCTCTTCGCCGCCGAGGCCCTTACCGAGCCTCGAGGCGGCTCGGACTTCTTCGGCGCGACGACGAAGGCGGAGGAGAAGGGCGACCTCTTCATCCTGAACGGCCAGAAGCGCTTCATCGTCGGTGCCGAGGGCGCGGACTTCTTCCTCGTCTACGCTCGCAGCAACCCCGACGCGAAGCCGCACGAGGCGATCACCTCTTTCATCGTCGACCGGGGCCCTGGCGTGACCGTGGAGTACCTCTATGGCCTGATGGGCTCCCGAGGCGGTGGCACCGGCCGAGTCAGGTTCAAAGACGTCGAGGTCCCGAGGGAGAACGTCGTCGGCCGGGTGAACGGCGGTGTGGACGTCTTCAACACCATGATGGTTCCCGAGCGCCTCGGGACCGCGGCCATGACGATCGGGCCTGCTGTGGCCGCGCTCGAAGTCGCCGGCGGCTACACGACGCGCCGCAAGGCCTTCGGACACCACATCAACCGTTTCGAGGGCGTGAGCTTCCAGGTCGCGGAAGCGTCGATGCTCCTCGACGCCTCCAGGTCGATCGTCTACACGACGGCAAGAGCCGTCGACGCAGGCGAGGATCCTGCGACGACCCGGCGTTACATCAGCGAGACCAAGAAGTTCGTCACCGAGTCGTGCGAGAAGGTGGTTCACAACGCCATGCAGGTCATGGGCGGCATCGGCTACACCGACGTCTACCCGGTGGAGCGTCACTACCGCGACCTGCGTCTCGCGCCCATCTGGACCGGTACCAACGAGGTGATGAGCATGATCATCGCCCACGAGTGGTACAGGGAGTACGCCGAGCAGGTGACCAGGCGTCGCGCCGCGCGGACCCGCCAGCGCGACCTCGAGGCAGACGCGGTGAACGCCGAGGCGACCGAAGAGAAGGTCTACGAATAGCAGCTTCCGGTAGGGATTCCCCCAGGCGACGCCTTCCGGTACCGGACAGCGGTGCACTGAAAGTCTTCTGCGTTGACGCAAGGAGCTCGAGGATCAACCCCTGGAGCGCGATCGTTGGTCCTGTGCCCGCCTCAGAACGCCTGGTGCAGCAGTTCGAGAACCTCCGCCGGGTCGCTGACGGGACGTGCGTTGAACAATGTGGCGGTGTCGGCGAGCGCGTGCATAGCGTCGGCTTCGAGCGCCTCCTCGGGGATGCCGAGCTCGCGCAGGGTCATAGGGTGCTTGATCTCGCGCATCAGAGCCTCGACCGCGTCGGCGGCAGCTAGCGCCGCGTCGTGATCGGTCATGTCGGTGGTGTCGACTCCCAGCGCTTGTGCCGCCATGGCGAGCTTGTCGGCGGCGTGCTCGGCGTTGAAGCGCATCACCTTGGGCAGCACGATCCCACACACCGTGCCGTGGTGGGCGTGGTGCAGTGTCCCTATGGTGTGCGCCATCGAGTGCGCGAGGCCGACCTGTGCCGTCGAGAAGGCCCATCCCGCCATGCATGCAGCCACCGACACCTGAATGCGTGCCGGCTCGTCCTCGCCGTTGGTCACGGCCCGCGGCAGGAACTCCTTCATGAGGCGGAGCGCGTGTAAGGCCTGCCCGTCGCACACGGTCTCCGCCAGCGTGCTCGTCAGGGCTTCGACCGCGTGAGTGACCGCGTCCATGCCCGTCGCCGCGGTCAGGCGCGGGGGAAGCGTCACCGTCATGCGCGGGTCGAGGATGGCGACGTTCGGGATGATGTTCGGGTCGACGATGTAGACTTTCCGGTCAAGCTTCGCGTCATGGATGACCGCGACGTTGGTCACCTCGCTGCCCGTTCCGGCAGTGGTCGGGATCGCGATGTGCGGCGTCTGGGGCTCGGTCAGGCGCATGAGAGCGATGTAGTCGTTGGCTTCGCCTCCGTTCTTGAGGGTCACACAGACCGCCTTCGCGGTGTCGATGACACTCCCGCCTCCGACACTGACAATGCAGTCGGCACCGAGCTCGCGGGCTTTCGCCGTGGCCGCGTCGACCGTGGCCAGATCGCTGTCCGCCGGGACGTCTTCGAATACTCCCACGTAGAAGTCGCAAAGCGCGTCCTGCACTAGTTGGGCGAGCCCAGCCTTGCGGACGCCGGCGTCGGTCACGATCATCGCCCGGCGACAGCCGAGGCCGACCATCGCCTGCGGGAGCCCGGCGAGCATGCCGTGCCCGGCCAGGACGTTGGTCGGAGCCTTGTACTGCAGCATCTCCAAGCGAGGGTTGTCCGAGAAGATGTTCATCATCTGGAAGTTGGCCTTGCGCGAGGCGGCGCTGTTGATGTGAATGCGTTTGACCTCTGTGTACTCTTCCAGGCCCACGCCGCCGAACTCGCGGCCGACACCGGATTGCTTGTAGCCGCCGAACGGAGCAAAGTCACCGAAGACGTGGAAGTTGTTGATCCACACTGTGCCTGTGCGGACCTGGCGGGCTATACGCTCCGCTCTGGTGTTGTTCTTCGAGAATACGCCGCCCGCCAACCCGTACGTGGAGTCATTGGCGATGGCGATGGCTTCTTCGTCTGAGTCGAAGCGCTCCAAGCAGACCACCGGCCCGAAGATCTCCTCCTGGGCTATACGCATGTCATTTCGCACGTTGGCAAAGATGGTCGGCGCGTAGTAGTAGCCGCCTTCGATACCCGGTGGCTGGACCCGTGAGCCGCCGGTGACGAGCTCGGCACCCTCTTCGATCCCGAGCCGGACATAGCCTTCGACGGTTTCCAGTTGGTCAGCGCTGACCAATGGTCCCTGCTGCGTGCTCGGGAGGAGTTGGTAACCGACCTGCAGCTCCCCGGCGCGCTTGCGCATGCGATCTACGAACTCGTCGTAGATCTTCCCGGCCACCAGGACACGGGTGCCTGATTCGCAGACCTGTCCCTGGTGGAAGAACGTGCCGAACACGGCTCCTTCCACGGCCAGCTCCAAGTCGGCGTCGTCGAGGATGATGTTGGCGGACTTGCCACCTAGTTCGAGGGTGACCTTCTTCACTGTGCCCGACGCCATCCGCATGATGTCGGAGCCGACCACCGTGCTGCCGGTGAAGGCGATCTTGTCGACGTCGGGGTGGGTACAAAGCGTGTTGCCCAACTCGGAGCCCGGGCCGGGCAGGACGTTGATGACGCCCGGCGGGATGCCGGCCGACTGGGCGGCTTCGGCCATGATGAGCGCGGTCAGGGGGGTGAGCGACGCCGGCTTCAAGACGATCGTGTTTCCCATGACGATGGCATGTGCGATCTTCCAGGTCGCCATGCTGATCGGGAAGTTCCAAGGAATGATGCCGACGCAGACCCCGACCGGTTCGCGACGGATGTACTCGCGGGCGGGTGCGAAGACGTTGCCGGAGAAGGGGATCTCCTCCTCCCATGAGAACTTCGTGGCGGCGTAAAAGCCGAGGTTTCGCAGCGTTCCAGAGGCGAGCATTCCCCAGAACTTGCTCAGCCCTATGATCTGGCCGGAGTCCATCGATTCCGTCACGGCCAGTCGAATGCTCTGGAGCCCGATCTGGTCGGCGAAGTCGTAGCACTTGCGTGCTCGGACTTCCGGCGCGAGGCCGCTCCACACCCCGCTGTCGAAGGCACGGCGCGCCGCGGCAATTGCCGCTTCGGCGTCGGCCGTGCCCGCCCGCGCCACACGCGCGATTGCAGTTCCGGTGCCCGGGTCGATCGACTCGAAGGTCTCGCCGCTCTGCGCGTCGACGAACTTGCCGTCTATGAACAGCTTGTACGCATCCATGCCGTCCTCCAGTCAGTGTCCGGCCGGTCTGCCTTGTGTCGAACCTCCGACACGGTCAGAGTGAGAGCCCTCCTGGCTCGGTGTGTCTCCGGTTTGTGTCGATTGACCGTATGTTGTGAACGCCGCTCCAATCCAGAGCGCGCCGGCAAAACGACCGCGCGGTGATCAAAAGCTACTTGGTGGGTCGAGCCTCGTCCACATGTCTCGCCAACCTCGGTGTTCTGAGGTGAACCGGTCGTCGAAGGACACCGCCGCCCACGCTTGGCCGACCAGGTCCTCCTGCATGCTCGGCGTCATCAGGTCCGACTCGGCTCCGTATTGCACGTCACCGGTCGTCGTGGACGCGAAGCCACGGCCGTCTTCCACACAGGCGAGAGTGCAACGGTCGATCGGTTCTCCACCGCATGAGGCACGCTGCCGGCGTAGGAGGGACCTCATCCGAGCTGTCACGCGAACACCGGCGCTCGATCCGGCACTTTGCACTTCGGGGGTGACATGCGAGCATTCGTCCGTTCGGTTCGAAGCGGAGCTGACCGCCGGCGTCGGCACCTTCGGAGCCCCCGGCCCTGGTTGCGTCGCCCATGGTCAACTCCCTAGTCAGCCGGCCGGACAGCCATGAACTGTCGAGATCGGGCGTTTGGGGCAAACATGGCGATATGGATGCGAACGCGGGGCCCATTCGGTGTCCAGCACGCCCGAGCAAAGGAGTGGCAAATGCCAGACGGCGTTTACCGTGTTTCCGAGATCGTGGGGTCGTCGGCCGACGGAGTGACCGAGGCGATCAAGGTGGGGGCAACTAGAGCCGCCCGGACGCTCCATCACCTGGACTGGTTCGAGGTGACCGAGATCCGTGGGCACTTCGAGAACGATGCCATCGCGCATTATCAGGTGACGATGAAGGTCGGGTTCCGCCTGGAGGACACGATCGGCTGACGGTGGCGGGCCGTTGCGTCGAGGGTCTCGGTCACGCCCACCCCAGCTCCTCCAGGCGAGGATCGCCGATTCCGAAGTGGTGGGCAATTTCGTGGATCACAGTCTTGCGAACCTGGGCGATTACCTCCGTTTCGGTGGAGCAAACCTGGCAAATGGTCTGTCGATACAAGGTGATACGGTCCGGCATCACTCCCTTGTAACTCTCGGGACCTCGCTTGGTCAGGGGGATGCCTTCGTAGAGCCCGAACAACGAGCGCCCCTCGGCCCGGTCCTCGACGAGTACCGCGACGTTCTGCATCGCCGTACCGAGCTCAGGTGGGAGCGAGTCGAGCGCCTCGGCCACGAGCTGCTCGAATCGCTCCGTGGGCACGACGAACATGACGGTACCGTAACGCCTTGACCGTAACGTGCCCGGGGCGCCCGGCCGAGTTACGAGGCGTAGACGGCCTGAGGCTCTCGCCGGTCGCGTTCATAAGGCGCGCTTAGGTTCCTCACAGCCTTTTGACAGGAACGAGTGGTACAACCCCTGCGGATGGTGGCGAATCCCCTGTGAGGGGAGCGACAAGAAAAGAGGGTCGCCCCCATGGTCTCGATCGGTTATGTGTGGCATGAGCTACGGCGCCGCTGGAGCCGCACCCTCGTCACCGCCCTCGGGTTGGCGGCCGGCGTCGGCCTGGTCATGGGCATCGTGGGGGTCTCCAACGGGCTGTCCAACGCCCAGGGCCAGGTCCTGTCTCCCTTGTCGTCGGTGGGCACCGACATCGTCGTCGAGCGGACGGTGGGAGTGGCCAACACGTCGTCGACGTCGTCGACTACGACGACCACGACCCCTGCCGGTGGGTTCGGTGGCCGTGGTGGTAGTGGTGGTGGTGGCTTCTTCGCCGGTGGCGTCAATTCCAGTGCCAACGCCTCGGACCGGACGGCGCTAGCCAACAACAACTCCTCCATCCTCACCGACCTCTCCAAGCTCGGGCCTCCGGGCACCCAGTACAGCAATGACTTCTTCGTGAACGGGACGCTCATCACCTTCCCGCAGCAGGCCGTCACCGACGTGGCCAAGATCAAGGGTGTCGAGGCCGCGGTGCCCGCACTGTCGCTGCAAGCGCTCCACGAGACGGGCACCGTGCCCACGATCACGGACACCGTTACGACCGGCGGGCAGACCGTCACGCAGACCGTGAGGCCACCCCCGCTCACCGCCGCCCAGGAGGCGGCGGTCCGTAGCTGCCTCGAGGCCAGCGGCGTGTCCTCGGGAGGACCTTCAGGGACGAACAGCACCGGAGGCGGCGGCGGTGGATTCGGTGGTGGTGGTGGTGCGGGCTTCGGCGCCGCGTTCACGAAATGTCTCCCGGCGAGCTACCAGCAGTACGAAGCCCAGGTCGTCGTGCCCCAGCAGACCATCACCCGGGTGCTCAACCCACCGACGACCAACACGCAGACCTCGAGCTACACGGTGGCCGGGGTCGACCCGTCGAACTCGACCTCGGGGCTGATCACCAAGGCGCAGCTCGTTTCGGGCACCTGGTTCACGTCCAGTCCAACCAACGAGATCCTGGTCTCGGCGGCCTACGCCAGCAGCAACAACATCAAGGCCGGCCAGACGTGGACGATCAACAAGACGCCCTACAAGGTCGTCGGGCTGGTGAACCCCACCCTCACGGGCGACACCTCGGACATCTACTTCGACATCAACACCTTGCAGTCGGCGTCGTCACAGCCCGGTCGGGTGAACGAGGTGCTGGTCAAGGTGAACAAGTCGTCCAACGTGGACGCCGTGGCCGCCGCCATCAAGAAGGAGCTGCCGGGCGCGACGGTGCTCACGTCCAAGCAACTAGCCGGCCAGGTCAACGGTAGCCTGGCGAACGCCAAGAAGCTGGCCTCCGACCTCGGCGTGGCGCTCGGCATCATCATCCTCATCGCTGCTCTCCTCATCGCCGCCTTGCTCACCTTGTCGAACATCGCCAAGCGCGTCCGGGAGATCGGGACGTTACGTGCCATCGGATGGTCCCGGGGCCGGGTGGTCAGCCAGATCCTGGCCGAGATGCTAGGTATCGGTCTGGTCGGTGCTGCCGTCGGAGTAGTGGTCGGTCTAGGTGTGTGTGGCTTGGTGGACGCGTTCGGTCCGACCTTGTCCTACAGCATCGCCGGGGCCGTAGTGGGGTCCTCGTCGGCCAGTGGGCTCGTGCATCAGGCGACTGCCACTGCCGCCTCGGCTACCAAGAGCATCCAGTTGCACACATCGCTCTCGGTACTGACAGTGCTCGTAGCGGCGGTCATCGCCATCCTCGGCGCATTGTTGGCCGGTCTCGCCGGCGCCTGGCGTGCCGCGCGATTGTCACCCACATCGGCCCTGCGAGATCTCGGATGACCCCGTACGGCAATCCCGAAGACATAGGGCGAGACGCCAGACGACCAAGAAAGAGCAGGACAATGGCTGACCCGATGACGCCAGTGTCAGTCGAGACCCCGCCTCTCTATCGGTTGCGCGGCGTCGAGCGTCGCTACTTGAAGGGCGAGGCAGAGGTCGCAGCACTTCGCGGCGTCGACGTCGACATCACGGCGGGCGGGTTCGTCTGCATCGAGGGGCCGAGCGGCTCGGGCAAGAGCACGCTGCTGCAGTTGCTCGGCGCTCTCGACACGGCCACCGCTGGGACGGTGGAGATGGACGGCCAGCAGCTCGGCTCGGTCGGCGACGGCGTGCTCACCGGAATCCGGTCGAGGCGCATCGGTTTTGTATTCCAGCAGTTCAACCTCATCCCGACCCTTAGCGCGTCGGAGAACGTGGCCCTGGCCATGGCCCCACAGCACTCGTCGAAGGCCGAGCGCGAGGAACGGGCCGAGGAGTTGCTGACCCGGGTAGGGCTCGGCCATCGTCTCGAGCACCTGCCCTCATCGCTGTCGGGTGGCGAGCAACAGCGCGTCGCCATAGCGCGGGCGCTGGCTAATCGCCCCGAAGTGATCGTGGCCGACGAGCCCACGGGCAACCTGGACTCGGAGAGCGCGGGCGAAGTGATGGCGCTTCTGATCGAGCTCCAGGAGAGGGACGGTGTGACCGTTATCGTTGCCACCCACGACCCCGAGGTGGGGCAACACGCGACCCGTCTCGTCAAGTTGCGAGACGGACTCGTCGTCGAGGACGTTGACGCGTAGCGCCACCCACTCACCGTCACAGGCCCGAAACGATTTCGCGAAACGCCCTGGCCAGGGTCTAAGTGGTGACGTCGGGGCAGCCTCCACGACCTAAGGAGGTGAGTCTCCACGACCTCCTGGTCAGAGCCCGTGGATGGGATTCTCGGCACTGGGTCAGTTTGCTTCAATCTGACCCGCTACCGTTTCCTTCAATTCAACGATAATCCTGAGGAATGACGGCACTCGTGGAGGAACGCATCGAGAAGCTTTCTGTCGCCTCGCTACGGCGGGTCATCGAGCCCGATACCGACGTCGTCGGATGCGTAGGCCCGGGAATGGTCCTACCGCACGAGCTGCTCAGCGTGAGCGATCTCGACCTCGAGCTCACCGAGGACCAGTGGACGGTGCTCTCTCGTGAGGAGGTCGCGTCGGTATTCGACTCAGGCATCCGCTTCGAATCGATGCTGATGGCTGGATTCGGGCTGATGCTCGCGCACCGGCGCGACCTCGTCGACCCCAGGGTCACATACATCCTTCACGAGGTCGGAGAGGAGACGCGCCATTCGCGCTTGTTCGTTCGGGTGATCGAGCAGCTCGATCCCACCGCTGAGAACGTGCTCACCCGTGGAATTCTGCGATCCCTCGCCCGCTTTTTGAGCTCTCGTGTCATAAAGCTCGAGGCGTTGTTCTGCGTCATGGTGCTCACCGGTGAAGAAGGGCCCGATCTCATTCAGAAGCGCTCGAGCGAGCATCCTCAGACCGACCCCTTCATCCGCGAAGTCAATCGCTATCACCGCTTGGAAGAGGCTCGACACCTGTCGTTCGCTCGAGCCGTCTTGCCCGAGCTGTGGGACCAAGCCTCAGCGTTCGAACGCATGCTCGTGCGTCACTTCGCGCCCCAGCTCATGGCCAGCATGTTCGACAGCCTTGTCCAGCCCGGGGTGTACCAAACCGTCGGGCTGCCCGGTTGGCGCACCTGGAACGCCGTCCGCAAGAGCGAAGCGCGCCGCCAGCTGAGGGCGGACGCCTTCCGCCCCGTCATGGAAGCACTTCGCGTGGCCGGTGCCTTCGGCCGAGGTAATCACCTACCTCGGTCGTGGCGTCGTGCCTGTCGTGTCGACGCTACGGGGAACCCGGTCACATTCGAGCCTGCCTGACGACCCGATCTACCCAGAGCAGAACAAGTCTGTCGAGACGGTGATCTGCCTCTGCGGCTCGCCTCGCTACCTCGCCGTCCAGGCGGTCGACGCTAGCGGCAATGTGCTGGGGGTCTCGAAGACGACGACCGTCTGAACAAAGATTCGCCGGGCGAACGGGCGCCCTGTGTCCACACCCTGCCTCGAACAAGAGCGGCCCTGCGCAGTGCTGTCACCTCAGGCCCTCACGACGACTCCCGTGGACGAGTTCGTCGACGATCCGCTTGGTGCAGCTGCTGATCGTTCACCGTTGTTCGCACTCGTTCTCGCCCTCGCCTCTGCCGTCGGGCTCGAGAGCTTCCTCGCCCAGATCCTGTGGAGATGCGAGCTCGGTGCCGTGGGGGTCTTTGTCGTAGGACAGGATCGGAGCCACGCTCCTCGACGCCAACTGCGAAAGCACCTATTACGGGTCCCGGATCGGCTGCTGGGCATCCAGCTGCGGGCAGCAATTAGATGTGCAGCTCGACACCAAGGCCGACGCGTCGGTCCAGGACCACCGGATGCGCCGTCGCCGAGTGCCTTCGGGTCAGGAGCGCAAGGCGAGGTGTCGCCGCCCTGATACGAAGGCCAGGCCGTAGGTGACGGCCACCACCACGAGTAGGAACCGGAACCCCGTCACGAGTGACAGGTACTCGAGCACTCCGCCGACGATCGCCCCGAGCAGGTTGGCGCCGAAGGCGGTGGTGGAAGTGGCCACCGCCTTGAACCGCTGGGCAAAGACCAGGTTGGCGACGAAGATCGGGGCGAACGCGAGCGCCGCCCCCGCCACGAAGCGCAAGACGATCGGCAGGTCGAGCAACGAGCCCTGCGGGACGACGTACGAGATGGCCAGCGCCACGAGCAGGGCCCCATAGAGCAACGTCGGGCGCGGGAGTTTCAAATGGCGCGCAGTCTCCACCGCCGCGTAGATGCTGAGCAGCACGCCCGCGAACACGAGCGAGTTCACGAACCAGGTCGTGCCGAAGAGCAAAGCGAACTGCACGATGTTCTTGGACTCGAGCAGCATGAAGGCCGCCCCCATGCAAAACAGGTCTACGAATCGCGCCATCTTCCTGAGTGGTCCACCGGTCGCCCGCACGATCAGCAGGGACCCCGCGAGGATGAGCCCCACGACCAACAGGTAGAAGTTCGGGATCGAGGGAACCGGCAAGTAGGGGAACGGGCGGTCGTCGGGAACCGGCGCCACCTCCTGTCCGTTCCAGAAGCTCGAGCAGTTGGGAGTGTGACCGTCGAGGGCGACGGTCAGTACCGCCTGCGCCCGGCCGCTCAAGGTGTTACCCAGCTCCACACAGGGACGAGAGCCGAACACGTCGTCCAGGGCGGTCGCATATCGGTCGAGCAGGAACGGCTGGTAGTAGTTGTACATGACGAACGTCCCACCCGGGGCGAGGTGGTCCTTTGCTGCCTGAATGGCCTGGGTCGTGAGCAGGTAGTTCTCGAGCCCCACGGGTGCAGATTGTCCCGTGAGGGCTGTCTGGGAATCAGGGAGCGCATCGAGGATCAGCGAGTACCGCTTCGTCATGTCCTGTATGAACGCCCGCCCGTCGTCGACGTAGACGCTTACGCGTGAGTTCTCGTAGGCGTGCTCGGGGTTGTGCTTCCTTCCGAGCGTTACGAGCTCGGGGTCGATCTCGACAGCGTCGACGTGGCGAGCACCTTCGGCGAGGGCCACGCCGACATCGTTTCCGGTACCAGCGCCGATCACGAGCACGTTTGAGAGCGAGCTCGCCGTCACATGTCGGTAGGCGAAGAAGTAGAAGGACTCGATTCTGTGCAATGTTGAGATCGGGTACAACGTCTGGTACGGGATGTTGTTGGCGGAGACCGCCAACCCGCGATACAGGTGACCGCGCACGCTCGAGGTGACATGGCTCGTGGTGATCTTGTAATAGGGGGACCATATGTCGACGCTTGAGAGCGACTCGAGCAGAAGCATCACCACGATGGTGGCGATCGCGACCCACTGCCACCATCGTTGACGTAGCCCCAGAAGGATCACGAAGCCTGCGACGACAACGGCCCCCCATGAAATCGGCGACAGCCCGAGGAAGGAGAGCGCCGAGAACAGCACGATCCCGCCGATGCTGCCGATGATGTCGAAGCGGTAGGCGTCGAGCGGCCTGAACTGAGCGAACGTCCGAGCCATGGCCTGTCCGAGGCCTGCCATTACCAGGACTACCAGCACGAAGATCACCGGGAGGCTCACCCACTGGGACAGAGAATGATGCCCCGAGAGGCCCTCGAACTCATGTGGACCGCGAAGCGTGACGAGTTTCACGGGGAAGATGAGCACGAACGCCACGAGGACAGCCAGTGACAGCGGCGTCACGCGGAAGAGGTTTCGTGACGAACCGGCGAGAAGGAATCCCACCCCGATACCCAAGAAACTCGCCAACAGGACAAAGTTCGTGATGTTGGCCAGGTGGACGTTGTTTGCGGCCGTCCAGCGGATGAGAGCCAGCTCGAGGAAGAGCATCAGCATGCTCAAGGTGACGAGTCGCCACGGGCTGAGTTCCGACATGAAGCCACCGAGCCCAGCGGTCGGCACCTGCTCGCGTTCGCTGCCGGTCGTCGTGGAGGTCGCAGCCATCAGGCGGTGTGAAGAGCTGAGCAGGCCTGGCACGGTTTCTCTTGCATCCGGGTCACAATACGAGACGTCGTTCGGTTAAGGTCAAACCCACCGGTGACATTTGGCGGTGCCATGAGCGCTTCCAAACAATCTCACAGCTTCATCGAGCAGAGTGCTCCGATGCCGCGAGATTCCATGGTCCGCTGTGCAGGCGACGACATCTCGCCTCGCGCTACCGGCCTTCAGCCGCCGTGCAGGCAGGTCTCTCTCATGCGCCCGGCGCTCAGCGGGCTCGCAGCAAGCTGTGCGGTCGTCTTCGGCGCAGTCCTCGGGGGCTCGAGTTTCATGTCCCATCTACCCGGGGCCTGGTTCTTCGGCACCCCGGGGGGGCCATTGGGCTCTCTGGGGGCCGGAGGAAAGCACCCCAGGTTGTTGGCGGTGCTAGCCGTCTACGGAGGTCTGGTCCTCCTGACCTCCACCTGGGTCACCCTGCTCCGAACGATCTCACGGCATCGAGGAGTGCCGGTGCGCCGAGTCCTCGGCGTCATAGCGTTGTGGGCGCTGCCGTTCATGCTCGCTCCGCCACTTTTCAGCCGTGACGTCTACAGCTACGCGGGGCAGGGTGAGATGGTGAGCCACCACATCGATCCCTATGTCTACGGGCCGGGGGTCTTGGGTGCCACGCCGTTCAACGCCCTAGCCGGTCCGCTGTGGGAGAGCACTCCGGCCCCCTACGGACCCACGTTCTTGTGGCTCGACGGCGCGGCCGCAGACCTCTCGGAACACCAGATCCTTCCTGACCTCGCGTTGTTACGGCTCATCGAGCTCGGCGGTCTGGCCCTGGTCGTGGCCGGCCTCCCGACTCTCGCCCGCGAGACCGGTAGAGAGCCGGTCGAGGTCGTGCTACTCGGTGTCGGTAGCCCCCTCGTGCTCACGAGCCTCGTCGGCGGGGCGCACAACGACGCGCTGATGGTCGGGTTGCTGGTAGCGGGGCTCGTGGTCGCGCGGCGGATCGGACCGGTCCCGGGAATCATCCTGTGCACGCTGGCTGCTGGGGTGAAAGCACCGGCTGCGCTCGGCGCTCTGTTCATAGGATGGAACTGGGCAGGTCCGAGAGCCACCACTCGGGCTCGGATCTTGCACACCCTCGCTGCCGGGGCCGTATCAGCGGGAAGTCTTTCAGTCCTGTCGGCAGTGTCGGGCATCGGCTGGGGATGGGTTCGCATGTTGAGTGTCCCGGCGAAGATCTCGACAGGGGTGACACCCGTCAATGCGACAGCTCGTCTGATGAGCGGCATGGCCCACCTGGCGGGGATAGATCTCTCCCTGCACACGGTGCGTAGCGTCCTCGATGGTCTCGGCCTCGTTGTTGCGGTCTGCCTCGGAATCTGGTTCCTGACGCGTTCACCGATCACCGGGCTGGTTCGAGGGCTCGGGCTCACACTGCTCGTCCTGGCCCTCCTCGGTCCGATCCTCTGGGCTTGGTACTTGAGCTGGGGGCTCGTGGTGCTGGCGGCGGTGGCCGCCGGTCGTCTGCGCCGCTGGGTGATAGCGCTATCGGTGGTCGGCGCCTTCATCGGTGTGGCGGCCGTGCTGGGGATGACAAAGGTCGTCCTCCACCTGGGAGCTGTCGACGACCTACTCCTCATATTCAGCCTCGCTGTCGCCGCGCTCGTGCCCTCACTTCGGTTCGGCCGTAGACAGTTGCCGTCACCGTTCTCCCCGCTCACGCCAGGGCTGGCCTGAGATCAGACTCTGACATCAAGCGCCGTCAAGTTCGCGATCTCCTTCAGGTGGATCCTGCCCACGAGCAGAGCGTTGCAGGGTCGTTCTTGGCTGACAGTATCCCGTCCGACATCTGCCACAGCCTGGGATCGACGGCGATCGCACCTGCCGCGTGTCTCTTGATCTTCGGGGTGCCCGCGCTCTACCTCTTCGGCGTGTATCGATGGAACCGCCTCTGTCCCGGCGCGCGCTGATCGTCGCGCAGAACGGCCACGCTCATCGTGTTTGGAACCGGCTAGACAGCCCGTCGAACGGTACAGCCGAGCAGAAGGCACGGAGAATCCGCTCGACACCTGTCGTTCGCTCGAGCCGTCTTGCCCGAGCTGTGGGACCAAGCCTCAGCGTTCGAACGCATGCTCGTGCGTCACTTCACGCCCCA